>Ga0209636_10000705_pt1 | contig 33185 bp, 33 predicted proteins | sample DeeMarSWOR152_54_FD_187464 | JGI IMG/M metagenome (GOLD analysis project Ga0209636, IMG submission 187464) | Marine sediment microbial communities from White Oak River estuary, North Carolina - WOR-1-52-54 (SPAdes) (version 2) | ecosystem: Environmental > Aquatic > Marine > Intertidal zone >...
TACCCCGAGGGTCATAGCCTGGCCCTATGGTAAGTATAACCAGATAGCCCTTGCAGTAGCGCAAAAGCAGGGATATCGCTTTGGGCTCGCACTGGAAGAGGGTCCTGCACATATGGATCGCCTTCATTCCATCAATCGCAACTTGGTGACCAGTATAAATGTGAATGAACTAATGGAGGACTTCATCGAGACAGTGACATTTAGATCAGAGAGACCGTTGATTAGGGCTGCCCAGGTAGATTTAGATCTGGTCTACGATGCGGACTCCTCCGAGCAAACAGAGTTGAACCTCGGCAAACTCATAGACCGGCTTGTAGCAATGAAGGTAAACACGGTGTATTTGCAAGCATTTTCCGACCCAGACGGCACAGGTAATATTAGAAGCGTATATTTCCCCAACAGGATCCTGCCTGTGAGAGCGGATATCTTCAGCCATGCTGTTCACCAGATGGCTATACGGAACATGACAGTGTATGCGTGGATGCCCACGTTGAGCATTGTCCTTCCTGACAAGGAGCTTAACGAAAGTCTGAGGGTCCGAGAAAGCCACGAGGACACTATTAGGTGCAGTCAATCCTGGTACAACAGGCTCACGCCCTTCAGCAGTGAGGTCAGAGGCCTTGTCCGCAGCCTCTATGAGGATATGGCTGCTCATTCTCCGATACATGGGGTTCTGTTTCAGGATGATGCCTATCTCACAGATAAGGAGGACTATCATCCGCTGGCAGTTGCCAGCTACGAAGGCGTTTTTGAAAAGAGTATTGTCCCTGCTGATCTTAACAACGACCTCGAGCTTGCGATGAACTGGGCAAGGTATAAGACCGAGGCGCTGATTGATTTTACGGGCGCCCTTATGGAAGAGGTAAGGAAATATCGTCCAAATGCCATGTTTGCGAGAAATCTTTATGCACCTATCCTGGTTGATCCTCAATCGGAAATTTGGTTCGCCCAGAACTACGAGCTTTCCCTCCAGGAATACGACCGGGTGGTCATCATGGCATATACCCAAATGGAGGAGATAAGGCAACCCTCAGTGTGGCTTAGGGAACTGGTCAACAAGGCAAGGAGATCTCCTCAAGGCACAGAGAAGACTGTATTCAAAGTGCAGGCATATGACTGGAGTAGAAAAGCCTGGGTTGAAGATGAGATTCTGCTTGGAGAGATAGGAGATATCCTGGCCGTAGGGGGCAGGCATGTTGCCTATTACCCGGATAACTTCTGGCTAAACAAACCAACCCTTAAGAAGATAAAGCTTGCTATGTCAACCAAGATTTATCCATTTGTCCCATCAACCGAGTTCTATCCCCTGATTCCCTGAGATTATGGTACTTAAATTCTTTCAATTTGTTAATGACTTTGTATATCTGTATCCCCTTCTCATGAGTCTTGTCTGGATGATTGGCGCGCTTATATTTTACTGGCGTCTGGAATGGAGGCCCGATAATCCCCCTGCCCTTAAAGAGTATCCCTTTTTTTCTGTACTGATCCCCTGCCATAACGAGGAAGGGCAGATAAAGGATACCGTAGTCCAGCTCTTGGAGCTTGATTACCCGAAATACGAAATCGTCATCATAGATGACGGGAGCACAGACAACACAGCTTCTATACTCCATGACCTCTCCAAGACACATAAACGGGTCAGGGCTGTGTATTTAAAGGAAAACCAAGGCAAGGCTGCTGCTTTGAACGTTGGTTGCCTGATTGCCAGGGCTGATTTGATCCTCACGATAGATGCTGACGCATTCTTAGATCCAAAGGCCCTCAAATGGATGGCCTGGCATTTTGTCACATTCCCGCGAGTGGGCGCTGTTTCTGGAAATCCAAGAGTCCTAAACCGCACCACTCTGCTCGCCAAGATCCAAACTGGCGAGTATTCGACCATCATCGGGCTCATCAAAAGGACCCAAAGGGTACTGGGAAAGCTCTTGACCGTATCTGGAGTGGTAGCTGCCTTTCACAGGCAAGCGCTCGTGTCGGTGGGGTTGTTGGACACGGATATGGTCACTGAAGACATAGACATTACCTGGAAGCTTCAGAAGCGGTTTTGGGATGTTCGTTACGAGCCTCGCTCCATTTGCTGGATACTGGTCCCTGAAACACTAAAGGGCCTCTGGCGGCAGCGTTTACGTTGGTCCCAGGGCGGTGTGGAGGTGCTTAGAAAGCACCGGGACATCTGGCAAGACTGGAGGCAGCGCCGGTTATGGCCAGTATACCTGGAGTATGTGTTCAGTGTAGTCTGGGCCTATGCCTTTTGGACGCTTGTCACCCTTTGGGCTTTGACAGAAGTCTTCAACCTTACTCTGCCCATGAGGCTCGTACCTCCCATACCTCCCGCATGGGCGGGATCGATCCTTGCCCTCACCTGTATAACCCAGTTCGCGGTCAGCCTATGCGTAGACCACATTTATGAAAAGAAGATGGTAAGATATTTGTTCTGGGTTATCTGGTACCCCTTCATGTACTGGATGATCAGCTCCCTGACTGTGATAGTAGGTGCTCCCAAAGCACTTCTAAAGAAAAAAGGCGCTAGGGCTGTTTGGCGAAGCCCTGATCGCGGAATTGAGACACTGCAACCTCAATCATCGATAAACCTGTGCCAGAGATAGAGATCAGAGATAATCCGAAGTTAAAGAGCTTCCTTAGGAACGTTGGCGAGTGGAGCTTTACCACTCTGATGTGGGCTTTGTGGCTATACCTGTTTCTCCCCCTGTTGAATGTCATCTTGTGGTTCTTGGGAATCCGTTTTTTCTATGTGGAAGTATTCGAGAAAGCAGGCTACGTGCAATTGCTGAACCTTCTGAACAAGATTGGTTGGGGCATCCTGGCAGTGTTCGCGATACTCCGCTTCTGGGGTTATTATAATTATCTCAGGTTTGGAAGGAAAGACAGGCGTAAGAGCACATCTTCTACGACGGTCGGACAACTGTCCGAATCTTTTAATCTGCCACCTGAGAAAATCTTAGAGCTGCAATCGCAAAAGGAAGTGGTATGGCCCCCGCAACACAACCTCAACCAGGATGCTGCTGATCAAAAGACTACTTACCAATAGCCTTGAGTACCGCACGGGCGAATTCCGTTTCCGGCTCTGCACCCACGACACTATGCTGCTCATTGATGACCGTGTGGGGCACTCCGTGGACATTGTACTTGACCGCCAGAAAGGGAAACTCCGAGCTCTCCACCATATCCGCGGTGATATGCTCACTGGCCATGGCGAAGCGGTGGGCAGTGCGGACCGCACTCGGACAATACGGTCAAGTGGGAGAAATCAAGACCTGCATGTGTACAGGCTTATCAACCTTGGCCAGTTCGGCCATTACTTCCTTGCTCAGTCCGGGGTCCCGTCCTCCAACATCCTTGATATCCTCTACCAGGGCAGCAAACTCATAGCCCGCAGGGACCCCGTAAAAGCGTATGCCATAATCCCTATCACCTACCAGCATTATGGCGGGAATCTTGTCCACTCCGTACTTCTTGGCCAGGTCCGCCTCGGCCACAAAATCGTGCACCTCAAGAGAGAGCCTGTCTGAGAGGCCAGAGATCTCCTCAAGCATCATCCTGGTCATCTCACAGTGTGGGCACTCCATCTCCTGGGTGAACATGACGATCTTTACATCCTTTTCGATGTCCTTGAAGGCCTGTGTCACTTTTCCCCTGTCTTTTTCTTTCAACACGCCCATGACCCACCTCGCTAAAGCAAAGAGTTCTTGATAAGGTAATCATACGCGGATAATGCTGCCTTTGCGCCCTCACCGGCGGCAATTACGATCTGCTTATGGGGCACGGTGGTAACGTCACCAGCGCCATAGAGCCCTTCTACACTGGTGCGACAGGAGCAGTCCACGATCACCTCGCCTTGCTCATTTAACGCCACCAGGTCCTTGACCGACTCGCTGTTGGGTAAAAGGCCAATCTCCACGAATATGCCGTCTGCATCCAGCTTGTCCTCCCTGTCATTCTCCCGGTCCTTGACAACCACACCGGTCACCCTGTCCTTGCCCTCGATCCTGACAACCTGGTGATGATCGAGTAAGCTCACTTGATCGGTCTGCTTCAGTCTTGCTTGCAGAGCCGCATCCGCCTGCCACCCTTTGATGAAGTTCACAAGCGTGACCTCTGCCCCCACCTTTAGCAGGTCCACAGCCGTGGTAAAGGCGGAATTACCACCGCCTGCCACAACCACCCTTTTGCCCTTGAAAAAGGGTGCATCGCAGGTGGCGCAATAGGCTACACCTCTTCCCGCCAGCTCCTTCTCTCCTGGAACCTCGAGCCAACGGTGGCGTTTGCCTGTGGCCACTATCACGCTGCGACTTGAAAAGACCCTGCCATCCTCTGTTTGAACCCTGAAGGTGTCTGCCTCCTTCTTGCATTCAGTAGTAGCAGGACCCAGGCTGACGGGTATATCAAAGCTCTTCACGTGCTCCTCAAACATATCGGCGAGGTCCTTGGCGTTTATGCTCTGAAACCCCATCCAGTTCTCCACTTCCGAGGTTTCCCTCACCTGCCCTCCGAAATCCTTGGTGATAATGGCGAGCTTCATCATCTTCCTGGCAGCATACACCGCAGCGCTCATGGCCGCCGGACCCCCTCCCAATATGAGGAGATCGTAGATGACATCTAGGCCAGGCTCCTTTGCCTGCTCCAAAAAAGAAGTATCCAGGGAAAAGGTCGGAAAATCCACGTAATACCTCCTCACTCCAGTTGTTGCCGTTCACCTGACCCACCCTTCAGTGCATGAGCCACCTTGCGGCCCAGCTCGACACATTTTTGGAGGTCATCGTGTGCCGGCACATATTGGACACTGATCCCGGGATCAACGACCTCGAATTTCATCTCCTCCATGGTGGCCTTAATCAACCTCACTGCCTCCCCGCTCCATCCATAGGAACCGAAGGCTGCCCCGATCTTGTTTGCAGGCCGCAGCCCCTTCATATAGTGGAGCAGGTCAGCCATCCGTGGCAGCATCCCATTGTTAAGGGTTGAGGAACCCAACACGAGTGCCCCCGCATCGAGGACCGCGGTCATGATGTCGCTCCGATGATTCGTCGCGAGATCAAAGAGCTCAACACCCACGCCCTCTTCAACCAGTCCGTTCACAATGGCCTTCGCCATCATCTCGGTGCTGTGCCACATCGTATCATAGGCAACAAGCGCCCTGCCCTTGCTCCTCTGCTGGCTCCACTCATCATAGCATTCGAGTATCCTCCCAGGGTTGCCACGCCATATAAGGCCATGGTCAGGTGCAATCATGTCAACCTTGAGATCCATCTCCTTAACCCCGGACAAGAGCTTCTGGACGAGATTGGAATAGGGGAGGAGGATGTTGGCATAATACTTGGCTGCATGGCCTAAGAGCAAAGAAAGATCGACCTCATCATCAAACCGCTCTGTAGTAGCCCAGTGCTGACCAAAGGCATCACTGGAAATGAGCAGGCGATCTTCGGGAATATATGAAAACATGCTATCTGGCCAGTGGAGCATTCTGGTCTCGATAAACTGAACGGTCCTTCTGCCAAGGCTGATGCTGTCTCCGGTTTTTACAACTTCATAGGGCCAGTTCTCTTGGTGAAAGTGCGCAAGCAGGCCCTTTTTTCCAGCCCCGGAGCAGAAGATCCTCTCGGGTTTCACCACCTCAACAAGCTCAGGGAGCGAGCCAGAATGGTCCATTTCTACATGGTTTACCACAAGGTAATCGATTGTGGAGGGATCGATTATCCTGTGAATGCGGTGCAACAGCTCGGCTTTGAAACCCTGCTTAACCGTATCAAACAAGGTAATCTTCCTGTCCTTCACCAGAAAGGCGTTATAGGTCGAGCCCCGGTCGACGGAATACCCGTGAAAGTCCCGTAGATTCCAGTCAACCGCACCAACCCAGTAAACATCCTTTGAGATTTCAATCGGTGGCATGGCGTCGCTTGAACTGACTCGCGTTTACCCGGAACGGAGAGTGGCCGTATGGGACAGACGGAAAAGAGATGATTCCCCCGCGCCTACCTCATACAAGCCGTGTGTCTTCTGAGCTGGAGGGAAAGCCTCTTGAGGTGCTCCCTCTCCTCATTGACCAGCTGATCGATAGATTTACGCCCCCTGTTATCGGCAGTGGCCTCCTGCATGGAGAGAAAGAAGATTATTGAATCCTTCTCAAACTGAATGCCAAGCTTCAGTGCGTCTTCAACGCTCCCCGCCAGAGATAATTTCTCCTCCATATCCACATCCGACCTGAAGACATTCATATCGGCCATCATTTGCAGGTACTGGTCCATCTCATGTTCAGGATCCCACACGGTGCCCTCAGAGGCCGTCTGTGGCAACTGAGACCTCAACTCCTTGAATCTCTCCAGGTGCTCAGCCTCTTCCTGAGCAAGGGCAGCAAAGAAAGCCTTTACCTCATGATCATCACTGAGGCCCATGGCCTTTTCGTAAAACCGCCTGCCATTCTCCTCTATGTCGATAGCTATTTGAAAGACCTCACTTGCATTGAACCCGTAAATCACGACAGCGCCTTTCCCTGTGTTTCATCAATCTTCCTTTTCGAACTCGTCCTTTGAGGCTCCACAGACTGGGCAGGTCCAGTCATCTGGCAGGTCTTCAAAGGCAGTGCCTGGCTCTATTCCGTTATCCGGATCTCCGTTGGCAGGATCGTAGACATAGCCGCATATTTGACAAACGTACCTATCCATAATCTTCTCCTCCCTCATCTGGTTAATACCTCAAACCAATGCCAATAAAGTCATGAGAGCCTATCTGCTCATCATCCTCTTCCAGAAGGCAACTATGCCGTCCCTACCAAAAGACATCTGTACCAGCTCCCAGCCCTCACTGCCCCTTTTGTTCAGGATCTCACGGACCCTGTTTGTCTGCTGATCAGGCACCTGCTCGAGCCTGCACTCTCCAGTCTCCGAACAGAAATATATCAGCTCACTGAACTCTTCAGCTGGGTGTTTTGTAATCTCATATTCAAATCTGCTCATTGCTATTCCCCTCAAGATCCTCGGATCAGATGGAGCCACCTGGCAGGCACCTCAAAACCCCCTTTCTCCCCGCTAGACCAGTTTTTTCACCGCATCCAATACTGCCTGATAGTTGGGCTCCTCTGTCAGCTCCTTGACCAACTGGATATATTGTATCCTCCCCTCCCGGTCCACCACAAACACTGCCCTTGCCAAAAGGCGCAGTTCTTTTATCAAGACACCGTAAGCCTTCCCAAACGCAGCCTCGCGGTGATCGGAAAGCGTGGTCACTTTGTCTACCCCGGCTAGACCGCACCACCGCTTCTGTGCAAAAGGCAGGTCCATGCTGACAGTAAGTATGACCACCTCGTCACCTAATTTTCCCGCCTCCTCGTTAAACCTTCGAGTCTCCATATCACACACTGGCGTATCAAGAGAGGGTACCGAGGAGATAATGCACACCTTGCCACGAAATGAGGAAAGCGTAACAGGAGACAGATCATTGTCCAGCACGATGAACTCAGGCGCCGCGTCACCGACCCTCAGTTCATCCCCCATCAGGGTGAGTGGATTCCCCCTCCTCGTTATCACGCCAGCACGCTCTTTCATCCCCTTCTCCCCTTCATATCTATATAACTTGACTTCCCTTGAATTGGGCCACTTTTGGGGCTTCCTAGTTCTCGGCCTTCTGGGTCCCCTCAGGAGAAAGGCCTTCTTTCTTCCCGCACATCGGACAGATCCCGACAAACTCAAGTCTATGCCCCAGTATAGTATAGTCAGTTACCCCTCGAACAGAATCCTCCATGTGACCCACAGGCTCCATCGGGGCGTCCCCCAGTCTGCCGCACCGGATACAACGAATATGATAGTGCACTCTTGTATTGCCATCGAACCGCATTTGGCTGGTAACAGGCCCGACTTTTCGTATCAAACCCAATGTGGATAGGATCTCCAGGTTACGGTAAACAGTTCCCATGCTGATCCGCGGCATTCTCTTACGTACCATCGTGTATACCTCATCTGCCGTAGGATGGGTATTGACCTTCCGGATTTCCTCCAGAATAACCTGGCGCTGGTGGGTCATTCTGTGTTTCTTGTCCGGCCCAATGAGATCTCTTGAAGGCATGGCTTGTGAGGGATGATTACTAATGTACCGTTAAAATGTCTACAATCTGCCAAATAGCTCTTCGGAGATGGGTAGGAATTCTGGAAATGAAGTCCCCCTCCCTTTTACGGCCTTTCAGTGAAACGCGTATGAGGTTCACAGCCAGGAAGTATTACAATAAGACAAAAATCTTTCGATTTCAACCCAATTCCAACTATGGGGCCGGACTTTCCTCAAGTATCGCTTCCCTTTCCCGCATCTAAGATGCGGACTGTAACTACACTGGCCTTCACACTGAGAGGCCTTCCTGCATTCCTCACTCTGCCTTGAAGAAGGCACCTGATTTGGCATTGCATACAGGACATCGCTCTGGTGGCTCGCCTTCACAGGTATAGCCGCACACAGAACAAACATAGTAGTCCGTTGGTTGTAGGGCCTCCAGGTGATCCAAGGCCTTCTTGTAGAGGCCGGCGTGTACCTTTTCCACCTGATTGGCAAAGGTGAAGCTCCGTTCTGCCGCCTTGTTCCCCTCCTCCCTGGCATCCTCAATCATTTGGGGGTACATCTCCTTGAATTCATGTGTTTCTCCCGAAATAGCCTCCCTCAGATTTTCCACAGTACTCTTCACTCCCCCAAGGGCCCGAAGATGTGCGTGGGCATGGACAGTCTCCGCCTCGGCGGCTGCCCTGAAAAGTTTGGCAACCTGGGAATAGCCATCTCTCTCAGCCTGTTTGGCAAAGGCCAGGTATCTCCGGTTGGCCTGGGATTCACCCGCAAAAGCTGTCAAAAGATCTTCTTCTGTTCTACTTCCCTTTAATTCATCCATTGTATACCTACTCCTTTCATAGTATCGCCCGACGAATCACACGAAAATGACGTATGTTTAAACATTCCTGGTTGATAGACAATAATCAGTAATAATTACTGATATTACTAATCTAGAATGGGCGGCTCAAGTATTTTTTTGGCACTGAACCAATTCTTTTCCTGCCCTGAATGCCTCATCTAAGTATTCTGGATGCCTCAATACATCCCCCTCAAAATCCAAGCCGCGATACAGAAGGTATCGCCAGGGCTCCACATCAAGGGCATCAAAGAAATACCGAATGCTGAGAAGGATCCCGTCAAACAGCCTTCTCCCCTTAGTAGCCCCCACGGAAATAAAAAGTCCTTTGCGTTTGGCCCTCTGTTTCGCCTTATGGGCCTTTTCCAGCCAGTATTTCTTCGCCCACAGGGATTGGCATCGATCCATAAGGAGCTTCGTGTGGGCACTTACCGTATAAAAGAATATAGGGGATGCCAACATTAAACCATGGCATGATAAGATCTGGTCGTAAACCCTCTGGAAATCAATAAAAGAATATAGGGGATGCCAACATTAAACCATGGCATGATAAGATCTGGTCGTAAACCCTCTGGAAATCATCCTGAATCACACACCGACCGGTCTCTTTGCAGCCATAGATTTCAAGACAGGGACCTATCTTCAGATCGCGAAGAACTACCTCCTCCACCTCAGCACCTGCTTCAATTGCCCCCTGAACTGCCCTCTTGAGCAACAGGGCTGTATTTCCCTTTCGGCGTGGGCTACCATAAATAGCAAGAATTCGGGTCATCCTCCACTCCTGTTTTACTGATAACTCAAATCTTAGCTCATCCAGACACTCGGTGCTATAGCCTTAAGGCCCCATAAAATCATCAAAATGCGCGGCAGGCAATCTTTTTCTGAAATTCCTTCACCTGTAAGAGGAACTCTAGCTCCCTTGCGCTACTGGTACCGCGGTTTATCAGATTCTCGAAACAAATTATCTCTTGTAAAGGATCGCAAAAACCATTAAATACGAGCATTGTAGATCACAAATTTTCTCAAGGATAATTCTTTACCTGGCATTGCTTGTGGAGGAGGGTGGGTGGAAGCGGATCTAGCATTGTAAGAGGAGGCCAACAATGGGTCAAAACATATTGGTGGCATTTGACGATTCTGAAAACGCCATGAGGGCCGTAGAGTTCATTGCTACGTCATTCACAAAGGAGCACAAAATCACCCTCTTCAGTGTCATTCCGGATACTGCCGCCCTATGCGATATGAACAGTCCAAGCCTGACACCCTATTTCGTATCCAAACAGGCCACCTTTTGTGCGCTGGAGGACCAAAAGAAAGAATTGGTGGACGAGGCCTTGCAAAAGGCCAGGGGACTTCTCATGAAGGCGGGATTCGAGGAAAAAAATATCGATGTAAAGGTCCAGACCAGGAAGAAGGGGGTGGCACGGGATATCATAGACGAAGCGCGTTCAGGTTATGATACCATTGTGTTAGGCAGAAGGGGGTTTTCCGGTATAAGGGAATTCATCCTCGGGAGTGTCTCACAGAAAGTCTTCAACGCGGCAAGGGATATATCGGTTATGGTAGTGGACTAAGCAGCTTACCCTACCCCTCACTTAAACCCTACCGTGAGCTTGGCAGGACTTAACTTTTCCTGTCAAGCGCTACAAGAGAAAGCCCAGGGCCACGTCGTAGTCAAACCTACCCTGTTGATTTTTAAGCCTATTGGTGGGTATGGGTATCTTTTTTTGCTTATGCCCCCTCATAGCTTAGATTAGCGGGCGTTTCAAAATGGTTTATATAGATGCAGTACATGATTCATAGGCTTATGGCGCACTAAACCATTTTGAAACGACCCAGTACAGCCTCATATTAGAGGGCATAACAAAAAAAGATACCCATACCCTGAACTTTGAGGTTACCCTCAGAGAAAGGCCTCTTCTGGAGTCTCCGCAGTTCTATAGGGTGTATTTCCATTATCTGTTGATTATATATCAAATTCTATTTTTGATTAGCGAAAACCCTTGTCCTTTCGCTTGCGTGCTTTGGAGGTGACCCTTTTGGGGCTCGCAGGCGGGGAATACTTACCCCTTCCAGCCTCTAAAGGGCTGGCTTTCCCCTTCCTGCTCACCCTCGATGGGTATACCCCACCTCTCCAGCAATTTACGCTCAAGGACAACGGTTTTCTCCAAAGATTAAGGAAACTCCAGAAAGGCCTCTTCCCTTGAAATACGCGCCTTACTTCGCTATACTCCCTTGAGGAAAACTGATTTCTTATCGATTCATTGCACTAGTAATCCCATTTCAATACAGAAACCCTGCCGCGGGCTTTCAACAAGGGAGGATTTGTGTATGGAGAAACATCATAAGTTCTCAATCTGGTATGTGTTAATCGCAATCTGGGTCGTCTTTATCCTTCATAACTTGATCGGTCAGATGTTTGCAGTAGAACGCATCCCGTATAGCGGATTTGTCAAGGCCCTCCAGGAGGGGAGGGTCGTGGAGGTGGCTGTGACTCAAGATCGGATCCAGGGCAAGATGAAGTTCACCCAGGAAGGCCAGGAGGTGGAGAAGGCCTTTAGTACGGTCCGCGTAGATCCGGAGCTATCTGAACTCCTCGAAAAGTATGACGTCACGTTCAAGGGAGTGGTGGAGAGCAATTTCCTGAAGAATCTCGCCTCATGGGTCTTTCCCGTCCTTCTCTTTGTCGGCATCTGGTACCTCATGATGCGCCGATTTTCCGCCCAGCAAGGGAGCTTCTTGACCCTGGGCCGAAAGAAGGCCAGGGTCTATATGGAGGATGAAGTCGGGGTGACCTTTGATGATGCGGCTGGCGTGGATGAGGCCAAAGAGGAACTCGTCGAGGTGATCGAATTCCTCAAGTCACCTGAGAAGTTTACAAGACTGGGCGGAAAGCTCCCCAAAGGGATCTTGCTGGTGGGTCCTCCGGGTACAGGAAAGACGCTCCTGGCAAGAGCAGTGGCCGGGGAGAGCGGAGTCCCCTTTTTCAGCATGAGCGGCTCAGAGTTCGTTGAGCTCTTCGTGGGAATGGGAGCAGCGCGGGTGCGCGACCTTTTCGCTCAGGCCAAGGAGAAGGCCCCCTGTATCATATTCATCGATGAACTGGATGCCCTGGGCAAGGCGCGAGGTCTGGGGATCACAGGGGGGCACGATGAAAGAGAGCAGACCTTGAACCAGCTCCTGGTCGAAATGGATGGCTTCGACCCCACCCTGGGTGTGATCCTCATGGCAGCCACCAACCGGCCTGAGATCCTTGACCCAGCACTTTTGAGGCCAGGCCGCTTCGACCGTCATATCCTGGTAGATCGACCTGACAGGAAAGGACGTGTGGAGATCCTCAGGGTTCACTTGAAGGAGATTACCGTGGACAAAGATGTGGATGTTGAGACTGTTGCCGCTATGACCCCCGGGTTTGTAGGGGCCGATCTCGCCAACCTGGTTAATGAGGCCGCCCTTCTTGCCGTGCGGCATAACAGAAACAAGGTGGGGATGGCCGAGTTTCAGGAGGCGGTTGAACGTATGATTGCAGGGCTCGAGAAGAAAAACCGTCTCATCAATGAGAAGGAGAGGGAAATTGTGGCCTATCACGAGGTTGGTCACGCCCTGGTAGCGCTTTCCCTTCCAGGTACCGATCCAGTCCGAAAAATCTCGATTATACCGCGGGGGGTTGCCGCACTGGGCTACACCCTGCAGGTCCCCACTGAGGACCGCTTCCTCATGAGCAAGAGCGAGCTCCTGAATAAGATCGCCGTAGCACTGGGGGGACGAGCAGCCGAGGAGATCCAGTTCGAGGACATCTCAACTGGCGCGCACAATGATCTTTCGAGGGCGACTGATATTGCGCGCAGCATGGTCAAGGAATACGGAATGAGCCCGCAATTGGGCCATATCTATTTTGAGAGAGCGCGCCAAAAGCAACCATTCTCTGACATGGGCCTGCCCTCACCAAAGGATTACAGTGAACAGACAGCGCAGGTTATAGACCAAGAAATAAAGGCCATCCTGGATTCCCAATTTGAAGTTGCCAAGCAGATCCTCACCAAGCGCAAGAAGGTCTTGGATAAAGGAGCTGCACTCGTGCTAAAAGAAGAGAACATTGAAGGGGATCGACTGAAGAAGCTGCTCGCAGCTAACGAGGGAGCCTAACTCGAGCGACCTGCCTTCCACTGCCATTTGTCCCTATCTTCGGCCCTTGGGCATTTCTCTCCCACCTAATGGTTTTTCGGAAATAGGGCTTGCATCTCACAAAGGTAGTTTTTAAAATGCCAGTATTCGAAGCAAACCGGGGCACAGGAAGGAGGTTTGATCATGCCGGAGCTGACCATATGGACGAATCAGGAAATCGATAAGCTGAGGAGGGACATGGACCGTCTCTTTGCCAGGCTCAGGGACGATTTTGCCGCGCCCCTCTTCCCAAGAATCACCAGATATATTCCCTCCCTAGACCTGTCAGAGACAGGAGACGATCTCATTATCAAGGCCGAGATCCCGGGCATAAATCCAGAAGATCTGGATATCTCCGTTACCCAGGATACCCTGAACATCAAGGGAGAGATCAAACAGGAATTCGTCGATGAAAGGGAAGACTACCACAGAATGGAAAGGAGATATGGCTCCTTCTCCCGCAGCCTGCAGCTCCCCTGCCGCGTAATGGTCAAGGATGTGGAGGCAACATACAGAAATGGTGTATTGCAAATCGTTATGCCGAAATGTAAGCCGGAGCCAGCCCGTGCATGCAAAGTCAAAATAAGGTGATGCACCTTTTATCAGCCATGAGTAATTCGTTTAAGAGGAGATCATAAATCGCCATGACCATACCAGATAAGGAATTACCCGCAGATAAACTCAGGTGGCGGCTTGATCCGGCCACCCTGCCATTTGAAACAACCGAGGACCTCGAACCCCTGAAGGAGATTATTGGCCAAAAAAGGGGGGTAGAGGCGTTCCGATTTGGTATGGGTATGGACAAGCCGGGGTACAATGTCTTTGTCACGGGAATCGCAGGCACCGGGAGATTGGCCACGGTTCGGAAATTGCTTGAAGAGATATCGAGAAAGAAGGGGGTAGTGCCGAATGAACTCTGCTATGTGAACAACTTCAAGAACCCCGAGGCACCCATCCTCCTGCGGCTCAAGGCTGGGATGGGGCGCCAATTCAAGAAGGATGTGCGTGATCTTGTCGAAACGCTCAAGAAGGAGATCCCGCAGCTGTTCGAGAGCCAGGATTATCTCAACCGAAAAAAAGAGATCATGCAGGAATATGAGAAAAAGAGCAGGGAGTTCTTCAAGGGCCTGGAGAAGAGGGTAAGGGAGGAGGGTTTTGCCCTCGTGGATATTCAGGTGGGACAGTTCAAGCGGCCCGAGGTCGTTCCACTGGTTGATGGTAACCCCGTGGATATCGACCAGGTTGAGGCACTGGTGGAAAAGGGGAGGTTCCCAAAGGAAGAGTTTGAGGAGATGAAAAAAAAGCGAGCAAGGCTCAGAAACGCGATAGACCAGATCTTGCTCCAGCTGAGGGGACTTCAGAAAGAGGTCCAGGAAGATGTAGAAAAAATGGACCGCCTGATGTTCACGAAGATGGCCACAGAACTAGCCTCGCCTCTAAAAGAGAAGTATGAAAGTGAGAAGATCGATAAGTACCTCGAAGACATGCTCGAGGATATGGCCGAAAACCTGGAGATCTTTACACGCCAGACGCAGCAACCTATTCCAGGCATTCCACTCATCGTCCCTCAGGGCGACCCCTTCCAGCCGTATCAGGTTAATCTCGTGGTGGATAATGCAGATCAAAAGGGACCTCCTGTTATTATCGAATCGTATCCGACCTACCGAAATCTATTCGGCAGCATTGAAAGGGTTGTCGATCGGAGCGGGGTGTGGAGGACTGATTTCAGTAAGATCAAGGCAGGATCATTTATCAAGGCCAATGGGGGTTATCTTGTCCTCAACCTGCTCGATGCCCTTATGGAACCCGGTGTATGGCCAGCCCTCAAGAGATCCCTGAAGACCAAGAAAATGGAGATCCAGACCTATGACCCCTTTTACCAACTGTTCACCACTACAGGTTTAAAACCAGAGCCCATCGAGATGGATGTGAAGGTGGTCATCATCGCAGATGGGTACCTCTATCATCTGCTCTTGGCCTATGACGAGGACGTGAGAAAGATCTTTAAGGTAAGGGCGGATTTTGACACCTCCATGGACAAAAACGAGGAGTCCATCCATCAGTTTGCGGAGTTTATCAAGATGAGAAAGGATGAGGACTCATTAAGGCCGTTTGACAGATCCGCGGTAGGTGCACTGATAGAGCATGCAGTTCGCATGGCGGGGAGGCAGGAGAAGATCTCCACCAGTTTTCCCGCCATTACGGACCTCATCCGGGAGGCCGATTACTGGGCGAGCCAGGAAAACGAGGCGATAATACAGGAAAGGCATGTGGATAAGGCAATCGAAGCCAGGGTATACCGATCCAACATGATTGAGGAGCATATTCAGGAGATGATCGACCGGGGTACCTTGATGATCGACGCGGATGGGGAAGTGGTAGGCCAGGTCAACGGGCTTGCTGTGTATGACCTGGGCGACTACACCTTCGGAAAGCCATCTCGCATTACCGCCTCCACCTCCATGGGTCGTTCAGGCATCATCAATATTGAGAGAGAAGCAGACCTGTCAGGCAGTACCCATAACAAGGGTGTGCTGATCTTAAGTGGATATCTGAGAAAGAAGTATGCCCAGGACAAACCCCTGACCATGAGCGCCAGCATTGCCTTTGAGCAGTCTTACAGCGGCGTGGATGGGGACAGCGCTTCCTCTACTGAAATCTATGCCCTCCTCTCCAGCCTTTCAGGTGTTCCCCTTAAGCAGTCTGTTGCAGTTACCGGGTCCGTAAACCAGAAAGGGGAAGTACAGGCCATCGGCGGGGTCAATCAGAAGATAGAGGGATTCTATGATTGCTGCCGGAAGCTGGGACTAACCGGCCGCCAGGGAGTTATGGTACCGGAAAGCAATGTCAAGGACCTCATGCTCCGTAAAGACGTGGTGGAGGCCGTGAAGCAGGGGAAATTCCATATCTACGCTGTCGAGACCATTGACCAAGGGATCGAGATCCTCACCGATAAAAAGGCCGGGGGAAAGCAACCCGACGGAACCTACCCCAAGGGGACAATCAACTACCAGGTCAACGAGAAGCTCAAGGAATTGGCCGAGGGACTGAAGAAGTTCGGTGAAGAAGAGGAGAAAGAGGAGAAGACGAAACCGAGGGGGAAAAGGGGGAAAGTCAAGAGGTAGACGCTCACGATATTTTTTTCCTGTATAAAAGCAGGCTATTTGATACCACGGTAATACTGCTCATGGCCATAGCGAGTGCAGCCAGCATGGGGTGCAGCGCTCGCAGGAATCCAGGGACAAACTCCAGAGAATATAACACGCCAGCCGCCACTGGAATCAGCGCCACATTATAGAAGAAGGCCCAGAACAGGTTTTGTTTGACTGTCTTCATGGTGGCCCGGCTGAGTTGAATCGCCTTTGGTACCCCGGTGAGGTCCCCGCTTGCGAGGATCACATCGCCGCTCTCTATGGCAACGTCGGTGCCCGTGCCAATGGCCATACCTATATCCGCTTGTGCAAGGGCCGGGGCGTCGTTAATGCCATCGCCCACCATTGCTACTTTTCCGCCGTCTTGCTGAAGTTCCTTGATCCTCAAGGACTTCTCCTCCGGCAGGACCTCTGCGACCACTTGATCAATATTCACCTCTGAGGCAATGGTCCTTGCAGTCCTGGTATTGTCACCGGTGAGCATGACTACCTTTAGATTCATGTTGTGGAGACGGTTAATGGCCTCTATGGATTCCATTTTGACGGTGTCAGCAAGGGCTATCAGGCCTGCGGTCCTCTTTTCGATCGCCACCACGATCACCGTCTTCCCAGCTGCCTGCAGAGTATCAATCCGTCCTTTTACATTTGAGAGGTCCATTTGCGTCTCCTCGGACCAGTCGGGCTTGCCCACAAAGACACTCCGACCATTCACCCTTGCGTGAACCCCCAATCCCTTAGAGGCTTGGAAATCCTTTGGGTCAAACAGATCTAAACCCCGTCTTTCCGCCTCCTTGACGATGGCTCGCCCCAAGGGATGTTCAGAGCCCCTTTCAACCGATGCCCCTATCCTGAGGAGCTCTTCTTCGTCTCCGAGCTGGGGATCTAATACAATCAGGTCCACAACAGCGGGCTTACCCACGGTAATGGTCCCCGTCTTATCGAAGACAATGGTCCTCAGCTTTGTGGCCATCTCCAGAGCCTCACTGTTCCTGAAAAGCATGCCCTTCTCGGCACCTATCCCAGTCCCTGCCATGATGGCCGTCGGGGTAGCCAACCCAAGGGCGCAGGGGCACGCAATCACAAGGACGGCAACCAATCGGAGCATTGCAGGAACGAATTCCCCCGCAAGTCCCCACCAGAGCACGAAGGTCAGCAAAGCAATCCCGATCACGCCAGGGACAAATACGGCAGCGACTCGATCCGCAAGGGCTTGAATGGGGGCCTTGCTACCCTGGGCCTCCTGAACAAGTCGAATGATCTGGGCCAGACTCGTATCCTTTCCAACCCTGTGAGCTTCAAACTTGAGAAGACCTTCTCCGTTAATAGTACCACCGGCGAGTTTGGCTCCTGGGCCTTTATCTACTGGAATGGGTTCTCCGGTCAGCATAGATTCATCCACGGTGGACTCGCCTTCAAGCACAACCCCGTCAACGGGAATCCGTTCACCCGGGCGGACAATAACCACATCGCCCACTTTGACCCTTGAAAGCGGGACCTCCGTTTCTTTTCCATCCTTCAGAATGGTTGCCGTCTTCGGCCGGAGTCCCATGAGCTTGCGAATAGCGCCACCCGTTCGACCCTTTGTCCTGGATTCCAGCAGCTTGCCCAGCTTAATCAGGGTGATAATGACCGCAGAGGTCTCAAAATAGACATGCGCCCCAAGGGGGGAGTAAAGGAGGACGGCAAGGGAGTAAAAATAGGCTACCGACGAACCCATAGCCACCAAGACATCCATATTGGCACTGCCATTTTTGAGGCTCCTCCATCCCCCGGCGTAATAATCCAAGCCGGTGTAGAACTGTACAGGTGTGGCCAGCATCAGGAAGAGCCAGTTGACCCACGCGGCATGCGACCACGACCCAAAGAGGCCGAAGTCCCTGCCCATGCTGAGCAAGAAGAGCGGCACTGTGAATAAGATGCCCATTAAGAACTTGCGCGTCTGATTCTTTATCTCAGCTCTTCGAGCAGCCAGTTCCGCATCTTCGCCCTCGAGGGCCTCCTCAGGGCGCACAGAGCCATATCCCGCCCTTTCAATAGCGGTGACCATATCGTCCAGGGTCGCTATGGTCGGGATGTATTCCACGCGAGCGCGCTCTGTGGCGAAATTAACTGAAGCCTCGACCACGCCAGGGACCTTCGTCAAGGTCCTCTCAATGGCATTGGCGCAGTTGGCGCAGGTCATACCGGTGAGGGGGATCTCCACAGTTGTCGTGGCAACGCCATAGCCCGCGTCACGAACCTTGTCTGCAAGATCCTTGATTTGAACCTCTTCTTCATCAAAGGAAACGGAGGCCTCCTCGGTGGCAAAATTCACTCCAGCCTCTTTCACTCCCTTGAGCTTGTTGAGGTTTCTTTCCACAGTCAGGGCACAGTTGGCGCATGTCATACCGGTGACTGGGAGCGTTACATTCCTATCAGACATCAGATCTTCCTCTCAGTTATATTCCCATCACAAAAACGAAACCTTGGTTGAAGTTACTCAGCAGCAGGATAATTAATCTCCTTCAAGGTGGATTTAATCTTCTCCACCGTGGCTGGCCCCTCCCATTGCACCGTGATCTCCTTTGCCGCGGGGTCCCCTTCCACCTTGTGAACCCCCTCTATCTCACCCAGTTCTCTCTGAATGGTCATGACACAATGACCACAGGATATATTGGGAATCAAGAACCTTGTCTCTTCCATCGTGCCTATCTCCTCTTATTTCTCAATTAAAGGTAACCCTTCATAACGGGTTGTCAAGGATAATGGTTTCTATTATCAAAAATGGGCTAGACTACTTTTTCCCTTGACCTGGTGACCCAATGCAGGGCAATTATAACCAACTCAGGATGGGATAATGCACGAACCATTGAACAATAGAAAGGACGGTCAAGATGTTTGCAAAAATCCTATATCCAACTGATTTCTCCGATGTATCGAACAAGGCATTGGAATACATTAAGAAGTTAAAAGAGGCCGGCACAAAAGAGGTTATAGTCTTACATGTGATTGATGAACGGGAAATTGGACATATGTCTCATATCCCGGGAATACACCTGGATGCCGACGAGCTGGAAAAGCTAAGGAGAGAACGGGCCAAGAAGGCAACAAATGCAATAGAGGCCGAATTGAGGGAATCTGGTTTCCAGGTCAAGGTACGGATCGAGGAGGGAATCCCATTGCGGGAGATCTTAAGGGTTGAGAAAGAGGAGGCGATCTCCGTCATAGTCATCGGATCTCATGGGAAGAGCGCCGTTGAAGAAATGCTCCTTGGCTCCGTCGCGGAAAAGGTTATAAGAAAATCCAGCAAGCCCGTTCTGGTCATAAGAAGATAGACCATGCCTCGGACTGGGCGGCAATCTTGACAAGATAACGTTGAGGGCAATAAGTGAATCTGTTTATGACCACATTCGAGTCAGTGGCAGTGCTCCTGGGAATGGGGATCTTGGGTTTTTGGATCATTAGAAGACGAATCGTACCAGGAGACATCCTGGGTTTACTCTCTCCCCTCGCCCTTGATATCGCCTTGCCTAGCCTCATCTTCGTGAATATACTCCGAAATTTCTCGCCCGCTGAGTGTCCTGATTGGTGGCAACTGCCCCTATGGTGGGTCTTTTTCACGGCAGTTGCAGCTGGTGTCTCTATCGGAGCGAAAAACCCAGCGGGAATTCGGGGTCAGTCTTTTTTACCAGAATGCGATATTCTTCCCTTTGGCCATAATCGCAGGCACATATGGAGATAAATCACCCTATCTGGCATTTCTCTTCCTTTTCACGGTTTTCTACCCGGCGTTCTTTTTCAGTACGTATCACCTTTTTTTTCAGGGAAAGAGGAGAAGAGGGCTGAATTGGAAGAAGATAATTCATCCAGTGCTCATCGTCACAGTGGTAGCGGTTATTATTCGCCTGGTCCAGGTGCAGGACAAGGTCCCGAATTTCTTGATATCCATCCTTACGCTACTGGGCGGCATGACGTTACCGCTTCTTATGATAATACTCGGCGGCAACATCTACATGGATTTCCAGAAAAAGGGCCGGATTCAAATCATGGAAATCGTAAAATTCGTGATCATTAAGAATATCGTCTTCCCGCTCGTCTTTTTGGGCATAGTGATTTTGCTCCACCCCGCATATCATATTGCCCTTCTCATCCTCTTACAGGGTGCTGTACCAACGGTCACCGCAGTGCCGCTCGTCACTGAACGTTCGGGGGGAAACAGGGCCATCACAAATCAGTTTCTTGTTGTTAGTTTCATTTTGTCACTGATCTCCATACCGATGATGGTCTCCCTGTTCAGTACCTTTTTCACCCCTTCATGACATTCATAACTCTCAAAACCTACCATAGTACTCTAACGCCAACCCAACTGTGCCCATAACTCGCCCAATTGCTGTCCGTTTCTGTCTGAGGAACAACAGGCTTTTGATCACACAGCTTATTTCTCGGTATCAGTGACGAATACCGCTTGAAACATGCAAGGTATTGATATCGACAGAAACTTCATATTTCAGTTAGAATCATGCCCTCCTTTTTGGATTAATTAACACCGAGGTTTAATCCTAAGCATTTCTTGAGGGAGATAATGATCCTGGTGGAGGGTGAGGTAAAATGGTTCGACGGAAAAAGGGCTTCTGGACGTATTTCAACGGTTGAGTTTTTCTGAAATCTGATATAAGAACTTCTTGGGCGTAGAGTCTTAATTGTGATTTCTTAGCCCTCCCAAGGCGGATCTACGACATATTAGGATAAAGAAATGGTATCGTGATATTTTCAACATCTCCCAATGATTGAACAATGAAGATTGAGAAAGCAGAATTCCTTATTTATTCATTTTGCGATCTTCAATATTCAGTATAATTCGGCCGTTCCAGGTTAGGTATTTCCCTGCAGCACTTTCATTCCTGAATTGATAAGGCGATCCTAATGAAGGCTTTACTGTTATACCCGAGATTCCCTGATACTTTCTGGAGCTTCAGGCACTCCCTCAAATTTATTCGCAAGAAAGCCGCATTCCCCCCACTGGGGTTGTTAACGATCGGCGCCATGCTTCCGGAAGAATGGTCCAAACGTCTGGTCGATTTGAACGTAACCAAGCTGACCGACGACGATCTGGCCTGGGCCGATTGCGCGTTTATCAGCGCTATGGGTGTCCAGCGAAAATCGGCGCAGGAAACTATCGCCCGTTGTAAAGAAGCCGGACTCAAAGTGGTAGTGGGTGGTCCTCTTTTCGCCAGTGACTACGAGCAGTTCGATAGGGTGGATCATTTTGTGCTCAACGAAGCCGAGCTGACCCTGCCTGCGTTTCTGAATGATTTTAATCGCGGATGTGCCGAGCTCATCTATACGACTCCCGAATTTGCCGATATCCACAAAACCCCCATCCCGATGTGGCAGCTAATCAATCTGAAGCGTTACGCGACGATGAGCATCCAGTTTTCCCGCGGATGTCCGTTCAATTGTGATTTCTGCAACGTCACGGCGCTGTTCGGGCACCGGCCGCGCATCAAGACCTCAGACCAGATCATTGCCGAACTGGACAGTTTGTATCATCGCGGATGGCGCGGGCAGGTTTTCGTTGTGGACGACAATTTTATCGGCAATAAGAAATATCTCATGACCGAGCTGCTGCCGTCTCTGATTGAATGGCAGAAAGGTAAAAAGGGATTTTTATTCAACACACAGGCATCCATCAACCTGGCTGACAACGAAGAGCTGATGCATATGATGGTGGAGGCCGGATTTGATACCGTCTTTGTCGGAATCGAAACACCCGAGGAAAATAGTCTGGCAGAGTGCAACAAGGAACAGAATAAAGGCCGCAATCTGATCGAAAGCGTCAAAAACATCCAGCGCACCGGTCTGCAGGTGCAGGGAGGGTTCATCGTCGGCTTTGACTCTGACGGTCCTTCGATATTTCAAAGACAGATCGATTTTATCCAAAACAGCGGCATCGTGACCGCCATGGTGGGCCTGCTGCAGGCACCGCCCGGCACCAAGCTCTATGAACGTTTAAAAAGAGAAGGGCGACTCAGCGGCTTGCTCTCCGGCGACAACGTCGACGGCACCACTAACATCATACCGAAGATGGACATGCGCGAATTACTAAGAGGGTATGAGAAGATTTTACACAGCATCTATCAGCCCCGAGCCTATTATAAACGGATTAAAACCTTCTTAAGGGAATATAAGGCACCGAAAATTTCCATTACATTGGACCTTCAGCGCTTTCTGGCCTTTTTCCGCACCTCGATCAGGATTGGAGTTTTTGGCCAGGAACGCATGCAGTACTGGAACCTCCTGGTGTGGACCCTTTGCCGTCGTCCGAAGCTTTTGCCGCTGGCAGTCACCCTGGCGATCCACGGTCACCATTTCGGCAAAGTGTGCAAACTGGCATTATCGGGAACAAGGGGGTCATCCTAGCTATTGCAGACACACATATTTCAAGAGAGACTGTCGAAAAAGTCCGATTCTTGAGTTTTTAAAAAAATAGACGCAATAAAATCAATAAGTTACAAACTCCGAAATCATGGATTTAGGGTTTTTCGACAGTCTCAGATGATATCAGCAATAAAAACCCATCTCTCAGCGTGGTGATTTGCGTCTGAATTAATCAGTGTTCGGCTGGCCACTGCCGCTAAGAGTCGCGGATCAAATGATTTGTCTGTCAGATTAGGTTGAAGTGCAGCTAGCAGGCAGGCGTTTGATCAAGTCCTGGCCAACACAAATCATGCGGCGCTCGTTTCGGTTCGACTTTATGAGCCAATTCTTCCACTGTTCATCAAGTTCGTTGAAAAGAAATTAATCCTAGAATATGCAATGACATGGGGTAAGCCCCCAATCTGCAATGAATGGTGACACAAACGACTATCACATAACATCTCACTTGAAAGGGGCGCGGTATAGTGCCGCGCCCCTCAGCTCTAGGTTATGCCCATCTACATATAAGGATTTTTTGTGACCACTTTAAGGATTCAAAAACTTCTGATCGACCTGTGGAGAGATATTTTTAGTTGTAAACAATGTAACCTTCCAGTCGATTATATTCCAACCTTTCGTCCTCTTGGTAATTTATACCAAGAAAACGGAGTTGTCTTTGCACAAATTAATCCAGGTCACATAGGATGGTTAACAGATTCAGAAATAGATGAACGGTATAAGAGTGAAAGTGCTAGACATAGGGCACGCTATAAGCGAAAGGTCACCTCAGACCTTTTGTTACTTCAGGATCATTTTCTAAAGAATCCTTCTATCCAGAACTGGAAGCTTCTCAACATAGGCTATAGAAACGCCATGATCCGAGTATGGGGATGGCCTCCTGGAAAATATTCTGAAACTATCGAAAGGCATGGAGTCGCAATTCAGGAGATTGCAGTAGTGAATATAGCCCAATGCCCAATCCCTGGAGATAAGTATTCTAAGCAGATTTTTTCAAATTGTTGGCGATTGCATACTGAACGTCTTCTTAGAATTCTCAAACCAAAGCTAATCGTTGCTCAGGGAAAAGTATGTTTGAATTTTCTGCAGAACCAAGATCTAGATAACAATTCTACACTTGTTGAGGGGAATCATCATGCTTCACGGCAAAGTAATGAAGTAAAGAATCGAATTTTCAATAATGTGAAAAGTGTTATTGAACAATTACGGGCATGACAAGAGCTTTGAGAGGGACGTGTGTTACGCTCCTGCTCGACACACCCACCTCAAGCTAAGCGTTATCCCACCTTTATTGCTGTGATCTATACTATGGAATCAAACCCTTACTTATCTTAGACTTCTACAACAAATCTCAGCCATCGCAGGGACGAATATTTCAAGATGCATTCAACGACCCGAGCACGGTCCTAATTATCCTATATTTGCATCGCTAATCGATAAAGCTGAAGGAAGGAGAGACTGTCTAGTTCAGTTAGATACTATGCAGGATTAAAGACCTAAACAAAGTGGGCCGCTGGTGGTAAGCTCCTCCAAACAAAAACGAAAAAGGAGGGAGCTATGAACCAGGTAACAGCCCACAAAACACAGTATAGCAAAAATCAAGGTGATTTGTATCTGGCTTTTGAGTTAGGAAAAAAGAACTGGAAGCTGGGCTTCACGGTCGGCTTTGGTCAGAAGCCCCGGGAACGGACCATCGTAGCGGGAGATCTGAGTGCTGTTAAGACAGAAATTGACTTGGCCAAGAGGCGCTTCGGCTTACCTGAGGATGCCCATCTTCTGAGCTGCTATGAGGCGGGCCGTGATGGCTTCTGGCTGCACCGGTATCTTTCAAGCTGCGGGATCGAGAACCTCGTGGTGGACTCCTCGAGCATCGAGGTCAACCGCAGGGCGAGGCGAGCCAAAACCGATAGGATGGACGTGGGAAAGCTTCCCACCATGCTCATGAGGTATGACAATGGGGAGAGGCGTGTCTGGAGCGTGGTGAGCGTGCCGACGGTTGAGCAGGAGGACAGCCGGCAGCTTCATCGGGAGCTCAGGGCTCTGAGAGTGGATCGGACTCGCCATATCAACCGGATCAAGGGGCTCTTGGCAAGCTACGGGATTCGGATGGTGGTAGGTCGCGACTTTTTAGATCAACTAGAGACCGAGCGCTTATGGGACGGAAGGCCAGTGCCATTGGGATTGAAGAGACGCTTGAGGCGAGAGTATGAGCGACTCCAGCTGGTAGCCGGACAGATCGAGGAGGTGGTGGCAGAACGAGCCCACGCCCTTAAGACTTCCAGCAGCTCTGATGTGAAAAAGGTTCGCCAGCTGCTTCATCTTCGGGGCATTGGTATTAACAGCTCGTGGCTCTATGTGATGGAGTTTTTCTCCTGGCGAGAGTTTCGCAACCGTCGGGAGGTGGGGGCGTTGGCTGGCCTGACACCGACCCCCTTTCAGAGTGGCGATGGAGCATGGGAGCGAGGCATCAGCAAGGCGGGCAATCGCTACATTCGATCGATCGCCATTGAGATTGCCTGGGACTGGCTTCGCTACCAACCTCACAGTAAACTTAGCCGATGGTATCAAGAGCGCTTTGGCCACGGCAGCCCTCGGCTCAGACGCATTGGGATCGTGGCCTTAGCCCGAAAGCTGCTCATCGAGCTGTGGCGGTATTTGGAGACCGGCGTGATTCCTGAAGGGGCTATATTAAAGGCATAAGAGAACCTACGAGGCTGATGGAACCCAACCACAGTATACCTTATCGAGCTGGTGTGAGCTGCCCGTTCGTATTGCTTGGTCCCCTTGGAGAACCGACAGTTAGATGGGGCTGCTCACCCCGGCGCTTCCCTACTCGCCTGTGGGCGAATAGAGCATCAGGTGTCTGGCAAAAAGAAGCCAGCACGGATAGAAGTTCGTTCGAGGCACATAAGAGCCTCACGTAAAAGGAAGCCACTAGCTCGACTAACCGCGAAAGGAGGTACTCAGTTCTATATCCAATACCAAAAGAAGGAGCTTGACAACAGGCGGCCTCATAGAAGTACTAAACAAGCCAGCGAAATCCTTCTCAGATTCAATACTACAATCGGTAGTTATAAGTTCTTGAGCATCCATAGTAGTGCAGAAGTATAGCAGTATGTTATACAATTGTGGTGATAGGCAACCATACAATATACGGACATTTTGGCAAAAAAAATCCTTGATAAATCTCGTATCCTTAATTTGCCCTCCAATACCTCTTTTAGTTTCCCTGATAGAGTTTCGAGTGAAAAGGGTTTCTGAATGAAACCTTGAGTACCTGTATTCAGGATTTCTCAGGCATGGCGGGATCGGTTCGATGTCCTCATGCAGCCTTGGTAAACCATTCTGGCACTGCCTCTACCACGGCTCTTACTATCTCACGGTCGTGTTCATTCAAAGCTTCCCTGGCGATCAGGGCCTCGACCGTCCTCTCAAGCACAACCATCTTGCCGGCGGTGTGAATAATGGCCGGGTAGTACTCATTAACAAAGAACTGTCTGAGCCTGAGCCGCTTGACCTCCTGATCGGCCATGGCCTTGATTTGTTCTTCGATTTGGGCCTTCTCGAGGTCATGCAATTCGGATTTCGGCGATCGCATCCTCTTGGCTGTGGCCTTGAGACCTTCAACGCACTTGAAGGTGAGCTGCCAGTGTTCGACATTCCCAAGGGAGTTAATCATGATGGTGTTGGTTGTTATAAGGTCCTGCTCGCGGTCGATCTTGACCCCCTCAAGTTGGGGCAAGAAGTAGTTATCAGAGATGGCGGTAAAGGCACTAACTCCCCCGGCGAAGGGCCTTTCCATTATATCGTTGACCGTGAAGAAGGCTTTCTGCTCAAAACGTGCATCCTGGAGGAGTATAAGCTCCTCCTCAGTGTAGTGGAAGCGTTCATTCCACAGTCCCTCTGGTGAGAGATCCTTTCTGGTAAGCGAACTCTGACTGGTGATCATGCCCAGGCTCTGCCCTCCACGCCAGACCAAGGGCAGGGCACCAACCGCCCATTCGGCACTCCCACCGATCTCTCCGATCATGCTGTGGAGACCACGGCCATCTGGAAAGCGGAGCCCCTCCAGTCCCATGACCAAGGCCGGAAAAAGGTCCCCGTCCTCGTCAAAAGGAGTGGCGACACCCATGGCATTGAGCTGGTCCATGGCCGAATAATGGCGTGGTCGGTCAAGGAAGTATGCAGTCATTTCGGAGAGATCTTTTACACCACATGCATCGGCGATTATCCGGGCCTCCTCTTTCAGGTCAGTGTCCCTGGGGTTGAATTCGGGGAATGTAGCACCCGCCATCCAACGCTCAACGTAGATGTCAGGCAGGTGCCTTTTGAAATCAGACTCAGTAATGAAGAGTGCGGTAAGTGAGCTATGCAGGCCCTTGATCGACTTGCCAGTGCCATCGATTACGTCCGATCCCATGGACAGCCTACTGACCTCCTTGTTAAGACTGTGGCCGTAACGGCTGCAGTGGTCCTCCTTGCCGAAAAGGGCGCCTACTGCGATGGTGGGACTACCGCCGGCCTCCACGCCAGGCTTGACCCGCACCCCCTCTGTTATCGCGCTCTCGATGATTACCTCCTCCCCCACGTCAAAGATCTCCGTCGTAATCTGGAGCACCTCACTCATTACCTGAGCGGCGGTCCGATCGTTATGCCGCTTGAACTGGTCAATCAGAGTCTTGGTTTGAAGGTTCTTCGGCACATTTTTCAACGCACCGAAGCCGTCAATAACAACCGCCGCAGCAGGGAGGGCGGCAGCCAGGATTATAGCCTGGCGTAGCTGCTTACTCCTGAAGACGCCAAGGTTCGAGCGCCCGTTGACCCGGTCATCAATCACAAACACCGTACCCTCGGCTAGCTCAAGACCGTAAAAGTCCAGAACCTCCCGGTGCCTTAAATTGAAGGTGGCAATCCTCTCCTTGCTCATCTCCATGGGTTCGTGACGGCCATTGTATGTTAATTTCGCATCGGCTATGTGGTAGCGCAGGGGATTATTCATGCCTATCCTCCCCTATGGGCCAATTCCATATCTTTTATGTATAAATCAATGCCCCTTACTATGCGGGAAGCAGCTCTCTTGAGGTAGGTCTCAGAGCAGAGGCGTCTGTTTTCAATCGAATTTGTTATATATCCCACCTCTACCAGAATTGCCGGCATCTCGGCACCAATCAAGACATAGAACGGTGCCTGCCTTACACCCCTGTTCTTGATTCTTTTATATCTCTTCCGCAGCTCTCTTATCAGGCCCCTGTGTACAAATCTTGCCAGTCTACTCGACTCATTTATCTTTGTATTAAGCATAAGGTCGTTTAGAATCATCTGGAGATCACTTATGTTCTTCGTGGAGGTAGGGGAAATCTTCAATTGATGGAACAACAAAAAGGGACTTGAGTCAAGAGAAATCGGGTTTCAGAATCGTTCTCGAATAAGTGCTTTGGACCTAATGGGAAAGAGACAGGTACACAAGATCTTGCGGTCGGCTCCTTTAACCGAAAAGTATAGAGTTCTTCGCATATTATATGTCTTCAACCAAATCAAATCTATTATAGAGTTAATTTGGTAGTCACAACCTCACTTTTTCTTTCTCGTGAAAGAAAGGCGATAAATTGTGAGACCCTTACCTCTTCCCGTTAATCTTATCCCTCAAAACCCCAGAACATCTGAAAGTGACCACTCTCCTTGCATCCAGCATCAAATCTTCACCGGTTTGAGGGTTCCTTCCCCTGCGTTTCCTCTTCTCTTTCACACAGAATTTTCCAAACTCAGTGATGAGGACATCCTCGCCGCTTTCAAGGATCCCTTTAATAGTCTCTAAAAGGGAGTCAACCAGTTGGGCGGAGGGAACATTGGTAAAGCCGAGGCGGTTGTGGATGGTTTTCGCGATGTGGGCCTTGGTGAGGCTCATGGTGAGGGAACCTGTTTTCTTGTGAGAAAACTAGCTTTAAGTGCCTAGTTTGTCAATGCAAATCTCTCCTCATCCAAGAAAATGAGAGAGGTGGGTTTATGGACTGATGGAGCTTGCCTCTATAATGCTTTTCAGGCGAAAGTACTATAGACTAGAGTCAGTAGCCGAAATATCAATATCCTTTCGAAGCTAGTCCGCTAAAGGTAAAACCTCGATAGTAAGTTCCCATGATCGAGTCTCGTGCTTTGCAATAGTTCAAGATGCATTCTTGCTTTTGAAACAAAGGAAAAATTGTTTAATCGCGATGGAACTCAACAACTATTTTCCATGAAGAATATCCATCCAGCGACTGACGAAGGTCCCTGAGTACCTTCTGACATTGTGGGGATCCAGTTCTTCTCACCTAACTTATTTATCATAAGCCGTTCAAAAAGGGCATGCCATTTCTAATGCCATGCTCCATATCTATTTAATATTTAATCAAATTTCTATCTTTTTGCGTTATCAACCGGCTATATGTATAATTTATCGACCTCTTGGTACTAGTGAAAAAGAGAGAGCCTGTTTAATATATAATCTTATGCTTGTTGACAAAATATCTTGCCATGATCTTTAACCCTGAAATGAAACTTGGTCCACTAACCAGTGCAATGTGTGACAGTGCATCCTGGAAAGGTCAAGATGATTTTCCATCGAGCCAACTGTGGGCTGATGAGGCTGAAAAAGTATTATCCTTTCTACAAGTCCACGGGCAATTTCAACGTTACTTACCAGTTCTTAAAGGGAAAATAACGCAGAGGGATGGAGCATTAGCTGAGGCTAGAGTCGCTTTCTTCTTCCACCGCAATGGATTTTCAATATTATCTTGGGAGCCTAAAGGAGCATCTAATAGATTTGGAGAGTTTGAGATACAGTGGAAGAATACCCGACCTATTTTTGTCGAGGTTAAGGGTCCGCGTTGGGAAGGTGAATTGGAGGATAATGAAAAATTTGGCCCTCGGCGTAGTCAGCCGCGATATTTAAACGCGGAAGCAAGATGTGTCAATCCGGTTGAAAAGTTATCAGTGCTGCGGAAAAAGCTGTTCCAAAATTTTTGTCCGATAGGCCTAATTTGCTCGTGGTGACTGGATATTTGCTTTTTCTGTCACCAAGTGAGCTACCCAGGGATATTGTTGAGCCACAAATAAGTCATGCATTATCAGATCAGAATTTCTCTAGAATTGGCGGAATTATGATCTTCGATACCCACTACAGTTCAAAATGTATTGAATATCAAATCGTGTTTGTTGAAAACCCTAATGCTGAGCCTTTATGCGTTATTCCAGGGGATGTTGCCAAGGGCCTTTCTGCAGCGAATCAGAATGGTTTTTGGCGATAGCCATTTTTTTATTCGTTTATGTTTTTTTATAGCACAACAAGGCGGCTGCACAAGGACAGCCCGTACCTCGCGGCCTGTGAGCCGCGGTGTTATTTAGGTGGCCTTTGGTCCGACATTCCGAAGCGTAGAATATGAACTTCTGATGCCCATTCAAGCTTTCATCGACGAGAGTGGTGGCAAAGGCCAGAGCAAGGTCTTTGCAATGGCAGGCTGGTTCGGCAGAAGGGAAGAGTGGGGCCTTTTCTCGACTGAGTGGCAGCAATGTCTTAAAAGCACCCCGCAGATAGCCTATTTTAAGATGCGCGAGGCCGCAGCGTTGGGCGGTCAGTTTCGCGGGTTCTCGGAAGACTCTCGAGATGAAAAGCTTCGCGCTCTTGCCAGGATCATTCGGAAGTATGCCGCTGTAGCAATCCACTGCACCACGGATCTAGATGCCTTTGCAGGAACGATAGGGAAAGCCGGGAAGCCATTCTCCGACCCCTACTTCTGGCCCTTCCACATCACGATTATGGCGGTCTGCTTCGACCTAGTAGATCGCGGCTATCACGAGCCCGTTGAGATCATCTTTCACGAGAACTCTATCTTCGGGCGGCGCGCAAAGAAGTGGTATCCGATAGTGCGGGCCATGCTGACTGAACCTGCCGAAGCGGCTGTCATGCCGTTAGAGCCGACCTTCGGGAGTGATATAGTGTTCTTGCCCTTGCAAGCGTCAGATATGCTTGCATGGGTAATGCGACGCACTATGAACGAGCATTGGTCACTAGTCGAGCGCTGGGATCAGGGCGGCTCGCTAGCAGCGGGCAAAGAGGAGTCAGGCGACTTCAGCTGGCTGGTTGGAGAAGAACTTCGATTCGTCGAAATGTCGCCCCACTCTCAGTTCATGACGAGGCGTCGGTTAGAAGGCATCATAGAAAGGATGAACCAACACGTTCGAGAAGGCTTCAAAGGTGTGTCTTTTCCGAAGGACATTCAGCGTCTGTACAGGGAAGCTCTCGGACACAAGGGCTGAGGTTCGATCGATGGTGTAGGGCAATAGAAGTAATTTCATGTGATTGATGTGCCAGCTAACCCGCCGATTAACCTGACTCGCTTCACTCGCAGGTTACCGGCAAGACGTTATCCCACCTTTAATTGCTGCGATCCATACTGTTTAGGAATCAAGGCCTCCCATATCGACCATCGCAAAGACGAACATTTCAAGATGAAATCTACGACTGGGTACCTCAACTACTCCTGTTGATTTGCGTTAGAAATCTGGTATTAATCGATATTCAGAGAATCTGATTCATCTAGCAGTCCATAAGTTAACACCATTATTGGGCCTTAGCTCCATGCCCCCATACGCCCATTCACTCTAAGCCCATTAAGGGGATATCACGTACACTACCCCCGGCATATCGCCTTAACTTCATTTGACACTGCAACTCCATTTGATACAGTAAACCAGAGTTAAACCCCTATGAAGAGAATATTCGTATGAGCTAAGCATAAACGGACCCCTGATTTCATATAGCGACAGTATGAATTAAGGGGAAAAGATCCCTTAGAAGGCATTGATTTCTTAGCAGAGGAGGTAAGCAAAATATGCAATGGAAGGATTACGCAATTCAAATCAGAGGGCTTCTTCGGCTCAAGGGGAATCCGGTAGCCATTACCTATTCGATAAAGCCACCATCAACATCCGTAGATGGAAAACATCGAGTATGTGATGCCTTCCTGCAAGCCAGGGATGGTAAGGTTATCGATCTTACAACTTTAACATCCGCCTGCAGTGGCGGAACGTGGCATTTGGGCCTCGGTGAACGTCTGAAGGGAGAGGACGACAAAGCCCTCAAGGAGTTTCTTGTCGATGGAGAGAAGCTCTACTGCTCCGTAGCGGCATTCCACCGGGCGCAGGCCTTGACTGCACCACCGCCTCTTGGTCTAGCGGACCACGTTATTTTGTCTCCTATGGATAAGGCAGAATTTCGCCCGGATGTAGTACTATTCATATGCAATGCCGAGCAGGCATGTCGACTTGTCACGCTAGATAGCTATGACACCGGCGTCCCTCCTCGGATCGAGATGTCGGGGTCAACGTGCCACCAGACGGTAGCCTATCCCATAGTGACCGGCGAGCTAAACGTCAGCCTCATGGATTACACTAGTCGGCGCATTCGTGGCTATAAACCAGAAGACCTGTTTGTCTCAATCCCGTATCACCGTTTCCACGGGGTAGTGCGAAGTATAGAACACTGTACAGCTGGGCGGGCCAAAATGGAGATTCCAGAATCATTTCGCCGTCTCGTAGGTGCCGATGCGCTAAGTGATCTGGAAGATTAGCCCAGCAGTTGTCCAAGCCAAAAATCCAAGCAGGTCCAGTTATCGCTCCTATATCGGCAAGGAGAAGTGCCCTCAATGGCTCACCACCGATTCAGTACCTGGCTCTTTCAGTGAGGATCACACCTTGGCACAGAGGCACTATCAAGAATTTGTAGAGGGGACAGCTGGCACTGAGATGAGGAATCCACTCAGGGATGTCGTTGCCTCCACGTTCCTGGCAAACCCCGAGTTTATCGATCGAGTGAGGAACAGCGCCGTTGAATCAAAATCTCAGGAGATGCGCGATGTGCCGGCCTTAAGGGAGCTCACTGAGAAGCCTTCCCTCGAAGACATAGAGGAAGCGGTGAAATCGATTATCGGCACTGATCATGCCCTCTACCGAAACCTGTGTATCTACCTCGGTCATCAGCACACTGGCCTGTCTCTTACTGAAATCGGTGAGTACTTCGGCATGCGTGGCCCTGCAGTTAGCCAGGCGAGCCGGAGATTCAGGCAAGACATTACCGATGATGAGAATCTTAAGAAACTTATACGACGGATTATGAAGGGGTTGGGATTTGTTGAAAGTTGAGGCCTGAGCCTCACTTCTCACCTGCAAGGTTTGATTCCAGGCCCTTGGCTAGCGGCTACCTGGGTAGGCTTCCCACCTACAAGACTACGCGACCTTGCCAGGCCGCATCTAATGGGTGACCCCTTTTGATTGTCGCTATAGCCATTAAGCAAATAAGAAAAGTCGGCCGGCTTTCGCATAATGCGAAGACCAACCGACTTTCCGTGAGTCAAGGGAACTTGATTGTCGCTTTAGCCATTAAGCAAATAAGAAAAGCCGACCGGCTTTCGTATAATGCGAAGACCAACCGACTTTCCGTGAGTCAAGGGAACTGATCAGGTCTCCTTGAGGTTTCTTCTTACATGTCTCTCCAGAGCTTCAGCCCCTTTACCTTGCACTTA
>Ga0209636_10000707_pt1 | contig 33115 bp, 38 predicted proteins | sample DeeMarSWOR152_54_FD_187464 | JGI IMG/M metagenome (GOLD analysis project Ga0209636, IMG submission 187464) | Marine sediment microbial communities from White Oak River estuary, North Carolina - WOR-1-52-54 (SPAdes) (version 2) | ecosystem: Environmental > Aquatic > Marine > Intertidal zone >...
CTCAGCGATTCGTCTAACAACACCATTTCCGGCAACAACATAACAAACAACAACAGTGGCGTTCTGCTTTCCTCGTCGTCTAACAACACTATTTCTGGCAACACCATAACAAACAACACCGAGCATGGCGTTTGGCTCGGCTCGTCGTCTAACGACAACACTGTTTCTGGAAACAATATAACAGACAACACCATTTATGGCGTCTACCTCTTCTCATCGTCTGACAACAACACCGTTTCGGGTAACACCATAACAGACAACCCCAATGGCGTCTACCTCTACTCGTCTAACGACAACACTGTTTCTGGAAACACCATAACAAACAACACCAATATTGGCGTTTACCTCTACTCGTCGTCTAGCAACACCGTTTTGGGTAACACCATAACAAACCACACCAATGGCATCTACCCTCACTTGTCGTCTAGCAACACCGTTTCGGGTAACACCATAACAAACAACACCTCTGGCGTCTACCTCGTCTCGTCGTCTAACAACACATTTTACTATAACAACTTCATTGACAACGCCCAGCAGGTGGATATCCAAACGCCTGGCTATACCAACTTTTGGGATAACGGTTATCCTTCTGGCGGTAACTATTGGAGCGACTACAATGGTACAGACTTCTACAGTGGTTCATATCAAAATGCGCCTGGTAGCGATGGAATAGGAGATACACCTTACGTTATTGATGGAAATAATCAAGATAACTATCCTTTCATGGGACCTTGCGGGCGCGAGCGCACCGTGTATCCTTGGCCCATGTTCCGTCATAACCTCAGACACACGGGCTACACTAGAAGCCCAGCGCCAAACACAAACAAAATACTGTGGAACTACACAACAAGCGGCTCTGTGTTTTCTTCTCCTGCTGTTGCCGATGGCATGGTTTTCGTAGGTTCAGATGACGGAAAGGTGTACGCTTTAGACCAACACACTGGAACGCATATATGGAATTACACAACCGCAGGGATTGTGCGTTCTTCCCCTGCTGTTGCTGATGGCATGGTTTTCGTAGGTTCTAACGACGGCAAGTTGTACGCTTTAAACGAATACACTGGAGAACACATATGGGACTACCCAACAGGCGGTGTGGAATCTTCTCCTGCTGTTGCTGATGGTAAAGTCTATGTGGGATCGTTTGATCGCAATGTTTACTGTCTCAACGCTTTAACCGGAGCATACATATGGAACTACACAACAGAGGCCTCAGTGTATTCTTCTCCTGCTGTTGCTTACGGCGTGGTTTTCATAGGCTCACAAGACGGCAACGTGTATGCCCTAGACCAACACACTGGAACGCATATATGGAATTACACAACCGCAGGGATTGCGCGTTCTTCTCCTGCTGTTGCTGATGGTAAAGTCTATGTGGGATCACTTGATCGCAATGTTTACTGTCTCAACGCCTCAACTGGAACACACATATGGGACTACCCAACAGACCTCTGGGTGCATTCTTCCCCTGCTGCTGCTGATGGTAAAGTCTATGTGGGATCAGATGATGGCAATGTTTACTGTATTAACTCTTCAACCGGAACAAAAATTTGGAACTACACAACAGGCGGCTGGGTGTGGTCTTCTCCTGCTGTTGCTGATGGTAAAGTCTATGTGGGATCACTGGATAACAAGACTTACTGTTTGGATGCTTCGAATGGAACAATCATTTGGAACTACACAACAGGGGACTCTGTGTGGTCTTCTCCTGCTGTTGCCGACGGCGTGGTTTACGTAGGTTCAGACGATGGCGTTATTTACGCGTTTGGAAGCGTTATTAGGGTTCCAGAAGATTACCCAACGATACAGGAGGCAATCGACGCAGCGAAACCAGGAGACACCATCTCAATCGCAGCAGACAAATATCGTGAATCTGTGAAAATCAAAAAGAAGAAAAAATTGACCCTTATCGGTAGAAAGGGAAGCAGCGCCGAGTTCGCCGGCGAAGGATCTGGAATCGCCGTCAACATAACTGACTCATCTGAAATCACTGTTGCGAACATTGTAATAACAAACTGGGATCAAGGCATTTTCATTGACAATTCTAGCGATTGTAAGATTTACGACAACATAATGTATCTCATAGGTGACAGTGGAATCGCAGTCGAAGGTGACAACGCCACCAACAACCAAATCTACAGCAACACAATCTACTCCAACAACGTCGCCATCGACGTAGCTGAATCTTCAACCGGCAACATCATTTACGGAAACATCCTATCAGAAAATCAAGTTGGAATCAACCTTGGACATTCAACCGGCAACACTATCTACTGGAACAGCTTTGTAAATAACGTGTATCAAGTCAACGTGTCTAACCCGTCCGGCAATGCTTGGGACAACGGTTCTGAAGGAAACTACTGGAGCAACTATACGGGCACAGACGCTGACGGTGATGGAATAGGAGATACACCACACACTATTGACGAGAATAATCAAGACAATTATCCTTTGATGAGTCCCCATGAATATTGGTGCTATCCAATGCTATGTGACATCAACAAGGACATGAAAGTGGATCATAAAGACCTGTTCCAGTTAGCAGCAGCCTACGGCTCCACCCTAGAAAAGCCAAACTGGAACCTCAACTGCGACTTCAACAAAGACTACAAGATAGAAGCTTTAGACCTGTTCAACCTAAGCAAAAAATACGGAACAACTGTTCCGTGACAAGAATCCCCTCTCTTTTTCTAACCGTTGTTTTCTAGTAAGATTATAATAAAACACATCGAACGTAAACACTTATCCAAAGTATATCCAACTCTGATGTTTCTTCCAAAATTCTAACAGTTCTAATATACTCAGAAGTGGAGATATCTCCCGCAAAACTCCCCTCTTTTTCTAGCGCGTGCTCAGCGGACTTGAGAAATGTTCCCTGCAGTTAACACGCCAAAGCTTATGAATTCTCAAATGAAACACTGCATCAAAGGCCGAGGATAATAACATTGCAAGAATGGACAATATCCGAACTGCAGTCAATGATGACCGCAGGCGAGTTAACGGCACGCCACCTCACCGAGTTATATCTAGAACGGATTGGCGCTATAGACACAAACGGACCGAAACTCAACTCCATCATCGAGACAAATCCTGACGCTCTGACCATCGCATCGTCCCTAGACAAAGAGCGACGCCACGGCAAAACGCGTGGCCCACTACACGGTATCCCCGTCCTCATCAAAGACAACATAGACACCCACGACCAAATGCAGACGACGGCTGGCTCACTCGCACTCGAAGGCCACATCGCGCCAAGAGACGCGTTTATAGTCGAGAAACTTCGCTCAGCAGGCGCAGTGATTCTGGGCAAAACTAATCTAAGCGAATGGGCAAACTTCCGCGGCAAACGTTCAATCAGCGGCTGGTCATCGCGAGGCGGACTCACCCGTAACCCCTATGCGCTAGACCGTTCCGCTTGTGGTTCATCAACAGGTTCAAGCGTGGCAGTAGCAGCAAACCTATGCGCAGCGGCGATTGGCACAGAGACCGACGGCTCAGTTATCTGCCCGAGTCAAACATGCAGCATTGTTGGAATCAAACCCACACTTGGCTTGTGGAGTCGGAGCGGAATCATTCCCGTCGCCCACAGTCAAGACACAGCAGGCCCGATGGCACGCACCGTTGCGGACGCGGCGATTCTGCTCGGTGCACTAACAGGAGTCGATGAACGAGATCCAACGACAAGACCAAGCGAGAAGCGGTCCTTCAACGACTACACACAGTTCCTTGACAAGAACGGTCTCAAAGGCGCCCGGATCGGCGTTGCAAGAAAAAAAGCAGGAACTGACAAGCGCATCCTCAAGATTTTTGACTCCTGCCTTGACGTAATGAGACAAAGGGGCGCAGTAATCGTTGACCCAGTCGACCTCCCACGCTCTAAGAGATTCACAAAGACCGAAGAAGAAGTCCTGTACTACGAATTCAAGGCAGATTTAAACAAATACCTCGCCGGCACAAACGCAAGTGTGAGAACGATAACCGAAATCATCAAGTTCAACGAGAAAAACAAAGACCGCGTGATGCCATACTTCGGGCAAGAGCACATGGAAATCGCACAAAAGAAAGGCCCATTGAACGACCAAAAATACCTCGACGCACTGGAAAACAATCATCGACTGACACGCAAAGAAGGCATCGACGCGACCATGCAAAAACACAAACTCAACGCAATCGTAGTACCATCCGGCGGTCCAGCATGGACGATAGACTTAATCAACGGCGACGATGGCAACTGGGACATGGAAAGCACGTCAATGGCTGCAGTAGCTGGGTATCCACACATCACCGTGCCCGCAGGATACGTCTATGGCCTGCCTGTTGGCATTTCATTCTTCGCAAAAGCGTGGCAAGAACCCACACTCATCAAGCTAACTTACGCGTTTGAACAAGCAACAAAAGCCCGCAAACCTCCAAAGTTCCCACCCACAGTGAATCTAAGCCTTTAATGCGTGAGAAACAAATCAACAAGCATCAGCTTCAATGCGCGCGAGAGAGACGCTCCAGGTCTATGAAACAGGCACTACCCTTCTTTTTTTGTATTTGCAAAACTACAGTCGCTAGAAACAGGGTATGGACGTATGAAATTTATAGTGCGGGCGCGTCTTGGATGATGTCCAGATTCTTTTTCTTCTTCGCGAAGTAAATTGCATGCATGCAGAGCGCGCGCGTAGCACTTGTAGATTACTACTTCCGAGATTCAGTTGCAAAAGGCTTGGTGTGCACATTGTTGTTGATGTTCCATGGAAAAGGGGAACAACAACACCCGCATGCGCACGTGCAATCACATTTCACAGCCACATGCATTTTGAAAGTGCATGCATGCAGCCAGTGTGTTTAGTTTTCTTTCTTCTTTCGCTTCTTCCCTTTCTTCTCCTTTTTCTTCATTCCTTTCTTCCCCATTGTTTTCACCACTCTTCTTCTTCCTCTTCTTCCTCCCATTCTTCTTCAATCATGGCCTGTCCTCCTCACGTTTTCGTCTGAATCGTCTAGGCTTAAGAACGTCTTAATAAGCTTATTGGTAAAGGTTAGGAACTCAGAAAGAGACATATATTAACGATGGATACATCTTACGTATTGGTGATACGTTTGAGTGAGAAGCTAGACGAAATAGATCGGGGAATCTTAGAACGCCTCAAGGAGAACGCTCGCACAACCTTCGTGGACATCGGCAAAGCACTGGGGGTCTCGGACGCCACAGTCTACAACCGAGTGAACCGTCTCAGGGAGATGGGCGTCATAAAAAAATTCACTATAGAAGTCAACGAAGCTGCCATGAGCCGAAGGACATTTGGTTTCATACTAGTAAGCGTGAAACCCGGCACCGTTAACGAAATCTCCAAGCAACTGGTTGAAATCGAGAAAATCAACGAGATCCACGAGGTCCATGGGTCAGAGGACCTCATCGTAAAGGTTGGGGCCAAAAACCTACGTAAGCTGCGGTCCGTAATCCTGAAGGTGAGGAAAATTCCCGACGTGGTCAAAACTGAGTTCATCCCGATCTTCAAGACTTGGAAAGGCTAAAATTCTTTACGTACTTGTTTCAGATCTTCTTATGCACGCACCAAGCATTGCGAAATTGGTTTTTTGTCAGAACTATCATGACTGATCAGACTCCCTATGTGCTTGTCAGATTTCTGCCTTTCTCGCATATACCAATATCACCAGTGGAAGCGTTATTGCCAAATACGCGAAGTGCACGATCACTCTAGCCCCTTCAGCCTTCACTGTGTAACCAAACATTACTGCAAATATGGAGCCTATTACCCCTTTATGGTGTAGAGGGCTGTCTTTTGGTATGTTCAGAACGTAGGCAGATTGCATTCATGCATGCGCTGCCTCTAAGGCTTCTCTGAAAGCCAACAAAAACTGACCAAACAACTAGTTCACCGGTTTATTTCGCATTATTAGTCACGTGCTTTGCGATTTTCCCCGCGTGCACGCTCGGTCAAGAGTTTTCCATCTCTCTTTTGTAAGAACTTGCGCAATGCATACAGCAGAAGATTGTGTCTTTCCCGTCTATGGCCTCGCGATAGCCTCCTTCGTAGACTTTGCACCCGCAGTGAGCGCAAACTTCAAGGCTTGGTTCAATCGCTGTCGAGACTAGGTGAGCGAATCTTTTGAATAGTCGTTTGCAGCGTGTCCTTCCTTCATCAGTCAGTTCAAATATTTTTCTTTCTTTTTCGCCGACCGGTTTGACCGTATGCTTTACTAGGCCTTTCTTCTCAAGCTTTCTTAGGAAGGGATAGACCAGGCTAGGGCTGATTTCTTTTCCCACGCGCTTTTTGAATTTACTGAGTATACTGTAGCCGTGAGTTGGGCCTTCGTACAGGATGGTGAGCATGTAGAAACGAGAAAAGTCTGAGATCAAATCCTCGAGTTCTGATTTCATTTTTATTACACACCCCGATATATCTTCTAAATATGTTAATCCAAAGGATATATCTAATAACGATATATTTATATATTTCCCCACTCGTAAATATTTTGGCGAACTTGAAAATTGACCGAAGAGAAAAAGACAATACAAATCGGCGGAATGCACTGTGCCTCATGTGCCCAGACGATAGAAAGAGCACTGAAAAAAGCACCGGGCGTAAAAGCAGCGAGTGTGAACCTAGTGACTGAAAAAGCCTATGTAACTTACGATGCAAACATAACCAATCAAGACGATGTAATCGCAACTATCAATTCCACTGGTTATGAGGCGCGCCTGGAGACAAAAAAGAGTATTGTGAAGATTGGGGGAATGACTTGCGCGTCCTGCGCACAAACGATAGAAAACGCCTTGAAGCAGACAGAAGGTATTGTCGACGCAAACGTGAATCTTGCAACTGAAAAAGCGGTAGTCGTGTACGATCCGCAAACAATCGAATATGAAGGTGTAAAAAAGGTCATTGAAGCCACGGGGTATCAGGTGCTTGGCAAAGAGGAAGGCGCGGCTAAATACGAACAAACAATAGAAGAAGAACAGAGAAAATTCAATGAAGCAAAGATTAGAATGAAGATTTCATGGGGTTTCACCATACCAATTATAGCTTGGATGATCCCTGAAATGGTCTTTGGAATAGCATGGCCGAACATGACGATATACAACGTAGGGCTGATTCTCTTAGCGGTTCCTGCAATGTTTTGGGCAGGAAAGGAAACCCTCATTTCTGCAGCAAAAAAAGTAGCCCATGGCAGAGCAAACATGGATGTGTTGATAGCCTTAGGCACATTAACCGCGTTCATTTCTGGTCCAGCCATGTTTTTGGGAAGATCCATAGGGTTTTCTATCCTAAATTACGCTGGAGTCTCAGCGATGATAATGGCCTTCCATCTCCTGGGAAGGTACATCGAGGCAAAAGCAAAGGGGAGAGCATCTCAAGCAATCAGAAAGTTGCTGGAGTTGGAAGCCAAGACCGCCCGAATTCTGGTAGATGGCAAAGAAAAGGAGATACCCCTCGACGAGGTTGAAGTAGGCAATACGCTAATCGTTAGACCAGGAGAAAAAATTCCTACTGATGGTGTAGTAATTGAAGGTCAGAGCTCTGTTGATGAATCCATGGCAACTGGTGAATCAATTCCAGTGCTAAAAAACGTCGATGATGAGGTAATAGGTGCCACAGTAAACCAGCGAGGCATGTTAAAGGTAAGAGCGACGAAAATTGGGCAAGATACATTCCTTTCTCAGGTAATAAAAATGGTGGAGGAAGCCCAGGGATCGAAAGTTCCAGTTCAAGAATTTGCCGACAGAGTGGTTAGCTACTTTGTCCCAGCCGTCTTAGCCCTGTCATTTTCCGCTCTGATCTTGTGGCTGGTTTTCCCGAATCAAATTAACATAGCAAGCGTTTGGGCCCAACCGTTTTTGCCTTGGGTTAATCCAAACCTAGGAATCATAACTCTTGCTTTATCTGCCTTCGTCGCGTCTCTCGTCATCGCGTGCCCGTGCGCCCTTGGGCTTGCCACTCCGACCGCTCTTATGGTTGGAAGTGGCATGGGAGCTGAAAACGGGGTGCTCATACGCCATGGAGCAGCTCTACAAATGCTCAAGGAAGTTGACACCATTGTCTTTGACAAAACAGGAACGATTACCAAAGGAAAACCTGAAGTCACAGACATAATTCCAGCTGAAGGGTACACCAAAGAAGAGGTTCTGCGCCTAGCTGCCAGCGTTGAGGTTGGGTCAGAACATCCCCTTGGCGAAGCCATTCTACGAAACGCAAAGGACAGGAATCTCAAACTTTATGAGGTTGAAGCCTTTGAGGCAATAACAGGGAGAGGCGTGAAAGCGCAGATTAAGCATTCCTCTGCGAAGAATGTGCTTGTTGGAAACCGAAAGCTTATGGAAGAAGAGCAGATTGCCTTCGAGGCATTAGAAAGCAGTTTGAAGCGCCTTGAAGAAGAAGGCAAGACAGCAATGCTTCTCTCTGTAGGAGCGACAATCGTTGGCGTAGTAGCTGTTGCGGATACGTTAAAAGACGATTCGGTCGGCGCAATCAGGAAACTTGAGGAAATGGGGATTAAAACAACCATACTTACAGGAGATAATCAACGTACCGCAAAGGCTATTGCCAAAAAAGTCGGGATATCCAGGGTTTTGGCCGAGGTTCTTCCTGATCAAAAAGTGAAAGAGATCCAGAAGCTACAGGAAAACGGGGAAACAGTCGCTATGGTCGGCGATGGAATCAATGATGCTCCCGCGTTGACCGCTGCGAATGTTGGAATCGCCATAGGAACCGGAACCGACATTGCCATAGAATCTGCTGATGTCACATTAGTAAGGGGAAATCTGTCCAGCGTAGTCACTGCTGTGAAGCTGTCAAAAGCTACCTTTAGGAAAATCAAACAAAATCTCTTCTGGGCGTTCTTCTACAATGCTGCTGCTATCCCGTTAGCTATATTGGGTTTGGCTCACCCCGTCTTGGCGGAGATAGCTATGGCAATAAGCTCAGTAACTGTGGTTTCAAACGCCAACTTGCTGAGAAGAGCAAACATTCGCGCTTCCTAAACTCAAATAATAGGTGAAGAAAATGGAAAGAAAACGCATGCATACGTGACGGCACTAAGGAGGTGAATAAACCATGGCGAAGGATCCTGTCTGTAAGATGGAAGTAGACGAGAAAACAGCCAAGTACAAAACGGTGCACATGGGAAAAACCTACTACTTCTGCGCCGCTGGATGCAAAGAAGCCTTCGAAAAAAATCCCCACAAATACGTGAAGATGTAGATAGCGCGCACGCTTATAGGTTAGGCTTTGCGCGCATAGCTTCTTGGAGTAGTTTTTGGACAGCATAGGGTTCTTTCAGCCCCACAAAACAACAGTAGGGGTGTTTTACGCCCATGAAAACAAAGCCAGCCGTTACCACCATTAATGATCCGGTTCCGAAAACCTTATCGCCAAGGCCAACTCTAACGTGAACTTCTTGGATCTTATCTAAGTCGACAAACCGTGTGTCCAACCCTATCACACCGGTCTGAGCGATTAACCTCCTGTTGGTAATCATATACTTCGTTTTGCTATACCTCACGATTGTAGGTATCGGTGGACCAAGCGTTAGTCCAAAACCGATCAAGACAAAAACCAAAACTACGAGGATACCTAATCCTGAATTCTCCACTGTTGCACCCGACGGAGGGGATATCATCAACCACATCGCAAACATAGAAAAGCTCAGCCATAGCAACCCAAAAGCTGACACTGAAAGTCCTCCGAGCATGAAAGGTGCCTTGACAGGTTTGCCGCTCCAAATGACCTTTTCATCTTTTTCTAGATATTTACTCGATTCAAACGAGAATGCATCCTGTTTGCTGAGCATGCATGCTCCCTGTTCTATTGTGAGGTCTTTTACACAGCATAAAACTTGTGAAGTATAGATATTAATTCGGAGTTTGCGCGCGCACAAAAACTATCGCGAGCTTGGAAATGCAAAGTTGGCGCCGCCGGTCGGACTCGAACCCAAAACCAGTGCAGATATCACCCGATTTCCCCGCAAAACCCCTATTTTTTTGGAAAAATTGCGAAAGGCATCGAAGCACCGTGGTTGAATTTGAACCCTTGCGGACATCGAGATTTCATCCAATCTCCCCCCTTCTGCTTCTTTAGGGTTAAGGTATTGGAGCTCTCAAGGCTAGAGACATCCGCGCAACTTTCCCATTTTTCTGTTTTGTGATGACTAGACTCCTTGTCCCCGCACGCAAAGGTTATATCTCAAAGTTGATAGCAAGCCCTCTAGAGGATTGATACATTTGTTTGAGAAGATTTTGGTCCCATTAGATGGTTCTAAACATTCAGTCCACGCATTGGAAAATGCTGTTCAAATAGCTAAAAAATTTGACGCAAAAATCACATTAATCCATGTGTATGCGGTTAATTTATGGCCAATTGGTGCAGGGGGCATTCCCGAACCAACTATTACAATTCCTGTTGGTCAAATACTTGAAGCGGCTCGTAATGCTGGCGCCTCCATTTTGGTAAATGGTGAAAAGAGGGTTAAGGCTGAAGGGGTTCAAGTTGAAAAATTGTTGAAGGAGGGGCATACGGTTGAGGAGATACTTAAGACGGCTAAAGAAGGCAAATTCGATTTGATTGTTGTGGGTGCAAGGGGATTAAGCACGATAAAGGAGATACTCTTAGGAAGCGTAAGCCATGGAGTGACAAGTCACGCGCCTTGCCCAGTTTTAGTGGTGAAGTAGCTTAATATCTCAATGCACGACCATGATTGAACCCGTGTGCAGTGAGATAGAAAAACCTATGAAACCTCCACCAAAAACAAGGTCAGATTTATTTTGGGTAGTGTGGCATTTTGTTCTGAGACGAATTAGCGATTGAGGAGATTAATAGTTGAGGAAAATAGGGGTGGTCACGACTGGTGGGGACATGCCTGGCATGAACTCTGCCATTCGGGCAGTTGTCCGCGTCGGACACTGGAAGCGATTTAGGATTTCAGGTTTCAGGAGAGGGTGGGAGGGTTTGATGACAAATACGTTTGGCCGTTAACACCGCGCTCTGTAGGCGGAATATTGCAATCAGGTGGCACTATTGTTCACACAACAAGGTGCCCACAGTTCAGAGAAAGAGAAGGAATCTGGACCAAAGCATGATTGGGTTCTGCACGCTCATAGAATTTAAAATAGAGGTTTCTGCCATATATAGAAGCTGAACATGTGGAATACTTGGTGAGGCTTGCGGATTGCACGAGAATTGAAAAGATTGAACGCGTGGCTTTCTCAAATGAAGGTTGAAGATAGAAGTTTTTGGAATATAATTGGACTTACGGTCATAATTTACCTTATTTTTGGATTTTTTCTAGGCGCTCCTGGTTTTCTATCGGAATTATTCGCGGGAGTTTTAGGAATATTAATTGGCTTTGGCCTAAATAGGCGGATTGATGCACAGAAAGACGAACGGGACAAAAAAGATTTGTTGCGTGACCTTCGTGATGAATTAGAAGAAACTAAGCGTAAAATCTTTCCTCAAACCGAAAGTGTTCTCATGCTTTACCCAGAAACATGGGATTCTGCAACATCAAGCGGTCGAATAAGAGTTCTGAACTCAGAGCAAGTAAGAAAGTTAAGTAAAGTCTACAGAGACATTAAGGGAACTCAGTATGAAGCCGAATGGGTCAGACGTGCTGTAGAAGAGTTTAACAATGTGCCTGAAACTGAAAAAGAAAGAAGGAAATGGCTAAAGAAAAGATACAGTGACCTTTGGGCTCGTCAGCTCGAACGTGGAAAAGAGTTGAGCGTGGAAATCGAAGAAATTCTCAAAGAGAAATGGTGGAGTTCTTGAGTGTGCGCGCGTTTTGGTCAGGCACCTGCACCCCTCAAGAAAGTGTATTTTTGTTGGGCATAGACACGAGAATGTTTATTAAATATTACTATATACTATATGCTATATACTATATACTCACACCTCTTTAAAGTGATGGCAGATGTCTCATGTTATTAGAATAAAGAGAACAGCTTTCCCGGGTGAGGAAAAGAGGAGTCAGAAAGAATCAAGACATATGATCAAAGATCGCATCGATGATTTGGTGAAGGAAGGAAAGCTTTCCAAGAAGGTTGACAAACTGATGAAAAAAGGAAAGCTGAAGATAAAGATTCCTGTAACAACAGAGATCAACGTAAATAACAAAGCTTACAAGGAATTGTTGCATATTTTCAAAGTCTACAAGATTTCCTTCAAACGAGCACACAAAGTCATTGAAATAGATACTACTAAAAGGCTATAGCATATTCTTGCACGCGCAAGAAGACTGTTTTGGGCTTATTTACTTCCGATTTCGCGCGCGCCTACTCTAACGGGGTGTTTTTGTACCCGCTAGAGTATACCCTTCTCTGGGCGTGTCCCATGAACCCTACACAATGGAACTTGCGTAAAGAATTGGCTCGGGAAGGTAGTGGGTAATACATTTCCTGTAAATGTTCCCCGGGCGAAGAACTGGATGAGCGCCATTGTTGAACGCTACTGCCTAAATTTTCCTTCTATTGACGGGGATTTAAATAAGAGACATGTTTAGAGAGGAAACTATAGGCGCATCGGTGAGTTTCGGTTGGGAGGTTTTTCAAAATGGTTAGAGATCCCATCTGTGGAATGGATCTGGATGAGAAGGAAACAGAGTTCAGGGCGAAAGTGAGAGGAAGGACCTATTGCTTCTGTAGCGATTACTGCAAGTATACTTTTTTGGAAAGGGAGAGAATAGCGTATTTCTCCATGGAAATCGCGTTGACTGATGACATTCCCACCTATAGTGGGGGTTTAGGAGTCCTAGCTGGCGACACGATAAGATCTAGCGCAGACTTGAAAATACCGTTAGTTGCGGTTACGCTCATCAGCAGAAAGGGGTACCTGAAACAAGAGATAACTGAAGAAGGAAAACAGATCGACCAATCAGCTGAGTGGGCACCGTCTGAATTCATGAACGAGTTGCCAACCCAGGTCAGTGTTCCAATTCAAGGTAGAGAGGTGAGAATAAAAGCGTGGCTCTATGATTATCAAAGTTTGGCGGGAGGCATCGTTTCTATCCTTTTTCTCGACAGCAACGTCGAAGACAACACTGCTGAAGATAGAGACATTACTGCTTTCTTGTATGGTGGCGACGAGCGATACAGATTGAAGCAGGAAATCGTTTTGGGAATCGGTGGAGTGAAAATGCTTGAAGCATCGGGCTTCAAGATTAGGAAATACCACATGAATGAGGGGCACTCAAGCCTCCTAACTCTAGAGTTGCTACAAAAAAATGGTATGAACCTAGACAAAGTCAAAGACCTTTGCATATTTACTACTCACACTCCGGTTGAAGCGGGGCATGATAAATTTCCATACGACGTCGTTCAGGAGACGATAGGAGAAATAGTTCCGTTGGATGTTCTAAAGAGACTTGGCGGCCAAGATAGGTTGAATATGACACGTCTTGCCTTGAACTTGAGTAAATACGTTAACGGCGTTGCCAAACGACATAGAGAGTTTTCTTTGAAATTGTTTCCGGGGCACCATATTTCGGCAATAACCAACGGAGTCCATTCATTTACTTGGACTTGTGAAAGCTTCAGAGAATTATTCGACAAATATTTGCTTGGGTGGGCAAACGAGCCGGAGTTATTAGTAAGAGTTGCTGGAATTCCAGATGAAGAGATCTGGCGGGCCCACATGGAAGCAAAAGGCAAACTCATGGAGTTTGTCAAGCAAAAAACGAACGTCAATCTCGATCAGGATGTTCTGACTCTGGGTTTTGCTCGAAGGGCAACGGCATATAAACGACCCAATTTGTTGTTTTCGAATCTGGAAAGACTTAGAGAAATCAACCGCAAAGGACGAATACAGGCAATTTTTGCAGGAAAGGCCCACCCCAGAGACTGGTCGGGAAAGCAGCTGATTGAGGGAATTTATGGCTACATAGAAAAGCTGCGAAGCGTGATGAAAATTGTCTACTTGGAAGATTATGATATGCGGATGGCGGCGAAGCTTACTTCGGGTGTCGATGTTTGGTTGAACACTCCTTTGCCGCCGCTTGAAGCCTCTGGAACGAGCGGAATGAAAGCTGCACACAACGGTGTAGTAAATTTCAGCGTATTAGATGGCTGGTGGATCGAAGGCTGCGTCGAAGATGTTACGGGATGGGCAATAGGTCCATCTCCACAGGAGTCGATTAGCGAAGATGAAAGGCGAATTAGAGAACTCGAGGACCTGTACAACAAACTGGAGTACTTGATAATTCCTACTTTCTACACGAAGAGAGATGATTGGATACGCATGATGGAGGACTCGATAGGAAAGGTTGCATACTACTTTAACAGCCATCGGATGATGCGAAGATACGTTACAGAAGCCTATTTGTGAATCATCAAGCACGTGCTCAACCCGGAATGGTTAAGACTCATCGTGTACGTGGGATACTGGCTGGCGGTGAGCACAAATCTTCTGGAGATGTACAAGAAAAAACGATGGAACCCAGCACATAAGAAGCGCATGCATGGATGCGTTAGGTGCCGTAGCAGGTTCTTTCATATTGATATTGCCCTTTCAGTTTGTCCTACCTCTTCTGTTGTCAATCGCCGGAGGAGTTATGACTTATGTGACAGCTGACGAGTTGATTCCAACTGCGCATTCCTACGGACATAAGCATGAAGTTGCAGTCGGACTCATAGTGGGGTTCACGCTTATGCTTATGTTGACAAGTGCATTTCGATTGTAGATATTCATTTGTGCCGAGACAGTAATCAAAAATAACGAGAAAAATGCGCGTGCATTAGGCAACTAAGAAACTATAGTCAGCTTAACCTGCTTTACTCCTCTCTTTGTTATCAACTCTTGGGCCAGACTTTTGATCTCTTCAACGTCGCCTTTGACTGCTATGGTTTCCAGACATTCTCGCTCGCTCAAGTGAACGTGCATGGAAGAGCAAATCAGATGACTATGTTTATGTTGAGTGCTAGTCAGGGTGGTCTCTAATCCCCTGACTTCATGGTTATAGACCATCACCAACACGCCTACTTTGGTTCCTTTCTGTTCTCGAAGCAATCTATTTTCAGCAACGAAGGATCGAACTGAGTCTTGAATAGCCTTCGACCTACTGTCGTAACCAATTATATCGATTGTTTCGTCCAGTTCTCTCAACAATTCTGGTGGAAACGTCACGCCAACGCGAACAATCTTAGCCATTTACATCTCCAACCAAAATGCTGTATGTAAACCATAAAGCTCTTATTCATAAGTAACACTTCTTAACCAAAAGGTGTTACCGATGGCTTATTTCAGCAGCAGAGACATTGTTGCAATCGTGATGTGTGCCGCCATCTGGGCAGTTTTGAATAACACTTTGGCTCCCATCGTTTGGGCGATGACTCACGTGCCTTTTACATGTGATTTACTGGGTTTTGTATCATTAATACTGGTTGCATGGTGGACAAGAAGATTTGGTGCAGCCTCACTGACCGGAATACTGGTCTCGGTGTTAACCCTCATGTTCCGACCTGACGCAACTCATATGATCGGCTTCACCGTAGCAAGCATCCTTTTCGACATCCTAACAAGGACGGTGAGTTACCGCAACAGCTTCGACAAGCCGCTGCCCAGCACCCTGAGTTTAGTTTCATTTTCCACCATATGCGCGGGCATAGCCGGGTTAATAATCGGAAGCTTCTTCTTAGACATCAAAATAGCCCTAGAAGTGTTCGCTGGGATGCATGCTGGGGGCGGTTTTATTGGTGGAATCGTCGGACTTGTATTGATCAAGGCGCTCACGGTTAGGCTGGGTACGCCAAGCCGCCTGTAACAGCTTGTAGGAAGTGTGAATATGACGACGTTGGAACGAAACGTGAACACGAAATCAATATCTATCTTAGAGAAGGCTGCGGAGTTTCACGGACACCTAGGACCTTTTCTTGTGATAGGCGTTAGAATGGGGCTCATTGGCCTTCGGGAGTTGGGAATAGAAAAAAACGATGGGAATCTACGCATAAGAGCAATGCTCAAGGATTCTGTTCCGTTCTCATGTACCATAGACGGAATCCAAGTGGCAACTAATTGCACGATTGGAAACAGAAAACTAAGGTTCATTGATTCTCCAGGGATCGCAGCGGAATTCGAACTCCCCGGAAGTAACGTAGCCGTTGCGGTTAACCTCGCCACCTTCAACAGATTAAAGCGTGAATTGCTCTCGAAGAACGTCTCTCCAGAGGACACTCAGAAACTCGCTTGGAAAGTTGCCTCTATGCCCGAAAAGGAACTTTTCATTATAAGAAGTAAGCAAACCTTTTCTAAGTGTGCATCTTCACGTTAATAGAAAGAGGAATGAAAGACCTAGAACTTGCCAAACATAGGCTGAAACAAAAAAATCTTGATCTTGTCATAGCCAAAAATGGCAAGATTGTTTTTCAAAACGGATTCAAAGGCATACGTGGTCTTTTAAACGCCAGAGAAAAGTTGGGCAAAGAGTCGATAGGGTCTTCCATAGCGGATAGGATTGTTGGACGCGCAGCGGCTCTACTTTGCGCCTACTCTAAAGCGACTTCAGTTTTTGCAATCACGATTAGTGGCGAGGCTATAAAAGTGCTTGAAGACAACAAAATTTTCCATCGTTTTGAAAACCGTGTTCCAAACATTCTTAACTATGAAGGAAATGACATTTGTCCCTTCGAAAAACTTGTTATGGGCCTCACAAAGCCCGAAGAAGCCTACGAGAAGTTGAAGTCCTTCGTAGAAACTCATGGCTAAAGAAGCCTTATATGAGCTGGACCAGTAAGCGAACTTGAGGAAACAGCAATGTGCGAGTTCACTGTGTTCATAAAGGGAGAAGTGGTGTTCAACAACGCAATCTACGTCAAAGTTAGTGGAAACAAGGTGATTCTCAAAGACGTGCTAGGCGTCTCCAAAGTGTTCGAAGACTGCAAGATTGCGGAAGTAGACGTTACCTCGGAGCGGCTTGTGTTATCTTCGTCTAGCTAGGTTCTGGGGTTGACATGAAGATCGCTGTAGCAGGCAAGGGCGGCGTTGGCAAGACAGTTGTTGCAGGTGTTCTCGCCAGCTTCTTTGCAGAGAAAGGCTTCAAAGTTTTGGCCATCGATGCTGACCCCTCTCCTAACCTAGCATTAACCTTGGGCTTACCCCTTGACCGAGCGAACAAAATCATTCCAATCTCCGCGAATGCTGAGGTGATTGAACAGAAAACATCTACAGGCATTGGAGGAGTATATCGTCTCTCCTTCTCCGTTGAGGACATCGTTGAAAAATTCAGCGTCAAATCTTCCTACAACGTGAACCTGCTCGTTATGGGAACCATTCGGTCAGCTGGCGCAGGGTGCACATGCCCAGCAAACGCCGTCATCAGAGAACTTCTTCGCCATCTGCTAGTGGAGCGAGACGAGGTTGTGGTTATGGATATGGAAGCGGGGGTAGAACACATGGGCCGAGGAACAGCGAAGTACGTTGACGTCCTGCTTACAGTTACGGATCCAAGCTTCAAGTCGCTGCAAACCGCGAAAAAGATTAAAAACCTTGCTACAGAAGCCGGTGTCCCAAAAGTTTTCATCCTTGGAAACAAGGCTGCAAATTCAGGCGAAGCTGAAACGATTAGACAATTCGTAGCTAACAACGATCTCCACTTGATTGGGATTATCCCTTACGACGAGCAGATACTGGAAGCTGAAGTGCAGGGCAAGACGCCGCTGAAATATGCGTGGGACTCAAAAGGTCTCGCGACGATTAGAGAAATGGGCGAAAAACTACTTGAATATAAAAACTAGCTTATAGAGAGAGCGCACGGTCTCCGTTGTTCAACCCCGAACCTGTTTTTGGCAGGACACGTCACTGGCGTGCTCGGGCAACATCTTTTTGTGGAAACCTTCTCTCAGCGCCGACCTCACGATGTCACGGATGCATTCTCCTCGACTTGAATAAATCCCGGCCTCAATCAACTCGTCAACTATTTCAACGCATCTTATTGGAAGGCGGATGGTGAATGCCACACTTTTTCTCGACTTCTTGTAACTCAATTCGAACCACTTTGACCCCAAATTGTGTCAAAAAGGTTTTAAACGTTGCTCCCAAAATCTTGCGGATGAAAAATGCGAAAGATTTCTGTAAAGTCCTTCTTCAGGATCAATCTGAAGCAAATGATGTTTGCAATTTTGATGGGATCTTTGGCTCTTACAGTGCGAAACCTTGGTCTTTATTTTATTGTGTATTATCCCTATCGCATCGATCCCCGGTGGGTTTTCAGTCTCCTAGGTGCTTGCTGGACTGGTCCCATAGGAGGTTTGATGTGCGGCTTCCTAGCGGCGATGAAATATCCCTTTCCACTGAGAGATTTGGCTTGCATTCCAGTTCACTTTATAATTGGTCTGACTTCTTGGTTGCTTATCTGGCACAATAGAAAATGCCTCTATGCCTGTTTTCTTTGGCCTATACTTGGTGTTCCGTCTTACTGGTTGGCGAGTCTAGTGGTAATGCCGGCGGAAGCGACGATCCTCCTCGTCCAGTTCTTGGCTTTCATTGGCATCTCCACTGGGTCACTTGCCTTTGCAGTAGGGCTTGCGGTTGAGAAAAGGGCGAAATATTTGCTCAGTTTACTTGGCACGTATTGAATATTATGCACAGGTTTTTGCACCTCAATCATGGACTCGCAGTGTTCATCTTCTTTCCTGTTGCATTCGTCTTAGCTGACTTTTGGTTGATTTCATAAACAGTTCCAAAAGAAAGCTTGGCTGACTGGTCTTGCTGGTTGCCATTACAAATAGGGCAGCTATTGTAGCTTTCTTGACCCTTTTCACAGTCTGGATCTTGGAACAACCGTACTTCCTTTTTTTGTGCGCGTGCTCGGGCACTTCCAAATCTTTAATGGCGTTATTTTGGCGAGAAAACTTGTACGGAAAAGCCTAAGCATCCACAGACTGCAAGACCTAAATATTTCTTGGCAATTATTGAGTTGTAAACGGAGAATTTGGTTATGGATCCATCGGAAAGAAGAGTTGTGGGCTCCTTGCTGTTACTTTCAAGCTTTACTTTTCTCACCCTTGGACTACACATTGGACAGTTGGAGTTTGTATTCGAAATCGTGAAGAGAATATTTGAAACAGCGGTTGCTGGAGTACCATAGCGCGCGCCTGCAGATAGAAAAAGCGAAGCTTATATGGTTTGGCATTCGTTACGAACTCTTCATCTTGTCATACATTTTCTCGAGCGTCCAGCTTATAGTTGACTTGAGCTCTCTCAACCTCTCGGTAGTAATGTTTTGTATAGTAATCTCGCGAACCACATTTCCCTCGCGGACAATGTTGTATGCGAGGATCTTTTCCGGGGGAATCTCTCTAGTTCCTGCTGCCTCTCGATCCTTCTCTTGCATTTTCGCTAGCACCCTCTCTACAAGGAAGGGCATGAATGGAGGCGTGTCAACGTTGAAATCTTTGTCTTCCGCGAAAACAACACGCAGAGAATCTTTGCCCATATACAGATTTGCTAGGAGGTCGCCGGTTGTCGTTTTCAAAGGAATACTCCTCTTCTGCTCCATCGCGGGGGGAGTGACAGGGAGCGAAGTAGCGGGAGTTGGCTTCACCATCTTTGCTCTCTTAAACCCGCTCTCTAATAGTGTGGAGTCCGCAAATTCCAGTAGAACCCGCATCCCTTCTAGTTCGGTTTCCATTTCCCGTATGCGCTTCTCCAGCAACGATCTGAACTCAGCTACCTTCTTTATTTTGTCTCCTTCCGTTTCCTCTCCACTCATCTTTCTTTCCCTCCCTATATCTATCTGTTAGCTGCTTATCAAATCTTCTCGGGCTCCAAATCGAAACAACCTAGAAAAGCTTCCGCAACAGAGATAACTCTGACCGAGATAATAAACAGAACAGGAAAATGTACGATTTCAATCTCCTTGTCTCCTGCTCCTGGGGCGCATACAACAGAGCGAAAGAGGAGATCCGAAGAATTCTCGAGACGCTAGGTGATGAGAAACCCGTCGTAAGGCTTACAGTTGCTAAAGGAATAATCGGGGTAAAAACCTCCTTGGACCCTAAAGAGGTCATCCAAGGACTCAGAACGCTCTTCGACAAAGACCCTCTGATTCTTCAGCACACCCTGAAATGGGTACCAGTAGACCGTTGGACGCACTCGGAAATAAGTGCGATGAAAGAAGTAGTCATGGAGTTGAAAAACAAGATTTTAGCAGGTGAGAGATGGCGTATAACTGTGGAAAAGCGCCGTTACAGCGTGCATCACAAGGTTGAGATCATAAGGAAACTCGCTGAACTCGTAGACGAAACAGTTGACCTAGAAAACCCTGACAAGATTCTGCGAATCGATATAATAGGCAAATACGCAGGGCTTTCCATCCTAACTCCCCAAGACATCTTTTCAGCAGCAAAACCTTTCGTTTGACCAGAGAAGCCTAATTTGAGGTTATTTGATTTTGTACTAGTTTGGGTAAACTCGAATAATCAACTGTTCTTTTTGAGTAATTATTTGCTTCTTTAATGATTCTGGAAGTTTCTTTCTTAAATCTTTAGTACAACTTGAAATAATACATAACAAGGTTAGAAAAATGGATTGTATAATATGTCAATTAGTAAATGAAGAGATTGAAGTAACAAAAGTTTATGAAGACGACTTGGTTGTAGCTGTGATGGATATTCGACCGATTAACCCTGGACATCTCTTTATATCCCCTAAAAAACATGTTGAATTAGTATCTGAATTGGATGAGGAGTCAAGTGCTCATATATTCAAGATAGCAATGAAGTTGGCTGATACACTACGGAGGTCTGGTTTAAAATGTGAAGGAGTCAATTTCTTGTTAGCCGATGGAGAAGTTGCTGGACAGGAAATCCCCCATGTTCATCTTCATGTCATTCCAAGGATTAGAGGAGATGGGTTTGGTCTGAGATTTGGCAAAAGCCACTTTGAACTGCCTGAGCGAAAAGAATTGGAGAGGGCTGCAAATTTAATAAGGATAGCAATTGAATGAATGCAATGTGACAAATGTGGAAAACTCATAGCAGGACCAAAAGAATTTGAAGAGTTTTAAAAGAGATATGGTAAAGGTATCTACGATGACCTGTTACTCTTATCCATCTAGCTAACTAACTGGTTATCCAAATTAAATATGCAGAAATAATCAAAATAAAACCAGCTAAGCCAAATGAAGCCCAGAACAAGGGTTTCCTCACTGCCCGATCTATTCTATACAACCGTCTACCTAATGGTGTAGCCCATAGACTTGGGGTCTTACGATGATACAATCCAGCAACTCCACCAAAGAATGCCATAACAACACCTTCCCACCATAGAAGTATTTGCAATGTTTCCAAATTTAGCTGGAGCAACAATAGCACAACAGCATCAACTGTAAAAACAGTCATACCTAAGATGAATGCGTAGCCAATCATCGTTGCTACAAGAAGAAGTGACCCTGAAAGCGTCTGGGACACAGTCGCCTTGTCAACTATTTCGGATATAGCATCTTCTCTAGATATGGATGGGCAGAAGTGTTTGTGTGCAGGTAGATGTTTTTTGCAGAAATACTTGTGGCAGAATGAACATTGAAGAGATAAACCTAACTTTTCTCCACAATACTCGCATTCGACCATTCTGACCTATCACCAATTGTAGATATTCTCCTTAAATTTTTAATGCAACTTGAAATAATACATTCAACGCATGAGTGAATGGAATGTCTGATGGATGGACCAGAGAGAAGGAAAAAACAGCACCTAGGAAAAGCATGCATGCTGACACCGGTTGTAGTGCCAACAATAGCATTGCTAGTGGGTATAGTAGTGTTCTTTGGTTATGAGATATACAAAATGATTCGCAAGTAAACAATTAATACTCAAAACTAGTCTGTTAACTACTCAGAGAGACTAGTTGATGAACAGGTCAGTTGTTTCCATGTATTCAAGACTGGTATCTGTTGTTTTTGGTAGTTTCTATCTATGTGCTTTAGTGGCTTCCTATTTGCTGGCTCTCTTCTATCCATTTTTCGCTCCATATGGTTTGCTTCTTATCCCTACAATAGCCAACTTTTGCATAGGCTACTTCGTTGGAGACCTATACACGGTGGTAAAGATAATTATCGTAGTTTTCTCTCTCCAAGCTGGCGTGCTTCTTGCACTGCACTATTCCTTTCTAGCTTCTGACGTTTTCTTTGGTGTGACGACTATTTTCAGTTACTATACATTGGAAGTCCCGATGGGCATTGTCATGTCATTTGTAGGAATAGGTTTCAGAGAAGAAAGCAGTAACATATTTGCTCTGTGCGTGCATTTGGCAAAAGAGCTGAAACAGATTGTTAAGAGATTGTTAGGCAGAGTTTAGAACGTATAATCTCTGAATAAATCAGAGTTTTGCGCGCGCGCAAAGATCTTCCTAACCTGTAATGTCTGCGGACACTTTCCTGTGAGAATCAATAGCATTTCAAAAGACATCGACAGCAATAGGTATAGAATCATCACGAAATGTCCTGAATGCAAAGATTTCGAAATTAGGAATTCATCCAAAGAAGAACTCGATAAATTAGACCTTGAAGGTCAGGATTTATACTCTTCTTCTAAACAAATGATCGAGCGCACACATGTAGACTACTAGAACGGTGTTTGTCCACCTCCACACCTTCTTATGCGCGCATCGCGCTTTGGAATGACTCTAAACTCCTTCCATCAGTGAGCTGGCGGCTTTTTGAATCTTAACTCCACATTTTTTCGACAAGAACCTTTCGAATTCTCTGAAAACCGTGCTATCTGTTTCGTTCAGCCTTAAGCACACAGGCTTCCCTGCGTAGGCCCAGCTGAGGTCATAAATCGCGTTTCTTCTCGAAAGTTCTGGGTTCTCCGTCACTATCTGGATCAGCTCTTCAGATGGTGTCTCAGGAAACACCCAGGCTGTGTACGAAACGTCTACGATTTGGTAAGAAATGCCCTTGCGAATGGCGCATCTGTTATTTGTAGCAACCTTTTCAAATGTTGAGGGATGAACCGTTCGGGTCCACAGAAAGTTGTGATATTCATCTCCCTTCTTAACCCAATCTCCATCTTCAGAGGTTTTCCATCCTTTCGATTGACACTGACCTTTGAAGCGGTTTAGAAGTTCCCATACCTTGGGTATGCTCAAAAGATTTGTCATTTATGCACCGACTTGTGAGTATTTTCTAGAAAATTATTCTAGTAACACAAATTTAAGACTATTTGACAAAATTCTTGCAAAATTGCTACAAATTCAATTCAGATTTTGAAAAATTGTCGAGATGGGTCGCCTATGTCTACAAATTTTCGAATAGGTTCAGTACAATCGCGTGCTCCAATTTTTTAGAAATTTGACGGAATTTCTACAAAAATTCCACATTTTTCCGACAGCAAAAGATAAATAAAAATTAATCATACTCTCAAATCCGGATATGAGACGATGAAGATCAAAAGTCAAGCGATATCCTTGGATGACCTGGACTGGAAGATACTGGAGGCCCTTCAGGAGAATGCCAAGCAGACCTATTCAGAAACTGGGCGCCTCCTCAACGTAGCGCACTCGACTGTTTATGAAAGGATTAGGAAAATGGAGCAGCATGGTATCATCGAGAAATACACGACGGTTGTTAACCTCGACAGGATCGGAATGAAGTATATCACCGCAGTTATGACTATCATTACAGATCCAAAAGAGAGCGAAAACGTAGCGGAGAAGCTATCCGAGTTCGAAAATGTTCTAGAGGTTTACACATCGCTTTCGGAAGAGCTGCAGATAATCGCTAAGGTAGTCGCCGAAGATCAAAGTGAGCTCCATTTGTTCATTGCCCATTCTGTTGCCCCCCTTCCAGGAGTGCTGAGAATTCGAACTTCCATCATCACGAAGAAACATAAGGAAGAGGGGCTTCCAACTAATCTGAACCTGAATGTCTCAAAAGGAAGTAGGCACGAGTAATTGCGTTGGAGGACTAACGCTTTGATTAAGAATAGACCGAAGTGTTGTAGAAAAACTATAAAGAGTAAAAAACTCTAAATGAATTAATAAGGAGGGTTATTAATGGTGGAGTCTGCTTCTAGGATTCTGAGAAGAGTTTTGAGAGAGGAAGCTTTCTACTTTTTTTCTTCCATTGGAAATTACATAGGCCAGAGTGCGGCGTCTCTAGGAGAGTTTTTAGAAAAAATCAAAGAGGTCGACAGTAGATCGTTGGAATTTCACCTTTATCGAGGGGATTTTGAAAAATGGATTGACGAGGTCCTCGGGGATGCGGGATTGGCTAAGACAATTAAGGAGTTGCGGCACCAAAAACTCGTCGGAGACCACTTGAAAGACCAGCTTCAATTGGCTATTTTGAAACGATATAGCGAACTGGAAACCAGGCCCTCTCATGTGGAGTAGGCCAAAAGTTATTCGGCAAACTTCTTCAGTTGACGTCGATACATCTGAATGATCTCGTTGACGGTTGTTGCATCCTCAGCCGACTTGTCTCGCCGATAGTTTCCGGTGAAACGTGGAAACCTTATGGCCAGTCCACTTCCTTTTCGGATAGCGTTTAGGGCACAGGTGTGAATGGGGCTGAGCGTTATTTCAGCGCCGACAGTTTCGATAACGAGGGTTGGTTCGAACCAGACGTCTGCCTCCAGGGTAGATTGAACCCGCGAATGTCGGTGAGGGATTCGATGCTTTTCCATCATCTGAGGAAGCCGCTTGAGTTCTTCATCGGTGAACCCGGTTCCGCACTTGGTAACCGTCTTAAAGGAATCTTCATCTGGGTCATACGTGGCGAGAAGAAGAGCACCATAGGTTCCGGCTCTTTTCCCCCTACCGTGGAACGCCCCCACCACCGCGAGGTCAACCGTATCAGTCATCTCGCTCTTGTAATCGCGTTTATACTTTATCCACAACCATCCTCTCGCCCCTGCTTGGTAAACCGCGTCTTCGTTTGTTGATTTGCAAATCAGTCCTTCGCATCCATCTTCGACCGCTTTCTCAAAAAACCGTTCGAGTTCATCTGGGCTCTCAGTGATGAGATACTCCGCGACTCTGACTCGATCAGCTTGTTCAATAGTTTCTTCGAGAATCTTGTGCCTGACGAGATAAGGTTCTAAGGTCAAGTCTCTGCCATCGACGTACAGAGCATCAAACATAAAAAGTGACACTGGATATTCTTTCATAGCCTTTTTTATCCCGTATTTTCGCCTTCGATGCATCAGCTCTTGGAAAGGTTTCATTTCTCCTGTGTCGGGATCTATTGCAACACACTCGGCCTCGATGATAGCGGCCTTCGCTTTTACATATTTTCTAAATAATTCACTACCATCGGGATACTGGTTTGTGATGTCCTCAAGTCGCCGGGAGAAAAGAGTAATATCGTCTCCTTTTTTGTGGGCTTGTATTCTTTCGCCATCGTACTTGTACTCTGCTATGCATCTTCCGCCAAGCTTTTCAAGGATTTCTTGTGGCGAGCCTAGCCGCTCCGCCAACATCGGTCTAATAGGTTTCCCAATTGAAATCTCGAATCGCTTTATGCCCTCGATTCCCTTTTCCACAACAGCCTTTGCCACCTTCCCCAGATCGGATGAAATGTTGTACGCCCTCTCCACATCTTCTCGCGCTTCTTTGCCGCCACCGTAAGCTACGGCCAAGGCGTCGAGAACGGTCATGTCTGCGATGCCTAGTCTAAGTTGACCTGTGACTGTTCTGACAATGAATCTGGCCTCTTGAGGGGAGGCGTTAGCTAGCAACCCTGCCAGTAAGTCTATCTTTAGGTCCATTGAGCCCGCGCCAGTAGCCTTTGCCATCTTGTCAAGGGTTCCGTAGACCTTTTCAGCAGTCAATGGCCGTCGAAAGAGTTGCGCTTGAGCTTTTTCTTCCAAAAATTTCTGAGCGGTCTTACCAAGATCTCCGCTTTTTTTCAAATTGTCTTCGATTTCCTTTTGACTATGACCCGTTGCTTTGACAACAGCGCGTATAGCCAACTTTTCTGCGACACCTATCTCAATCCCTACAAAGTCTGGATACAATTTTCCTTGGGTCAGGTAAACTACCTTGTCAATTAGGTTTCTCGGGGTCTGCCTAAGAAGTTCCACCAGATGGTCCGTCATCTCCAATCTTTTGGTGGTAGCTTCTATTTTTTCATAGGCACTGGCGATCAGCGTGTACCTCAAGTGAATGTTCTCCAGTTTAATGGAGGTATGGAGAGATATTAAAGTTAAATGTCAGGTGCAATCTCTTGATGGTTTGAGTTACTCTCGTAGTCTACTTTGTTTCTTGGGAAAGGGTGGCTTGTTCGTAGACCAAGCTTGACTGTGGCCAGTACGCGCTGATGAGGCCAAAAAAAGACGAAACGTCCACCAAGATTGACAGAATCTTGTTTGCCCAATTTGCTGTTTTAAAAGGCCTCGAAGTGGATGATCTCGGTTATTGACCTTTTCGATCTGGCGCTCGGCTTCTCTGCGGAATGTCCAACCGGAACAATTGCAACGGGCCTCACTCCTCTAGGAACATTCACCACTTTTGCAACCTCCTCTTCGTCGAAGGCTCCCACCCAACATGTCGCAAGTCCCAAGGCGCAGGCGGTCAGCAACATGTTCTGTGTCGCCGCAGCTGTATCTTGCAAACAGTAGAGGGTAACCCCTCGGGCCCCGTATCCTACTCCAGATTGCGCTTCATTTGCACAAACAACAATCACGACAGGAGCCTCCTCAATAAACGTTTGATCTAGCGCGGCGGCAGCTAGCCTATGTTTTCTTTGAGGATCCCTCATAACAACGAACTCCCATGGTTGAATATTTCCAGCTGATGGAGCATGTCTGGCAGCGTCTATCAACTTCCATACTTCATCTTCTGAAACTTCTTTGTTCGTGAAAGCTCGAATGCTTTTTCGGGTTTTGATTGCTTCAACCACTTCCAAGGTTTTCATCCTCACCGACAACCAACTCAAGTCGCGTTTCAATTCTTATGCTAAGTCTCAAGGAGTAAAGAATCCTTCTGTTTCTCTTCATTTTATCGCCCTGCGAGGAGAGTAGCGTTCTCATGGATGACACCGCTTCATTGCGTTTCATCTATGCCTTTTTTCCATGTTTTGATGAGTTCCATAAGCTTTCAGTCTCAGCATGTTATGCCATCCTAATGATATTACGTTTTCCAAGGCATCAGCCTATAAGGAGCGCTTTTTCACTAGGGTTTTGTCTTGTTCACTTTGTTGTGTAAAAGAGCTTTAAGCAGATACTCCACTAACTCCAGTGTGAGAGGTGATTGATAGTGCTCTTTCTTGACCCCAAGAAAGGATTTCTCAAGCAGAGGAGATCAACTTGGCATTCAAAAAAAATCTGATCGCTGACGCTGCCTGTAGGCATCAAAATCCTGCATGTTTACCTAGTGTTTGGGCGTTTCGATTGAGTCGTCCCCTCTTAGGTATTCGACCCAAGCGGCCAAAGATTTCATCCTTCAAGCGGCAAAATCCCTACGAAGCTGAAACTCTGGTACTTCTTCCGGTCGAAGAACCATGACCGTCTAAAACAGCTGAAGGAAATAGAATGCTTTGCACAGTTTTGATTTGTGGTTTCTTTGGAGACACTGGCAAAGGCAAGGTCAGTTCATATTTATCGTTGAAAGACAGAACAGCAGTAGCAGTAAGAGCTGGCGTGGGTCCTAATGCAGGCCACACCGTAGTCTACAACGGCAAAAAGTACAAGATGCGGATGTTACCCAGCGCCTTTGTCTCCGACAAATGCCGTTTGTTGGTAGGTCCTGGTGTGCTCATAAATCCAGAAATCCTCCTTCAAGAGATACGGTTAACTAACTCTGAAAGGAGAATTGGTATTGATCCTCAATGCGCGATCATTGAATCCAAACATATTAGCGCAGATAAATCGGGACATCTCGCCGAAAAAATAAAAACAACCGGTACAGGTACTGGACCATGCAATGCCGAAAGGGCGCTGCGAATGGTCAAGCTTACCCGTGATACACCTGAACTTGAGAGATTTTTGACAGACGTCCCGCTCGAGATAAATGAAGCGATAGGTGAAGGAAAGAAAGTTTTAATCGAAGGAACCCAAGGAACCTATCTTTCTCTGTATCATGGGACCTATCCCTACTGCACCTCAAAGGACGTGACCGCTTCAGCCGCATGCTCAGACGTCGGGGTCGGGCCCACAAAAGTTAATGAGGTAATCATCGTATTCAAATCGTACACAACCCGAGTTGGCGCGGGTCCGCTTCCAAATGAATTGTCATGGGAAGAAGCCGAGAAGAGGAATTGGGCTGAAATTGCTGCAGTAACCGGAAGAAGAAGGAGAGCAGCACCCTTCAATTATGAGTTGGCACGGAGAGCGATTATGTTGAATGGAGCTACGCAGGCAGCCGTAACGAAGATCGATGTGTTGTTTCCAGAGTGCAAAGCAGTGAAGTCTTACGAAGAACTCTCACAGAAAGCAAAGAGTTTCGTCGAAAAGGTCGAAAAAGAAATCAAACTGCCTGTGACACTTATCGGAACAGGACCAGACGCATGGGAGATCGTGGATAGGCGAGAAAAATTTGGCAAGGTTTAAGGCGGAAAGAGGCTTCGCTCATCCTTGCTCTAGGCGCTGAGATTGAAAGAGAATCCCGCAGATTAAATAGTCGATGGTGCTCAAAGAGGAAAGCGGGGTGTAGAGAGAGTTACAGAGTGCACTTCTGAAATCTTGACAATTTTGACAGTACCCCAACGACAAAATTTAAGAATGAAAACAACGTTCACGTTGAAAGAGCTATGGGGATAAATTGTGTCCTGCACAATAGTCTGTGGCGGTTTCTGGGGTGACGAGGGGAAAGGGAAAGTTGTCTCCTACCTAAGTTCAACTGACAAACCAGACGCTGCTGCTAGGACCGGAGTTGGACCCAACGCGGAGCATGGTTTCATCTTCAAAGGAAGAAGATATGATCTCAGACAAATCACCTGCGCATGTGTATGCGAAACCGCGAAACTATTCATTGGAGCAGGAGTGTTGGTTAACCCTAAAATATTCCTTGAAGAGGTTGAGAAGACACAAACACAAGAAAGAATTTGGATCGACAGAAAATGCGGTATAATCGAAGAGAAACACATAGAAGCTGAGCATTCATCGGAGCACTTTACAGGCAAGATAAAGACGATGGGAATGGGTTGTGGGCCAGCCAATGCTGACAGAGCGAATAGAATTCTTAAGATCGCAGAGGATATCGACGAACTCCAGCCATTTCTGACAGATGTCTCAGATGAGCTGAATGATGTCTTAGACAGGGGCGGTAATGTACTAGTTGAGGGAACACAAGGCCGCTGTCTCTCCCTGTTCCACGGTACATATCCCTACGTAACGTCAAAAGATACGACGGCTGGTACACTTGCTGCAGACGCGGGAATAGGACCTTTAAGGATCAACGATGTCGTCGTTGCCTTCAAGTCCTATGTAACCAGAGCCAGCCCAGGACCAATGGCAAACGAGTACTCAGTTGAGGAGATTAGACAATTCGGCTTGGAAGAAGCCGAGACGGCTATCGTGTACCAGCAACCAGGTGGAATAAGAAGAGTTGGACGCTTCGACTTCGGAATAGCAAGAAGAACCCTAAAGTTGAACAGCGGAACCCAAATCGCGCTGACGTGCATAGACAAACTTTACCCTGAGTGCCGCGGCGTTAGAGATTATGAAGAGTTGAGCGCCCAAGCTACGGATTTCATCTCGAATATCGAGACAAGACTTAAGGTTCCGGTCACATTGATTTCAACAGGACCTGCAACTGATGAAACCATAGATCTGAGAGAAATAAAGCTCTGAACCGTTTAGTAGTGAGCTCCAACAGGGTAGAGAAACATGGCAACCTTTGAAATCAAAATTTCTGAACTTCGAAGCAAGAATGGTGAAAACGTAAATGATCTTGTAGAATATTTGAAGGGCCAGATGGACGCAAAAATAAACGTTGCGGGGAGCGAGATCAACGTAGACTACGAGGACAAAAAACCGCCTCCGAAGAGCTACATTCGAACTGTTCTTCGAAAGTTCCTTCATCGAGCAGAGTTGAAAGAACAGTTTCGCGTGATCGCTGGAAAAGAAGATGCTTTCATCATAAAAGAGAGAAAGCAATAAACTTGGTTCTAGTACAGCATGGACAAAAGCAACTCTCGGTTAGCTATGCAAACTTTGGGTAGAGAGAAGCCTCGTGGGCGATCAGCCGTTGGTCTTCAGCTATCTGGTTGACGATACTTTGGACGAGTTCCTCACTGCGTGCTGCTCTTCCAACCACATGCAATCTGCCCTTTGTCTTTGAGGCTATAAACTCAGTTACGGCAAATCCATATGTTTCTCGCCCGAAGAAATGAGGATTTGTGTTCACTACAATTGTGTAAACTCCCGCTCTTCTGATCATTTTGGAAACAGACAGCACGTCTCTCACGGCCGCATCTTCGTATTGTCTGGTAGCGATGCTAATCTCGTCAAACTTGCGGATTTCATTTGTTTCCAAGCTTCTCGAAAGCGGCACGTTGGCGCTTCCATCAGTAATAATCACCATGACAGGTATCGTTGAGGAATCTCTTCGTTTGGCCTCCTTTAGGACCTCCAATGCTTTTAGCATCCCTGCTGCCAGGGGAGTGCCACCGCTGATCCGTAGTCCTAGTAATCTGTTTGCCACTACACGAAGATTTGTGATCGGATGCTGAACTACAACTGCTCCAGTCTCTTTAAGCCCCACGATTCCCACACGATCTCTGCATCTGTAGGCGTCCCTATGGAGTTTTAGCAGGGCTTCCTTCACACTTTCAATGCTAAACATCATTGATCCGCTCAGGTCTACAACCAGGACAATATTCATTGGAGCCTTGTAGAGTCTTACCTTCTCGCGCACATCTTCCAAGCATATCGCGAGCGCCGTCTCAAACGGCTTCTCCCTGTCTCTCTGTCTCCTCGCTGCAACTCTTATCGTTGCTGGCAGATGGATATCAGCCGGTTTGTCATGGGGGAGTTTCCATCCAAAGGGTCTGCCGCGATGCAGGCTCGTCACTGTTTCCGCTCTTTTCCCAGCGTAGCTGCTGCGTTTCTTCAGAGGAGTTCGTTGTGCACTGAAAAAAAGGTTGAAGGGTGCGAGAACACTGCTCTTGATCTTATTGACCACAGAAAAGCCTTCATTCACGTCTGGTGATTTTGACGCATGACCGACCGAAGGAATTCCTTTGTCTCGGGCTAGGCCGATTCCTTCTTTCTCCGGTCTCTCATTTGAGGTAACAGTTGAGCCTTTGAGAACGCTTTTCACGGATGGAGCATGTTTTATGGCGTTCTTTAGTTTCTTCGCAGCTCGATGCACTCGTGCAAAGGTCGCTATGCCCAGTAGTCTGTTGAGGGCAGCAAAAATCTGGGATATCCTTGACATGAGACCATGAAGCCTTTCATGCTCCCAAGGGAAGTTTTCCTTCTTCGAGTTCTTCTTTCTTTTGTACCAAAGTATTGCCTTTCCTTTAGCCTCCTTGCGACCTTGAGTGTCTTCATCGTTTTCTTTCGACCTTGTACTCTCTTTGTAACCTGTCTCTTTGATCGCTGTGTTCAGGATTTTTCTGACTTCTTCGGGTGGAGCTGGATCCAAAAATCCTCCTTCTCTAGTTCTGTGACTCAAAGCAAGTTCCGAGGCCACTAAGACGTCGTCAGGGGTGGCTTCTGTTCTCCCTTCAAACGCTGCAAGGGTGCACGCAGCCTTGCTTATAACGATGTCAGGTCGCACGCCGTCGACTTTCAAGTCTAAGCACGCTTTGCAAACTGCTTCCAGGAGCTTTTCAGGCATCTGCACCTTCGATAGAACTTTTCTTGCTTGGATGATCTTGTTCCCCAATTTTTCTTGTGTGGTTCGATATTTTTCGCGAAACTTTTCTGGTTCACTTTCAAAATCAACGTTTCTCCGGACAATTTCCATTCTGTCTTTTACAGAAGTGATTTTCTCAACGCCGATGGATAGAGGAAACCGGTCGAGGAGTTGAGGTCGGAGTTCGCCTTCTTCGGGATTCATGGTTCCTATGAAGATGAAGCGGGAGGGGTGGCTTATGGATATTCCCTCTCTTTCGACTACGTTCCATCCGGTTGCTGCAGCGTCTAGGAGGTCGTCGGCTATGTGGTCCGGTAACAAGTTGATTTCGTCAACATAAAGGATGTTTTGATTAGCCCCGGCCAGGATGCCTGGTTGCAAAGCTTCCACTCCTAGTTTGATGGCTTTTTCTACGTCTAAGCTTCCCACAACTCTGTCCTCAGTTGCTCCGAGTGGAAGGTTGACAATTATCATCCTCCTCTCCTTCACCGAGAGCTTTTCATTCTTGGCAAAACGTTCACCACACTTAGGACACATGTTAGATGAGTCATGAGGATTACAGTTGAACGGACAGCCCTCCACAACCTCAATTTGTGGCAAAACATCGATCAAGCCGCGTACGACGGTAGTTTTCCCTGAGCCCTTGGGTCCTCGAACGAGCAAGCCGCCAATCTTCGGGTTAATGGCGTTGATAAGGATGGCCAGTTTGAGTTTATCCAGAGCGACTACAGCTGAAAAAGGGAAAACTACCCTCCGCTGCATGCACCGTAACACCGACTATTTGACAGCAACCGAGTGATATAAATAAATCTAAAGCAAAGATCCAAAGCCTGTCCAAAGCAATCAAAAAAGGCAAAACGTTCTGGAACATATTCAACAAGAGGAAGATGAGAGACTCAGCTTGTGGGCCTAGATCTCTCGCTTTTCTTTTCGTCCTTTTTCCAGAACCTCTTGAACCTTTAAGAGGTAACCTCGCGCCACCCACGTCTTCTTATATGCCCCGAGAAGCTCGCCGACGTCTAGATCGCCTTCAGCCTCCTTGAGCAGGTCTTGCGCAGACACGAGTAGAGGTTCCATTTCCACTTGTTTCGAACGCAGCTTAAGCTTCCATGAGTGGCTTCCTGACTCATCCTGCATCAAGGAGAAAAAGAAATTTGCGTATTCCAGCTCGGCAGCCGCCTGCCAAACTGACCCTGCGACCTCGTTTTCGTCTTTGTTCATCAGAGCTTTCAAGGAGCTTTCAAGATGGTTTATTGCGGACTTGATAGCGTCGATGATCTCTTGCTGATGTTTCATCCTTCATCCCAAGCATTATCGAACTCTAGGTAGGGTATACCTTAAACTTTTGGCTTAATATTCGCCCGAGTATCCGTCCACGCGCG
>Ga0209636_10000708_pt1 | contig 33110 bp, 35 predicted proteins | sample DeeMarSWOR152_54_FD_187464 | JGI IMG/M metagenome (GOLD analysis project Ga0209636, IMG submission 187464) | Marine sediment microbial communities from White Oak River estuary, North Carolina - WOR-1-52-54 (SPAdes) (version 2) | ecosystem: Environmental > Aquatic > Marine > Intertidal zone >...
TCACCAAGGATGACGTTGATATCGCTGAGGTGCACGATTGCTTCACCATCTCTGAGATAATGGAGTATGAAGGACTCGGATTCTGTGAGAAGGGGAAGGGTGGCAAGTTCATTGAGGAGGAAGAACCATACATCGGAGGGAAGGTTGCCGTGAACCCAAGTGGAGGAATCATGGGTTGTGGACATCCGCTGGGTGCAACCTCAATCTACCACACGATCGAAATATTGAAGCAATTTAGGGGAGACGTTAACAACGGCAGATTTGTTAAAGACGCTAAGATAGGAATTCAGCACAGCTTGAGCGGAGCCGCAAATCAGCATTCTGTGATGGTTTACGGGAGGGAACCACGATGAGTGGGGTAAGATTTGAGAAGATCGAGCGTCCAGAGACTATTGAGCTTCCATTTATGCTGGATTTCTATCCGCTTCAGGATGAGAAAAACACTAGGATCAGCCCGTTCTTTGAGAAACTCAAGGAAGGCCGCCTGACCACAACGAAATGTAAAGCATGTGGAAAACTTCTGTGGCCTCCTAGAATAGTCTGTCCCGAATGTCTGTCAGATCAGCTTGAATGGGTTGACTTAGGGACGATAGGCGAATTGTATGCCTTCACAGAAGTGCGGCTTGGTGCGCCCTTAGGCTTCGTTCAAGATGTCCCTTTCTGCGTTGGCATTGTCAGAATAGGCGGCCTCTTGATATCAACCCGAATAGATGATGCGAAATACGAAGACCTGAAAATCGGAGACAAGGTGCAACTGAAAATTGTTGAACTAGGTGATGGTAGGGTGTTCTATCGGTTCGCGCCAAAGAAATAGATTATATCGTGATGAAGCTTTCCACAATTTCTCTGTTGAGTCTTTTAACCAGTTCCAGGGTGAGTCTTGTAGCATTTTCTGTGTCTTCAAGAGTGAGTAGTCCAACATGTGAATGGATGTGTCGGGTTGGTACGCTGATGACAATGCTGGGGCATCCTGCCCGGCTGAGATGGATTCTGCCGGCGTCGGTAGCGCCTCTGGACACCTGTGAAAGCTGGTAGGGGATTCCTATTTCTTCAGCCGTTTTGATGACGAAGTTTTTTAGTGGTTGATTTGGAATCATGGAGCTGTCGAAGGTTAGGATGGATGGGCCTTTTCCCATTTTGGCTGGGGCCTCATAGGGTTTGATTCCCGGCACATCGCCTGCTATGTCCACCTCTAAGATGATGGCGACATCTGGATCTACCACGTGCGCCACGGTTGTAGCACCGCGAAGTCCTACTTCCTCTTGGACGGTAGCTGCGCCAAAAACGGTGTTGGGATGGCAGATCTGATTTTCTTTTAGCCTACGGGCCACTTCAATGGCGATGAAGGCGCCGATTCGATCGTCAAAGGCTTTTCCCATGGCAACCTTTCCATCGCGGATCAGAGAAAAGGGGGACCAGGGCGTGATGGGATCGCCGATTCGGATACCCATTTTTTCCGCGTCTTTTTTGCTTGACACTCCGACATCGATAAACATCTTTTCTTTTTCAACCGGCTTCTTTCGTTCTTCCTCCGGTATCAAATGAGGCGGCTTGGCAGCGATTACTCCGGGGATATCTCCCTTTTGAGTTCGTATCACAACTCTCTGGGTGAGAAGTACTTGATCCCACCAGCCGCCGAGGGGATTAAACGTCAGAAAGCCCGTTTTTTCGTCTATTCCCGAAACGACGAACCCAACCTCGTCGATGTGGCCTGCAATTAAAACTCGAGGGCGCTCGGCTTTTCCCCTGCATTTGAAGATTATAGAGCCTAACTTGTCTTGGCTGATCTCGTCTGCATAAGATCCCACATTCTTTTTCACGATTCTAGCAGTTTCACGCTCAAAACCGGCGGGACCAAATGATTCCGAGAGTTCCTTCAACAATTTGATGGCTTTTTCGTCAACCAACATGGAACACCTGCACCTGATTAGGAACATGGGCAGATAAACTAATCGCATATTTTCTGCGCATGAAGCGTCGCCAGTTTTCGCAGGGCACTCACAATTTCTCATGTTATGTGTGCGCGCGAGCGCGAATTTAACTCTCAGGCGTATGCACGGCTGATTTGCGTTGACGAAAGATTATTTGTGAGACGCAGCTGGCGAATTTTCACAGGGGGTTTTCGTTTGTTCTATTACTTGAGGTGCAAGTTATATAAAATATATAATCCATCTTAATATGCAGGTTAGGTAATCTATGGGGAAACCATATGGAAATGAGAAAACTGCAGAAGATTAAGGGTGGGAGTTTCACAATTTCACTTCCCAAAGATTGGGTGGAAGGGCTGAAACTGACGCGGGGAGAGCAGATGGCCGTCTCTCATGAGGAGGATGGTTCGCTGAGGATTTGTCCCATCTCTGCACCGTGCGAAAAATCCTATGAGGTAACGTTAGCTCTTGAAGAGTATCCCAACTTGAGAGCCCTCGAATACTGTGTCGCTACCTACTACATACAAGGTAGCAAGAAGATCAACATCGTTTCTAAACAGATTATTCCTGCTGAAGACAAGAAAAGACTGAAGCTCCTACGAACCGAATTGCCAGGCGTGGAAGTTGCTGAGGAAAAGGCGGATAGCCTGAGCTTCCAAGTATTAATCGACCCAACCGCGTTTGCTCTTGAGTCACTGATAGAGAAAACGTCCTCCTTCTCCCTTCATCTACAAGAGGATGCTGTGAAGTCTGTCCTCGAAAATAATGTGCAGCTCGCCAAGGAAGTAGTGGAGCGGAGTAGAGAAGCTTTGAGGCACTATCGGATGACCATAAGACAGGTGGCGCTTTCGAGTCTGGACAAGACCATAGCAAAAGCGATTGGCGTCAGAGACTGTCAGGAGTGTGTTACCTTCGCTCTTATCGCTCGTGATCTAAATAGAGTGGTATATCACTCCTCGTCTATAGCGGGTCATCTGCTTGACCTCAAAGGCAAAGAGATTGATCGAGAAATTCTGGGTATGATAGGGGATATCTCCGAAGTCGCTTATGAGATGCAGAGAGACGTGGTTGAGGCCTTCTTGAAAAAGGATGTTAAACTGGCTATACGTGCCATGGGCCAGATGGATGAGGCTAGCGAGAAAGAGAAGATGCTACTGACTAAGGTGATCGATACTGTAAGAGATATGGACGCTGCGGTCAGTCTAAGCATGATCGCTCGTGATCTCAGAAGAATAGCTGGGTATTCTGTGGCTATTGCGGATGATGCGATGAACCGGGTTTTGACGCCCACATCCCAGATCTAGAAGAGAGAAAACTATAAACAGAAAGCTATTTATATTCTGATTTCGCGAATTATATAAGGAATAGTCAAAAGGAGAGCTTGAATGGAGCAAAATTTCTTCGAGAAGTTTCATGAATGGTACCAGAATCGACACGAATACGCTAGAGAGTGGAAGGAAAGGACTGGCGGAAAGGTTCTAGGGTATTTCTGCACTTATGTGCCCGAAGAAATAGTCTATGCTGCAGGGGTTTTGCCTGTTCGAATCCTTGGCAGTCATGAGGCTCAGAGCGTCACAGAGCCGCATATCTTCGCCATGTTCTGTCCCCTTTGCCGTGACTGCTTGGCGCAGGGATTGCAGGGGAGATACGATTATCTTGGCGGCATAATGATAGCTCAAAGCTGTCTGCACATGCGTCAGGCATTCACAAGCTGGAGAAAACACATACCCCTAGAGTATAACTACTATCTTTACATGCCGCATGGCATTCAGACCCCAAGGGCATATCCGTATCTGCGAGGAGAATTAGAAGATTTCAAGAAGTCCCTTGAGGAGTGGACAGGAAACAAGATCACGGATCAAGACCTAGACCACGCGATTGAAGTATATAACGAGAACCGCCGCTTGATGAGACAGGTTTATGAGTTCCGGAGGGGAAAGACCCCGAAGCTCACTGGGCTGGAAGCCATGAAGATGGTCGTGTCCAGTCAGATGACTGACAAGAAAGAGCACAATGAAGCGCTCAAACAACTCCTAGAGGAATTGCCTAAACGCGAGGTTAAACGCGAGACTGGTACAAGGTTGATGATTCTCGGCAGTGAAGATGACGACGCAGAATTTTTGGAGATGGTTGAATCCTCAGGCGCCACTTTCGTCATTGAAGACCACTGTACCGGGAGTAGATACTTCTGGAATGAGGTTGTTCCGCAAGAGGATAGGCTAAGTGCTATTGCTGCGCGATATATAGACAGAGCACCATGCCCAAGTAAAGACTGGCCTGACCGAACGAGATTACTCCACATCCTGAAGCTAGCCGAGGACTACGATGTGGAAGGAGCACTATTAATACAGCAGAAGTTCTGCGATCCACACGAGCTTGACATCCCAGTCATCAGATCCTATCTGGAAAAGAATGGAATCCCAACCTACTTCCTTGAATTCGATGTCACAGTTCCTGTCGGGCAGTTCAAGACCCGTGTAGAGGCCTTCCTCGAGACATTTCAGCTTCCAACAGATCTATTTTAGGGAGATGAGAAGATGGCTGAGCTTAAGTACAAAACAAAATTCTTGGATTGCTGGAACGAAGCGAAGCAGCTGAGAGAAAACTATTACAAGAACTTTGTGAGAGCCCATGAAATTGGCGGCATCCGATGGGCTGGAGGCGCTTGGTCTTTCAGCGCCGTCCCAGCTGGACTCGGTGATGATGTGTACAGCCTCACTGGTGAGCCTTACGGGGCGACTGTGGCCTACAACAAGGAGTTTGCTGAGGCGTGTCATGAGGCTATCGAAGCTGAAGGGTATGCTCGCGACTTGTGCGCTTACATGCGAAACTATTGGGGCTCTATAGTGCTGGACAAATACGCGTGGGGCGGGGAATGGCCTAAAGCTGACTTCTTATGGACAACTCACATCTGCTGCAGTCATGCGAAATGGTACCAAGTAGCAGGCGAACTTGAGGGTGGTGTTCCCTACTTCTGCGTCGATGTCAGCGTAGGTCCATACGATGAAGTGAATGAGCGAAAGTTGAACTACATGGTTTCCCAGATGATGGACGGCATCGATTGGATGGAGAAGATTACTGGAAGAAAGTACGACGATGAGAAGCTGATTCAGGCGGTTTACAACGAGTGCCGCGCCACTTCCTTGTGGGCAGAGATCTGCACCCTCAATAAGGCGATTCCGGCGCCGTTAGATGAGAAGACTATGTATTCGCTGTACGTGATCGGTACCCTTATGAAACACAGAAAAGAGTGTGCAGACTTCTATGAGAAACTCAGAGATGAAGTTAAAGATAGAGTTGCGAATGAAATCGCCGCAGTCGGCAATGAGCAGTTCCGAGTTATGACGGACACTCAACCGCCTTGGGCCTTCCTTGAATTGTGGAGATACCTGCAGAACTACGGCGTTGTCTCCATAGGTTCTCTCTACACCTTCGGTCTTATAGGCATCTTCGAAGTAAAAGAGGACGGAACCTGGGGGCCAAGAACAACTCCTCAGGAGCAGGGCATCGAGATCGAGACCCGAGAGCAGGCCTTACGGGTTCTTGCAGAATGGACTCTCAGCAGGCCTGAATGGCAACATTTCTACTCGCCTGAGCTCAAGAGCGACATGATGAAGAGGATAGTGAAAGAATGGCATGTTGACGGCGTTATGTTACATTACAACAGAGGGTGTGAAGGCTTGAGTATGGGCATAGCGGAGAATAAGCTGGCCCTAAAAGAGGCGGGCATACCGGTCATGCACTTCGAGGGAAATATGGGCGACGAGAGGGAATTTGACTTGGAGCGAACAAGGGCCGAGATAGACGCATTCATGGAAATTCTCGGAGCAAGATAGGAGCTGATGAATGTGATAACTGCAGGAATAGACATGGGCGCCAAAAACGTAAAGGTAGTAATCCTAGAAGACAACAAGATCTTGTCAAAAGGGATGATCTTGGGCGGATTCGACCAAAAAGCATCCGCCGAAAAAGTGTTCAATGAGACGCTTCAGAAAGCTGGCTTGTCGCGCAACAACATCGAGCACGTAGTGGCGACTGGAGCGGGTAAAGACGTGGCTCCTTGCGCCAATGGCGAGATCAGCATGATGGGCGCCGATGCCTTGGGAGGAGCCTTCCTCTTCCCTTCCGCGAGGACAGTTATAGATGTGGGCGCTGAGGAAGGAAGAGCCGTCAAGTGCGACGAAGAGGGTAAGATGCTAGACTTTGTGATAAATGAGAGATGTGCGGCTGGTGCGGGCACCTTTGTCGAGGCGATGTCCCGGGCGCTAGAGGTGAAGCTGGAGGAGATGGGTCCGCTAGCGCTGAAGGCGCAGAAAGCTGTTCCCATGAACGCACAATGCACAATATTTGCCGAGTCCGAAGTGGTTTCGCTGATCCACGCCAAAACGCCAAAGGCGGACATCTCCAGAGCCATACATGACGCCATAGCCGACAGAATAGCCTCGATGACACGCAGACTAGGGGTACAACGAGACGTTGTCCTAGTCGGAGGAGTTGCCAAGAACGCAGGTTTTATCGAATCTCTAAAAAGAGCCCTTGGAGTTGACCTCCTAGTGCCCGACGAACCAGATTTCGTTGGTGCACTGGGTGCTGCTCTTGCGCCAATGAGGAAGAATGGAGAGAAGTGAAAATGAGTAAGGAATATTGGAGATGGCCTGAGTACAGGCGAACTGTACCTGGCAAGGACTGGAAAGATGCAAAAGTAGTTTCGGCTGGAGTCGACATTGGTTCTGTGAGCTCTAAGACTGTCATTATGACCGACGGTGAACTTTACGCCTACAGCATCATGCGAACCGGTTCAAGTAGTCCAGACAGCGCCCAAAAGGCGATGGACTGGGCGTTAGAAGGAACAGGAATCAAACTTGATGATATCAAGTACACCGTCGGAACAGGCTATGGGCGGGTGAATGTTCCTTTCGCCAACAGGGCGATCACCGAAATCGCCTGCCACGCTAGGGGTGCGAATTACATATGGGGACCGACCGTAAGAACGGTACTGGACATGGGTGGTCAAGACTGCAAGGCAATTCATTGCGACGAGAGAGGCAAAGTCACGGCGTTTCTGATGAATGATAAGTGTGCCGCTGGAACTGGACGGGGCATGGAAGTATTCGCTGATCTCCTTTCAGTATCTATTGAAGAGGTCGGGTCGATGTCGCTGAGCGTGGAGAAAGAGCCCGAGCCGGTAAGCAGCACATGTGTAGTCTTTGCAAAGTCTGAGGCGGTGGGGCTTTTGAGGAAAGGATGGCCCAAAGACATGGTTTTGGCCGCTTATTGTTCTGCCATGGCTAGCCGGATATCCGAGCTGCTGGAGAAAATAAAGGTAGAGAAAGATTTCGTCATCACTGGAGGAATCGCCAAGAACGTTGGTGTCGTGAAGAGATTAGAGGACATAATAGGCTTCAAGGCGTTGCCGATGAAGGAAGGCTTTGATCCTATGACTGCAGGAGGCCTCGGTGCCGCGTTGTTCGCCAAGGCTCTCTACGAAAGATCAGCTCAGGCCGCCTAAGAAACCGAAATTGGGTTGATGCATGTGATTGTCCATTACGGCTACAAGGATGGCTCAGGGGAGTACTTCATCAGTGTTGATACTGACAAGTGCAACAGTTGTGGCGATTGTGTTGAAGCCTGCCCCGCAGGGGTCCTAGAAATGATAACCATGATGATAGACCTTGAGGACGAGCTGGTAGCAGCTGTGACTGAAGAACACCGCAAAAAGATAAAATATAGTTGCGCTCCCTGCAAGCCCGAGAAGAGGCCGCCCTGCGTTTCAGCCTGCGAACAAGAGGCGATTACGCACACATGGAAACCCCTCTGAGCAGATGAATGTTCTTAATCCGTTTTGCATCCGAAGATGGAAAAGATGAAATCAGTCTCACTTACCATAGATGGCAAGGAAGCTCGAACAGAGGAAGGCACTACCCTACTGGAAGCGGCGCAAAGCTTAGGCATCTACATCCCCGCACTTTGTCATCATCCAGATCTCCCACCCGCGCCTAAGATGAAGATTGATGGTCAGATTTATCGTGGCGGAGAGCTCATTCAGGGGCGCGATTCAAATCCTAATGAGTTTGAAGGCTGCCAATTATGCGTCGTAGAGATTGAGGGCGTCGAGGGTTTTGTCACAGCCTGTGACACGCCTGTCGCTGGTGGCATGGTCGTCCAAACCAACACTTCGCAGGTTCAGAGAATCCGGCGCGAAAACCTAGCGAAGATTCTCGCCAGACATCCTCACGCCTGCCTTGTTTGTGCGGAGCGGGAAGGCTGTAGCAAGGAACCATGTTCGCTCAATGTGCCGGTCAATGAGCGCTGTTGTGACAAGTTCGGAAACTGTGAACTGCAGAAGGTTGCGGAGTATGTTGGGATTGAGGAGGATGTTCCGCGCTACTCTTTCAGAGAACTCCCTGTAGAGGACACGCCTCTATTCATTCGGGATCATAACCTATGTGTAAGCTGTGGTCGCTGTGTGAGGGTTTGTCGTGACGTCCGGGGCGTGGAGGCTCTTGGAATAGTGTATGACGGTGATGAGTACGTCGTGGGCACGCTAAGCCCTTCACTAGAAGAATCCGAATGCAGGTTCTGTGGTGCCTGCGTTGAGGTCTGTCCCACGGGCGCCTTAATGGACAAAGACCTCAGATGGCCAGCAAGTGAGGAGGATCTCGTCCCATGCAAACACACCTGTCCTGCTGGAATAGATGTTCCCCGCTACATCCGTCTCATTAATGAGGAAAAATTTGCTGAAGCCGCAGCCGTGATTCGAGAGAAGGTTCCTTTCCCGTCTGTTTTAGGCTATGTTTGTCATCATCCATGCGAGGAAGAGTGCCGAAGGGGTGAAGTCAGCGAGGCGATGTCTATATGTGCGCTCAAGCGCTTCGCGGCTGAACGTGATACTGGACTGTGGAAAGCTAGATTGAAAAAGGCGCCGCCTACGGGTAAGCGTGTAGCCGTAGTCGGTTCAGGACCCGCTGGACTCACTGCGGCGTATTACCTGGCAAGAAAAGGACACGCGGTCACCGTATTCGAGTTGCTGTCTGAACTTGGGGGGATGATGCGCTTTGGTGCTCCCGAGTACCGCCTTCCAAGAGAAGTCCTCAAGAAGGATGTCGCAGACATTTTGGCGTTGGGCGTGAATGTGAAGACCGGGATGAAGATCGGCACAGACTTGTCGCTTGAAGACTTGGAGAATCAGTATGACGCCATATTCTTAGCCACGGGGGCTCCGCTGAGCAAAAAATTGAAGATTGACGGTGTGGTGCTAGACGGGGTTCTCTGGGGCGTGGATTTTCTGCGAGATGTTAATTCTGGAAGGGATGTCACGGTACGAGAACGGGTCTTGGTGATTGGGGGCGGCAACGTGGCCATAGACGCAGTGCGGACAGCCCTCCGCCTGGGGGCTAAGGAGGTCCAGCTGGCTTGTTTGGAATCTAGAGAAGAGATGCCCGCCCACGAGTGGCTGACTGAAGAGGCTGTTGAAGAAGGCGTGATTCTGAATGTCTCTTGGGGACCGAAGAGAATTTTGGGAGACGGCAATGGCGTGAGTGGGGTACAACTCGTCCGTTGCACCTCCGTCTTCGACGATGAGGGACGGTTTAACCCATCTTTCGATGAAGAGGAGACCGCGTCAATCGAAGCCGACATGGTCATAATTGCCATCGGTCAGGCTTCAGACTTGTCTTTCTTGGATGCGAAAAGCGCGATCCAGACCCCTCGAGGCGTTATCGAAGTCAACGAGAATACTCTCCAAACGGGCGTTCCAAAGATATTTGCTGGTGGCGATGTTGTGAGTGGCGCCGCCTCGGTTATCGAGGCTGTTGCCATGGGAAGGGAAGCCGCGGCTTCCATAGACAGATTTCTCGGCGGCGATGGTGTTATCGACGAGACGCTAATCGAGCCTGAGAAGCTTGATCCCTGGCTGGGGCAGGAGGAGGGCTTCGCGGAGAAGCGGCGTGTTCCCATTTCATACCTACCCCCTGAAAAGAGGCTTCAAGATTTTTCTTTGGTCGAGCTTAGCTTTGACGAGAAAATGGCTCTTGAGGAGGCGAATCGCTGCCTGAGGTGTGATTTGCGGCTTGAGATCTTGCCTGTGGTTCTTCCTCCTGAGAAATGGTTGGAGTTCAGTTCGGATAATGTTAGCATGGTTCCAGCGACCAGCGGGGTATATCAGCTTCTGGATGAGAAGAAGATGATAATCTATATTGTTGGCACGCTCAATCTGCGGCGAGACTTGGAGCAGCAGCTGCAAACTGTTAAAAAAGCTCGCTATTTCGGATACGAAGAGGAGCCTATGTACACGAAACGGGAGAGCGAGCACATTCAGAAGTTCCTGAAGGAGCACGGCAGAATGCCTGAGTTGAACGAGGAGCTGCTTGATCTCTTCTAGGACTCTATCTGAGCTATGGGTGCACATTGAGGCAAGCTTATGGTCTTGTATCGATTTGACGGAAAGGAGCCCAGCATTGGCAAAGAAACCTACGTTAGTCAAAGCGCCGAAGTCATTGGAGATGTCATAATTGGAGAGCGCTGTTACATTGGACCTGGCGCCAAAATCCGAGGGGATTACGGAAGCATTCGAATCGGGAACCGAACTAGTATAGAAGAGAACTGTGTGCTGCACGCGAGACCTGGTGAAACATGTACGATCGGCGACATGGTCACCGTGGGTCACGGGTCAATCCTGCACAATTGTACGGTGAACGATTATGCGGTTATCGGTATGGGCGCGATTGTCAGCGATTATGCGGTGGTTGGGGTCTGGGCTGTTGTCGGCGAAGGCTGTGTCGTGAAGAACAAACAGGTGGTCGAAGACCAGCAAATCGTGGTTGGCGTACCTGCGAAGATTGTTGGTGCTGTGTCCGAAGAGTATCGAAAGCTATGGACGAGTTACAAAAACCTATACGCAGAACTCGCACTGAAATATCCGAAGACACTAGAAAAAATGAAACCTGCGAATGCTGAGGGCCAATAGCATCGTGCACTCAGGATTCATTCTAATTGAACGCGCGCGACCCTCTGGTACATCATGCGTATTCTTAGCCGGTTCTGTTAACTCTTCGGGACTTTTTGACATGACGTTGTTCTAGGATGTGGTATTAAATAGTGGTTATTGATAATTGATCATGGGACTAGAATGTTTTTTGCACTATTCTTATCATTTGTCCTTGCCAGAAAGTTAAGGGGTATAATATTTGTGCCGATGATGGCTGTCTTCATAGTTTCGGTACCATTTTTCTCAGCATTTGGGTGGCTAGCGGAAAACGGGAGTGACCGTCCCATAGCACCTGTTAGCCCGCTTCCACTCTCTTTTCCTCTTTATGTTTCCATGCACAGTGTAGAGAAACCTCTATGGTCACGACCGCCACACGTGTATGATGTCTATGAAGTTAAGGTCTTGACGACTGTAATTGACAGAGACTTTCCTCCTTTGACAGCGAACAAAGGCATTCTTGTGTACTCGTTTTTCTTGTTGGTCAACATTGTAGAGGCTATTGTTGGGTACTGGATAGGCAAATCGACAATTCTCGAAAGACTGTTTAAAAAGCCTTGATGCGATTCTCCCACTTTTTCTGGCTCTTAAGAAGGATGGAGAAAGGTAGAACTACGCGTGCATACTTAGAAATAATAAAGTTGGAGAACTCAGTTAACCCTATGAACCTACAGGAGACTGCCCAAGGAACACTCATTCAAATCCATGTGAAGCCGCAGTCAAAGCAATTCAAGATAGAGGTTGAGGACGATGAACTTCTAGTGTTTTGTCGAGAAAGTCCCGTGAAAGGTAGAGTGAACAGAGAGTTGACCAAGGAGTTGTCAAGGCTGTTCAAGAGAAGAGTACGGATTCTTTCAGGGTTTCGTTCAAGACAGAAGACGCTTCTAATCGAAAATGCCAGGACCCAAGAAGTCAGCGAAATTTTGTCGCACGCGCACTCAGAAGGAAACTTGACATCGCTATCCCTATAGATCTTCTACAGATTCTCTTTCGACAATTAATTCACCCTTATTTTTTCTGAAGGCATGTTTGTTGCTGATATGCTCAAAGAGAAAACAAATTTACTGATCAACCCCATTGTTAAACAGAAAATGTCCAAGAGAGAAGAGGAACTCAAAAGGAACGGCTGGACGAAACAGAATACAATAGGAGAGCCAAGGCTGAGCGAGTGTGTGGAGCTATACAAATCCCTAGGCTACGCGGTCCACCTCGAACCCGTGCACCCCGACGAGATGACTGAAGAATGCCGAAAATGCTACGAAAAAGAACTTGGAACCGTCAAAACAATCTACACAAGAAAAAAGTAGGGTTACGACTCTTCAGGCTTTCTTCAGCTCATACGTGATTCTCTCAGCGGCCAGCCTTACCGGGACCAGTTTCACGTTCATTCCTAGCTGAATTTCATCTTCTTTGACATCTTTGCTTATCCTGGTGAAGACGCGCACGCCCTCTTCAAGCTCTGCCAAGGCAAGCGTGTATGGCGCTTCGAAGCCGGCTGGGGCAAAGTGGGCTGTGGTGTAGGTGATTAACTTTCCTTTGCCGCTCAGCGGGATCCATTCAACATCGCTTGACAGACAATCGATACAGTTCGCCCTCGGTGGGAAATGGAGCTTCCCGCAGACCTTACATTTGGTCGCCGCGATTTGGCTTTCTTCCAGATACTCTACGAAATCCGCAATCTTCGTCTCTGTTATGTAACTGATTTCTCCGAATTTTTCGAAGCCCATGCAGTTACCTCCTGAATATTATCACGGAGCCATACAGCCCGATGCCTCCAATGTTATGCACTAGTCCCGTCTCGGCCCCATCGACCTGCGTCTTGCCAGCCTCGCCCCGCAGCTGCAACACAATGGTTCTGATCTGCGAACCTCCGGTAGCACCGATCGGATGCCCCTTCGACAACAATCCCCCGTCCACGTTGACTGGAATCCGTCCACCAATGTAGGTCTCCTCATCGGCTATCAGCTTGCCGCCTCTGCCTCTCTTACAGAAGTTAAGGTCTTCATAGGCCATAATCTCCGCTATGGTGAAGCAGTCATGTACCTCTGCGACGTCTATGTCATCAGCCTTCAAGTCGGCCATCTCATAGGCTTGTTTCCCCGCCTCGACAGCACACGAGAGCGAAGAAATAGTCTTTCTGCCTGTGAGCGACATGGATGCAGAGGCCAATCCCAGACCGGTTATCCACACAGGCGTATCAGTAATCTTCTTGGCAATATCCTCACCCGCCAAAATCATACATGACGCCCCATCGGCATTGGCACAGCAGTCGAAAAGCTTCAGCGGACTAGTGATGACTCTTGATGTTAACGCTTTCTCAAGAGTGATCTCCTTCTGGTACATAGCTTTGGGATTCATTGTGCTGTACTTGCTGCTCTTCACCTTGACCTTAGCAAGCTGCTCTTCGGTGGTTCCGTACTCATTCATGTGAGCACGGGCGAACATTGCATAATACGCCGGCATCATAGCTCCAAATGGAGACTCCCACATGATATCCCCGCCTCGAAGCATTCTTTCCTGCGACTCAGCCGATGTCAGCTCAGACATCTTCTGAAACCCAAGAACAGCAACCACTTGATGGAGCCCAGAGCGCATGAAGGACCATCCAATTCGGACTCCTACGCTGCTGGAAGCGCATACTGCCTCGGCAAGAAAGGTTGGTTTCGGAGTCAAGCCTAGATATTCCGCTATTAGTCCCGAGGGGCTTCTCTGCTTGTCGTATTCGGGTGCCGAACATATGATGGAGGCGTCGATGTCCTCTGTGGAGAGGTTTTCAGCGTCTTCCATGGCTTCCTTGAAGGCTTCAAAGCACAGCTCTCGAATCGAGACTCCGCAGGAGCGGGTGAAGGCTGTCTGGCCCACGCCTACGACAGCCACTCTATTGTTCATCTTTACCCGCCTTTCAGGGCACTAGAGTTTGGCACCGCATTTCAAGCAGTATTTGGATTGTTGTGGGAGGTATTCTGCGCCACACTTGGGGCATTTACTGATGTACGGTCCATAGGGAACTCTCGGGTCGCCTCCTTCGGCGATGAAGGCGCGGATCTTCTCCATTTCGGCCTTTCGCTTCTCTTTGAACGCCCACAAGCCTTCGCTGGGCTCCATCGATCCGATGTTGAGGGCGAACCAGGCTTTTCCGTGTTCCCATGTGGGACGCCAGATCAGTTCTCTCCACCAGTTGTGATGAACTTTATAATACCAGAGGCTTGATGGCGACAGCTTCTTCATCTTATCGATGTATTCTCTTACTTTGTCGTCAAGTTTGTCTAGGGGTACTACATCGTTCACTACGCCGTACTTGAGGGCGTCTTCCGCGTTTATCTGGGAGCTCAGGAGAACCATTTCCGCTGATTTCTTTATGCTCATGTGTAGGGGAAGCCATTGGGACAGTCCACCGATGGATGTCATGCCGACTCTTGGACCTGGGGAGATGAATCTGGCATGATCTGCTGCAATTGCAAGGTCACAGCAGGCGACGAACTCCCAGCCACCGCCTGCGACTGCGCCGTTGACTCGGGCGATGACGGGTTTTCCGCAGTGCATTATCATGTCGAAGATTCTGCCGTAGTATTCGCCCCATTCCCAGAATTTCCAGGGCTTTCTGTTGTATATTTCGGCGTATTCGTGCACGTTTCCTCCGGTGCAGAACGCCTTGTCGCCGACACCAGTCATCACTACAAATTGGACGGCATCGTCTCCCATCGCTTTTTCGTAGCCAGCAGATACCTCTTTGAGAGTTCCCAAGATGTATGAATTCATTTCTTTAGGATTGTTGATGGCAATACACGCCGTGTGATCGTACCAATTCGGATCATATTTGACAGTGCGCCAGTCCTTGGGATCCTCAGCGGGATACCAATCGTATTCTCTTTCTACCATACTCCTCACGCTTATCGCAATACTTTCGCAAGTATATTTAAGACTTATTCGAGATGGGATTGGCTGAAAAGTCCATTGAGGCAAGCTAGGGAACAATTTCTCAGACGAAGAAAGAATTAAAACATGCTTTGCGTTCTTGTTTCTCTACATATAGTAATGTAGAAATGAATAATGACCGTTCGTAGGCTTGAGTCATGACTCTGAGAAACCACGCAATCAGAAAGCTGACGGCGATCGTAGGTCCAGAGAGGGTGCTGACGGACCCCGAAGACCTCTATGTGTACTCATTCGAAACGCTTTTTGAAGAACCGAAATACTCCCACTTCGATGCTATAGTGAAAGCCGTATCTGAAGACGAAATCGCCCAAATAGAGGAGCTGGCGGCAGCAGAAAGGTTCTCGGTTATCCATCGAGGAAAGAACGCTGCCATCCATAGGCCTCAGGAAACAAAGAGAAGCAGAACGATCATCCTAGACACGGTTCCCCACCCAGAAATCACAGCCTTCGACGAGAAACTTCGCAAAAAATCTCAGCACCTTAGGGAATATAGACAGAAGCTGATGGATGCTATGCGTAAGGAAAGGTCCTACAAGGCTCTTGCCTCAGTAATAGAATCGCTTTTCCAAGACAAGGCAATTTTGCAGTGCGGCGACTGTGAGGTCTGCACTGGATATTGCACCGTGTCACCTACCTTCAGTCACATAGAGACATACTCTGCGAAGGGGCGACACCTCCTGACGAGAGGCCTGATGAAAGGCGAGCTGAGGCCGTCAAGAAGGCTGGCTGATAGCCTTTACTCCTGCACCCTCTGTGGACTCTGCTATGCGCAGTGTTTGCCAGATCTGCGCTTGTACGATGCGATATTGGAAGCGCGAGGTAGGTTGGCTGAAGAGGGTTTGGCCCCTGAATCTGCTAAGGCGGCGCTTAGAAACATCAGTGCGTATGGGAATCCGATGGGCGCCGCGACAGAGCTGCGCACGAGATGGATGCAAAAGCTGCCAGAAGATCTGCTAAAGAAGAATGCCGATGTCTTGTACTGGGCTGGGTGCAACACCACCTTACGTTCAGGTGTTCGGTCGACAGCGAACGCGACCGTGAGCGTGTTGAACGCGGCGGGCGTTGATGTGATGGCTCTGGGAGGGAGGGAGGGCTGCTGTGGGTTCTCGCTGGTCGTTGGAGGCTTTTTTGAGGAGGCCAAGAGAAACGCTGAGCGCGTTGTTGAAGCGGTGGATGCGGCTGGCGTTGGGGTGCTCGTGACCTCGTGCTCAGGTTGTTACGAGACCTTCGTAGACTTGTATCCGAACAAGCTGGATGTCGAGCTGCCGTGTCAGGTGCTCCATAGCTCTCAGCTGGCGGCGCGTCTGGTGAAGGACGGCAAACTGGCGCTTAACAATCTGTCGACGAAGGTTTCCTACCACGATCCCTGTGGCCTTGGCAGGCACTGCGGCGTGTATGAGTCCCCACGGAAGGTTCTGAGGGCTATTCCAGGTGTGCAGTTGGTTGAGCCTGATCTGACTAGGGAGCGCTCGAGATGTTGCGGGGGTGGCGGCGGTTTCTGGGGGGTCAACAGTAGTGCCAGTATGAGTCTCGCCCATCTGCGGATAGAACAGGATATTATGCCACTGAACGTCGAGGCTTTGGCGGTGACCTGTCCTCTGTGCTACACGAATTTTCTCTATACCGTGAAACGACATAAAGTCCAGATGAAGGTGTATGACGTCATGGAACTTATGGAGATGGCATTGGGAGAGGAAAATGCGAAGCCTAACCTAGGGTGAAACTAACGGGTAGTCGAATGATCAGAGCTTACGTGTTGTGAAGTCGTTTTTGGATTTTCGAATTTTTCGATGAAGTCCGTTCGGACCGGATAGAAGATGTCTAACATAACGAAGGGGTCATCTCCGATGGTTGTATCGCCGTGCGGAACGTTGGCGGGGATACAATAGAAGTCGCCTTTCTGAACAACACGCTCTTCACCACCTATCTTTAAGAGAGCCTTTCCCCTGTAGACCATCCCGATCTGTTCGTGGGGATGAGAATGCAACGGCACACTATGACCCGGTAAGGTAGAATTAAGAACCATCATCATCTTCTCACCGTGCAGACCTGTCAAAATGGTGGTTTCTAAGCCCTCCATCCGGCGAAATTTCAGGACATGAGTCTTCTCGACAAAATATGGGATTTTCTCAGCCTTCTTCATTTGCACCTACATCCTAGCCTTCCACTTCCTCACTAAATTAATCAGTTGATTAATTAAAAAAGTAACCTACACACAAATTCTATGTAGGTCACTGAGAATATTTCTTACTCCTCTTCATATTGCATGCGTGCATGCCTAATTATTCCAACTGCAATCAAGAGACAACCGATAAATATTAACCAAATTCTTGACCATGGATATGTTGCAAATATCCATTCTCGTACTTGATAGTAGTAAGCAGCCATTCCTACGATAATAAGCAGAGTTCCAACTACGTAGCATGCACCATGAAATTTAATATTCATTTGGATAACCATAAAATAGTTATAGAATGGTTCGTTTTAAAGGCTTTCTCATCATGATTTCTATGATATGCAACGGTTATTTCTTCTATACTTCTTTAATACTCTGTTCATTGTGTCTATACTTAAGAGAGTCTGAACATGCATGCAGGCACTGAACCTTCGTAGTATCATATCTCTCCCAACAAACTTTTTTTTCCTGCATACGTGAGAGCGAGTATATGGTTCTAAGCTCAAAACGAGGTCTTTAGCTCGGTTAGGGGCATGTTAAGAGGGCGTTAGACGGGATTGATAGCTCGTTTATGCTCGTCTAGCAAGCGAAATGACATTCAGAGAAAGGGGAAAAAAGCTCCTGGAGTTCATGATCAGCAGAAAGGTCGATCGATTTAAATGGTGTCTCATCTTCTGGCTTTCCTGGTGGTAGTATGAAGGTTATTGCTGTTCAGTCAAGTCCTAATCTGGATGGGTCGACTTCCAGTCTCGCTCAAGCTGTCCTAGAAGGTGTTAAGGCTGAGGGGGGAGAAACTGAACTCATTCATCTTAATAAGCTCGACATAAAGCCATGTATAGCTTGTGACGAGGGATGGGGAGAGTGCAGGAAGAGCGGAACCTGCATACTTGATGATGATTTCCAGAATTTGAGGGAGAAGATTGCCGAATCGGACGTCCTGATCTTTGCTAGCCCTGTGTACTGGCATGATCTCAGCGAGTCCGCTAGGATCTTCTTAGACCGTCTCCGTCGATGCGAGACTGGTAAGGATTTCAAGACTTTTGTTGGGAAGAAGGCTATTGGGATAACCTCGGCTGGTGGAGAAGTCGGCAGAGGTGCCGTTCGTGCCCTCGATAATCTCCAAGATTATCTTAGAAGGCTTGGATTCGATATCTTCGATTTGGTTCCGGTAACCCGGTTCTCAAAGGATCATAAGCTCAAGATGTTGAAGAATGCAGGCAATCGTCTGATCAAGGGATAGAGCAGAATAACATAAAGAAGGCAAAGACTACAGCAAATACCACAATAACCCATTCATTGAATACTAGAACACTAGGAATATACAAGAGATTAGATAGTGTGGAGTAGTTTCTTCCACCGAAAATACTGTTCAACCGCAAACTTTTAATGCACATTTTCTTTTGTGAGGTTCTTTCAAATGGTGGATTAAATGGCGGACCAGAGAATCGAGAAACTTGCAAAACTTTGCGTTAATTACAGTGTTGACGTAAAACCCAAGGAAAAGGTGGTTATACAGGGAAGCGGATTAGCATTCCCTCTGATTAACGAGATATACAAAGAATGCTTGTTAAACGATGCATATCCATTAATCATACCGACCCTTGATGTTCAATACACTTTTTTCAAATACGCAAAAGAACACCAGCTAAAATATGTTTCACCCTTCCGTAAGTTCATGATTGAAAACGTGGATGTGTCAATAGCTATATTCTGTAACTCAAACCCTAAGAGACTAACAAACGTAGACCCTGCAAGAATAAAGATGCAGCGAGCTTCCCAAAGAAAGCTTATGGAAGTTTTTCTAAAACGCATTGCCGAAGGAAAAACCAAATGGACAGGTCTGCCGTACCCCATCAACGCTCAGGCACAAGAAGCTGCGATGTCACTTGCAGAATACGAAGACTTCGTTTACAGCAGCTGTTTAGTTGACAAGGAAGACCCAATTGCGGAATGGAAGACAATCAGTCAGCAACAGGAGAAAATCTGCGAATTCCTAAACCAAGTTGGCGAAATCCGCATAGTGGGTAAAGACACGGACCTAACCCTCAATGTTAAGGGTAGAAAATGGATAAATTCTGACGGGAAAAGAAACATGCCAAGTGGCGAGGTGTTCACAGGTCCTATTGAAGACTCAGCAAACGGCACAATAAGGTTCACTTTCCCAGGAATCTATTCTGGCAGAGACGTTGAAGACATAAAGCTCACGTTTAAAGATGGCAAAGTTGTAAAGGCTTCAGCAGCTAAAGGAAAGGAACTTCTACAGCAAATTTTGAAAATCGACGGAGCAAACCGTATTGGAGAAGTAGCCATAGGAACAAACTACGGCATAACAAAATTCACAAAAAGCATGCTTTTTGACGAAAAGATGGGTGGAACAATACACATAGCTATTGGAGCCTCCTTGCCAGAAACTGGTGGATTAAACAGGTCAGCAATCCACTGGGACATCTTGAAAGACATGAAACAGGGAGAAATCTACGCAGATCGCAAACTATTCTACAAAGATGGCAAGTTCCTGACATAACTCTACTTACCAAAATCTCTATTAGATCGCTCTAGCCTTCATGGGTTCTAATTCTACTACTATTCATGATAGCAACACTACTAGCAGCTATACTCTACAGAAGAAAACATGCTATGTAACTATGCATGCCTGCATCATGGCATTGAATTTTACATTCTTAAATGGCGAGAAATAGAGGCTGGTTCTCACACTAAATAATAATTCTGTTTAACTTTGCTCTTACAGTTTGTTAGAATCAGGTGTCAATGTTGATGTTTGTCCCAATTCTATCTAAAGACAAATTATTCTACATGCATGTGACATAGTCGGAAGTTATTTAAGCATTTCCAGATATAAGTGCTGACATTGAGATGAAACAACTTGAGTAAACCGATAAAGGACATAGAGGGAATTGGACCCATCTATGCTGAGAAGCTTGCAGACATAGGCATACACACGGTTCATGCCCTGCTTGACAAAGGATGTACAAGGTCAGGACGGCAGGAGTTGGCAGAGAAGACCGGAATTTCTGAAACACTAGTCCTAGAATGGGTAAATATGGCAGACCTTTTCAGGATTGAAGGAATTGGAGAGGAATATTCGGACCTCCTTGAAGAAGCCGGAGTAGACACTGTAGTAGAGCTTTCAAAGAGGGTTCCAGAGAACCTATATGCAAAGCTAGAGCAAGTGAATGAAGAGAAAAAGCTTGTTAGACAACTGCCAGTTCTCGACACAGTGAAGAAGTGGATAGAACAAGCCAAGACATTGCCAAAGAAAGTTGAATACTAGCCCCGACAACCAAGCGTAAACACAAAACAACTCTTCCTTTTTTTCAGACACAGATTTTTTATACTCTATAGTTCAGCGAACTAGCTTTTTTCTGAAAAGTCAAAGGATTTCTGACTTTTAGAGTTCTTTCTTCTCCATTGATTCTATTAACAAAAGATACATGGAGATTTCCTGTTTTGTAGACTGTCAACTTTATCCTGTAGATTCCAACGTCGATTTCTTCACTTTTCATTGTTTGGTTTCCTGAATGACGGGCTTTCCTTCATGTAAACCTGATCTTCCGTAGAAAATAAGCCAAGTTTCCATTAGCAACATATTTCCGAAAATTGTACTAATCTAGTTCCAGTCTATGAAAATCTCAAAATGAAAAACTTAGACAAAAATATAGGGAAACTAGTTAGCCTTCTAGGTCTGTCTCTATATCGTATGCTGGTTCTTCTCTTGGACTACCATAACCTTGACATAGCTCGTCTTTTTCATCAGTGACATATCCACAGACAGAACATTCCCACGTCTTCTTTGGCATTCTTCACTATTCCTCTCTAGCTTAAGAAATAGCCTTATCACTTTCTTTTGGGAACGTTCCACGCAGATCAGGCCTCCTCAATAGGCCCTACTGTACCCCTTCTTGCTGAGAGGTGTCTCTCGATCAACTTCCTGCGTATAATTGGTCGGAGTAACTCTGCCCCTGCGTCCGCAGTCACTTGCGTTAGTTCCTCAGGCCTGAACAGCTCCTCACTTCTGTTGCAGTTGTGGTGGAGGAAATTTTCCGTTCCACCTCCACAACTCCAAGCCGCGTCTGCAGCGTTCAAATCTGCTAGTGTCTGTATACGTGCGGGTTTTCTGTCATTTCCGTGAATATTGGGGTCTTCGGTACATTGTTGATCCCAGAATCAAGTTAACTTTGCAGGCAGTCAATGTCAAAGTTGGAGAACGGGGCAAGGCTTGCAGAGGGGAAGGAGACGCTTGGAAAGAGCCACAGATCTATGGCGAAGAAGGGTACATGAAGATACGGATAGGTTTGAAGCACCCTGCGGCTGCGTGTTCTCCCGAATTGAAAATTCCTATGTCCGAGTTGAAAGTTGCAGTAGACATCGAATGCGGCTTTAGAATGTTAGATTCAGATTGCGTACGATCTTGGTGCCGATTTCCTAACCAATTGTAATCAAAAAACAGAGTATGATCTTGTAAGACTAGAAATAGGAAAAAAGGGGGAAAAGGGGATTTTAGCCGAGGTCGACGAATTCGTCTGCCGTCATGCCGCCGGGAGCGTTTCGCACAACCGTGAGTGCTGCGCCTCGTCCAGTCTTGACCTCTACCTTTATGGTATCGTACTCCACTAGTTCGTGACCACTGCCCAGATGTATTGCAAGGAACGCTTTCTCAGTTGACTCCAGCACCGTGTCGCCGTCACCGTTGAAGATTGCGAACTTAGCTTCGTCAGCAGCTACATCGCCTATTAGAGTTGTCCAATCTGTCGCAGTGCTCGTGCCGTTGTAGATATCTAGCAGAGTTGCAGTTGGCAGATAGACCGAAGTCACAACAGTGTCCTCGCCCAAATCCACCTGTGATTTTCCAACAGACAGCTTCACTGGAACCAGGAGATAAGTGACATTGGCTCCAGTCCCTGTTCTTGCTATCACGGAACCGTCAAGTTGTAGGGCGCTTGTGGCTTCATCCATTCCGGACCCTATCGTTTCTTTCGTCTTCTGTGTCGCAAAGAAGCCCATGTTAATGACGACGTAGGATAGGGCTGCTGCGATGACGACGAAAGCGATGAGGACGATGGCTGCTTCGATTCCAACGATACCCTTCTTAGCCTTCAGTAGCTTCTTCAGAGGTCTCATCTGTTATCACACCTTGTGCCAGGTGCCGAGGTACAGCGACTCTGGGATGTTGAACTCTACAGACAACGGCGCACTCTTCTCAAGTCTGATCTCAAGGACTACTTTTTGCCTAACCGGAGCAACATCGCTTGAATCCAAAGTGACTATCAGATAGCCCTTCTCTTCAGAATTCAAAGCCTCGTCTCCATTGCTGTTCTCAATCGCAAGAACAGCCACAGTGGTCATAGCAGTTGCATTGTAAGTTCCATGCACATATTTCTGTCCGCTCTGGGTGACACCCACAAAGTTATCGAATTTCTGACCTGTCGGGTCATAAGTGTTGCTTGAGTTGGTTGAATCATACAATATGCCTCCATAGATGTTTCCCCAAGCGTCGTTGGCAACTTTCAGAGTCACGACCGTCTCGTTTTTCCAAATGGCGACGTACTCAATTCCAAATGCTCTCAAAGGAACTACGATACAATTGACATCCCAGCCAGACTCCGTCGTTCTGACAAAGATAGATCCATCCATGGTTAGCGGTGTGCTGGCCTGATCGAGACCTTCCTGCACGACAGCCTTGCCCCTCTCAGTTGCGAACAATCCTTGGTTCACAACCATGAAGCTGAAGGCTGCGGCAATTATGACGAAGGCTATCAGCACGATCGCGGCTTCGAGACCGACCATTCCCCGTTTCTGTCGCTGAAGCTTTTTCAGCAGTTTTTTCATTTTTTTCACTCCTTTTCGCTGGTCACAATCTTCGTCGGAAAATTATATTAAATCTTATGAAGTGCGAAACAGTACTCTCAATCAAGTTCTTAGACACTTATGCCTTTCATATACGACCTCCATGAGAGAGCACTCTGCATATGTATACCTGCTGGGCTAATGGAGCGGTTCTTGAAAAGCAGAATTCCAAAATAGCCGCTGAAAAAGGAGATTTAGACAATCACTGTTTTGTCAAGCTACACCTCGGCTATCCTATTGGCTTCTAATACTAGGATGTGCCTCGAAAGGCCAAAAAACAGGCGATTCAATCACTACATTAAATCTGGAGAGAAAAAAGAGGGAAACGGAGGATTTTAGCCGAGGTCGATGTATGAGTCAGGAAGCATCCCGCCAGGAGCCATCCTCACAACGGTTAGAGCGGCTCCCTTCGCCCCCTTCACTTCAACTTTCACTATATCATAGTCCTCTAATGTATGGCTTCCACCAGTAGCCGGGCTCTCGTCCAAGTGAATTACTAAGAAGGCTTTTTCCGTAGACTCTAGCACCGAGTCTCCATCATCGTTGTAGATTACACTCATTGCCATGCCTTCGTTTTCCTTGCCTTGAAACAGCGATGTCATATTGGAAAGCACCTTTTGCAGGTCAATAGGGTCGGCGCCATACGCCGTTTCATTGTATAAACCCTGATACAGGTTCAGCAATGTTGCATCTGGTAAGTAAACCGAGACTACAACGGTTCCGTTCTTCAAATCTATCGAAGCTTTCCCTGCTGAAAGCTTCACTGGGAGCACTAACCATTCGATACGAGTCTGATTGTTTGTTTTCCCTGTGACTAGCCCATCTAGCTGCAACGCGCTGAGCGACTCATCAAGTCCTGACTGCATTGCTTCTTTCGTCTTCTGGGTTGTGAAGAAGCCCATGTTGATTACGACGTAGGATAGGGCTGCTGCTATGACAACGAAGGCTATGAGGACGATGGCTGCTTCTATGCCGACTATTCCCTTCTTATTTTTCAACAGTTTCTTCATTGATTTCACCTCTAGGCTGGTACATAGGCATCTTTCGGCATTGATGTAGGGATGGTCCACTCCAATGATAGCGTGGCGCTCTTCTCAAGCCTTATTTCAACGTTTACTTCGGCTCTTGCGAGGGCTGCATCCTCATCTGCAAGCGTTATTATTAGATAGCCCTTCTCACCCGAGTCTAGGGCTTCGTCTCCGTTGCTGTTTGCGACAGCCAAAACAACTCCTGTGATTAGGCCCTTACTATACCCGTTACTGTATGTTTCGTTTACGTAGGTATTGCATGTTTCCGCTGTTGTTGTCTGGTTAGCCAGCTGGAAGCCCACGAATTCGTCGAATTTGTATCCTGTAGGATCGTACGTTTCGCCGGTTGTCTCGTAATGGGTGGTTGCGTTGTAGCCAACGTATAATAATCCTAGGTAGGCGTTTGCCCAAGCTTTCTGGCCTACTTTCAACGTCACGACCGTTTGGTTCCTTCCCAAAGAGACGTACTTGACTCCGAAGGCTTTTACTGGAACAATGATGACGTTTACCACTTTTCCTTGAGGATTCGTTCTGACGAAGCATGTTCCGTCCACAGTCAGCGGTGTGCTCGATTGTCTTAGCCCTTCTTGTATTACCGTTTTTCCTCGCTCTGTTGCGAACAAGCCTTGGTTCACAACCATGAAGCTGAAGGCTGCGGCGATGATAACGAAGGCTATCAGGACGATAGCCGCTTCCAGACCGATGATGGCTCGTTTGTGTTGCACAAGTTGCTTGACTAAACGTTGTAGTGTGGTATTTGGGGTTTTCTGGTTGCATGATGGACAGGTTACCTTTTCAAGTTTTGACATTGTGCGCCATTGGTAGCCACATTTTCGACATTGAATGTTGGGTTTTATGTTTCCCACTGCTTACACCACTACTTAGACCACTACTATATTATATCTTACGATTTAATAAAGATTTCTAATCTATATTGACAATAAACCCTGAATCACATTAACTTCAAATGTTAATTCTGAATTCATACGAGTTAAATACACTACAACTACAGAATTCCGCTCAAGCATTCCATAGAAATCAAGGTGCATTCAAATGGAAGAAGAGGAAAAAGAGGAAAACGAGGAGAAAGCAGAGAACGAAGAAGCTGAGAAGATAGAAATCGAAAGCCAGGGCACGATCGAACAAAGAGTTGAACAAATGGAAGAAGATGTCAACGAGGTCAAATCAGAAATCAAAAAGATGTCGTCTGACCTAGGTTCTGTGGTCTCGGAATTGAAAAAATCCATCATCGATGTCAGAGCGGCCGTAAGCGAGATCGAAAATCCATTCAACCTTCTCAGATCAATTTCCAGCGAAAAAGACCTAAAGAGACTAAACAGCGAACGAAAAAGACTGGGAATACGATCACTAGCCTTAGAAAAAGCGGAAGAAAAAGAAGAAGCGGAAAAGCCTTCTGAGCCTTCCCTGCCTCTCTCTTCAGAGCAAGAAGAGAGACATATACAAGAAGAAAGACCTGTGGAGCGGAAGGAAAGACCTGTAGAAAGAATGGTTCCGCTTCCTACCGCAAAGACTGGATTCGGTCAACTGAAGTGGGTCTGGTCTCTCCTAGATCTCGGGTTAACTCCTGAAGACATAATGCGCTTTTCTGAATACTGCGAGCACATTGGCTATCTCCAGCCAAACAGCAGCCAATACATTTCTTCTCTAGCTTATGCGGCGAACAAAGCGAAGAAGAAAGGATTAGACAAAGAGCAACTAATGATGAGCATGTATCAGGCAGCCATGACTTCTGGTGCGAAAGTTGACGGTGAGGACATAAAAGAAATCGTTTCTGTAGCCATTAGCGGAATCAAAACGCGGGTAAGGAGTGAATAATGGGATTCTCCATAACTATGAGCCACATTCTGACTGTGATAGGCTCGGTAGTACTGGCAAGTGGTTTCTCTGTATACGCACTGTATACGGGACAATCGCTTCAAAGCAACGTCCTACAAAATGTTAGCGACATCAAGAGGCAGATGAGCCTTCAAGTGCAGATAGCCTATGCAACAATAGACAATTCCACAAGTCCGGGTCATTTCGTCATATACGTCAAGAACATAGGCTGGATACCGTTAAACAACTTCACCTATCTGGACGTCTATGTCGGCGAGTACGGCAAGGCCATTCTATACTCCTACAGCTCAACCGCTCACAATGGCACTGGAACCTTCAATCTCACAGACGCGAATGAAGATGGCATTTGGGATTCTCGAGAAACGGCTGTGATAAGAGCTTATCCAAAAGAGCAATCCGATATCGAAGGAACAATGTTCGAAGCCAAGGTACTTCCCTTTAGAGGATTGGCAAGCAGCTTTCTCTTTCCTCCCCCTCCGTGAGATGATTGTGAGGTGGTTAGATGGGATTCTCGGTTACGATAGCATCGGCAATAGTGCTGATAGGACTGGTCGTTCTCTTCGGCTCTGTCTCCGCTGTGTTAGTGTATAGCCTGAATGTGCTTTCTGACACAGCGAGAGAATATCTAAGCCATGAAAAAGATAAACTGGATGTTAAGCTTGAATTGGAGATAGAAACGATCAATCAAGACTCGTGTATGATCAATGTGAAGAATCTGGGAACAAAAACAATCTTTCTCAAAAAGCAAGAAGACTTCCAATGGAACACCATAGTAATTTCCTATCAAAATAATTCCCATTGGCGTTCATACATCATTGAGAACTACACGGTTCTAGAGGTCAATGTTACTGACACTGAGGTCACATTCGACCCTGCCAAACATAGTTTCATAAATCCCGGGGAAGAAGCAAGGATCAGTTTCAACGTTCCAGAAGGGGCTCCCGAGATTCCCGAGCAGGCTACTGTGATAATCGTATTCACGTCTCACTACGGGACGACTGCACAAGCAGAGGGAGTGAGATAGAAGTGGGTGTTCTTAGCTTGGGAATCCAAGAGCTCGACAGAGGCTTAGGCGGAGGAATTCCGTATCCCAGCCTAATTTCCCTCGAAGGAGGACACGGCACGGGAAAAACGGTCTTCACGCAGCAGATCATTCACTCAATGCTCAACAATGGTCTGAGGGTTTGTCTCGTGTCCAGTGAAACAACCGTGAAAGAGTACCTTTCTATGATGGAATCAATCAAACTCGACGCCACTTCTTCCTATCTTTCAGGGCAACTTGATGTTTACCCGCTTCATGTTGAGGGAGGCAGATGGAGCGAATTTCTATCCTCCTTCTTCCTTAAGGTTACGGCGAATTTTCTTGAGATGAAAAAGAAAAGATACGATGCGATTATTATAGATAGCCTAAGCATTCTCACTGTAGACACGGCCCCACACGAGTTCTTAACCTTCATAACCAGGTTGAAAAACATCGTTTCAGACGGAAAGACGATAATCGTGACCTTTCACCCGAAGTTTCTTACTGAAGAATCTATAATGAAGCTGAGAGCATCGTCAGATGTCTACTTCATCCTTCAGAATGACACCATCTCAGGGATGGACGTGAAGATTCTGAAGATCGTTAAGCTGTGGGGCAGTGAAGGTGTTGAAAGGAAAAGCGCGATAACGCTTGAAGTCAATCCCGCAATCGGTCTCAGAGTGATGCCTATCGGTGGCGTAAAGATCTAGGGGCGTGATCAAAAACGAAGCTCGCAGGGATGTTGAAGAAACCCCCGAAGAAATTGAAAGTGGAAAAACTGGACCTGCTTAAGAAGGAGTTATGCGAAACTCTGGAAGAGGCCACAGCGAAGCATCCCCACCTCGCGTCCTACTTAGAGACTTTGTCTGAAAAACCAATCTATGCGCAGCATCTAGACTTCGAGAAGTTCGGAGGAAAAGCCAATCTCCTGCAGCCTTTAGGCTTTGGCATCTACGCTCATATTCGTGCTGGAACCGGTATCGGCGAATACAATTTAGTCGAGCCTGAAAGACCAAGTCGTGCCATACTTGACCGGATTGAGGAGGCAGTCGCTAAGCTCGTAAGCCACAGGAAGTATGAAGAAGACACAGAAGCTGTTCTGACTGCGCTTTATAGGGATGCTGTCAGAAAGAAAATGGTGAAAGTCCCTAAAGAGCAACAAGACATTGTGTTATACTATTTTCTGAGACAAAAGGTTAGACACGGATTTTTAGAAGGCTTCTTGGCAGATCCTTGGCTTGAAGACGTTAGCATACCTGGAGAAGGAAATGTGTTTGTCTATCATAAAATGTTCACCAGTCTTGAGACGAACGTCAAAGTGTCCAAGGAAGAAATTGATCTTCTGCTAAGGAGTATATCCGAGAGATATGGAAAGGTATTGAGCTATACACATCCAATCCTTGACGTACATCTACCAGATGGATCCAGATTCAACATCGTTTTTGGAGAGGACATAAGCCTAAAAGGCAGCAACTTCACCATAAGAAAGTTTCCTGAAGACCCTATATCCGTTGCCCATTTGATCAGATGGAAGACCTTTAGTGCAGATTTAGCCGCGTACCTCTGGATGCTTTTCGACATTGGAATAACATGTTTCTTCTGTGGAGAAACGGCATCAGGCAAAACCACAAGCCTAAACGCGCTCACAGGCTTCATTAGATCGGACTCAAAGATTGTCAGCATTGAGGAGACGCCTGAGGTCAACATCTTCCACAGAAACTGGGTGAGAGAAGTAACCAGATTGCACACTGGTGCCAAGGTCGACATGTTCGACTTGTTGAAGGCTGCACTGAGACAAAGACCAGATTATATCATAGTCGGCGAAATAAGGGGCGAAGAAGGAAGAGTGGCTTTCCAAGGGGTCCAGACGGGACATCCTGTGTTGTCGACGATGCATGCCGGCGGTTTGGCCCAGCTTTTCCAGAGGCTGACTTCACACCCAATAAATGTTCCGAAATCGCAAATATCCGCATTAAACCTTGCTATTTTTCAAGCCAGGATAAGAAGGGGGGAAAAATTGATCAGAAGAATTCTATCTGTCAACGAGATAATAAGTTATGACATGGACAAGGCAAATCTAAACTTCATACCAACCTTTGTGTATGACACGGACACCGACCATCTTCGTGCTCTTGGATCAAGTTATATGCTAGAGACAAAAGTTCTGGAGTACAGAGCTTGGGGAAAAGAGAGAATCCCCGATCTATACAAAGAGATGCGCGCCCGCGCTGAAATCTTTAGCTATTTGGCACAAAACTACCCCCGATTCGTGGACGTATGGAAGACAGTTGTCAGAGTTCAGAATGAAGGTGTGTGGGGTGTCTATGAAAGAGTTAAGGAGGAGAAAACCCCTTGGGAATGACGCTAAAGAAGACTCTGATAGTCCTAATTCCTTCCCTGATTTTCTCTGCTTATCACATCATCACGGGAAACTTGCTTACAGGGTTTTTTTCAATAGCCATAGCCGTGGGTTTGTCGGTCCTAATGGCCTTTGTCGGTAGAGAACGCGTTCCAACAAAAGTCAACCTACAGCTAGTTACGGCAATTCTCCATATGCACGCCTTGTCCATGGGTCATGTTGGACCCGAAGACCTGGTGGGAACCATAGCAGACACGGAGGAGTATGGATTCTACAGCAAGGTTTTCAAGAGAATCCGTAGCCTCGCTAAGAAGTTTGGATACGGATTTACTAAAGCAACTGCCCAGGTAGCTCAGACGGTCAAGTCTCCTTTGAGAGAAATACTTGTGCGATGCACGACCGTGTTTTCGAGCGAAGAACCAGAAGAATACCTGGCGATGGAGTCTTCAACTTTGATGGAGGAATACGCTGGACACTACCTGAGAGCTATCGAGTCGCTGAAGATGATAGGAGGCGTGTTCACAGCCTTTCAAAGCGTTCTCATCTTCATGGTGATGACCCTGGCGATTATGACCGTGTTCATGGTAGATCCTAACATAGTCGTCTTCTCGTACATTATCTCCGCTGTCTCCCTATTGATAATGTGTTGGATGTTTAGGACAGCCTCACCTGATGACAAAACTGTTCACATAGGAAAATTTCCACCGAAATCGTATCTTTACGTCAGACGAAGCTTGCTGGTCGCCTTACCTATTTCTGTAATAGCAGCCTTTCTGGTCTATCGCATATATGGGCCCGCGTTTGCCTTCATAACTATAGGTCTGGGCATGCTTGTTCCTGGGGTAATAGCGTATAAATTCGAGTCCCACGTATATTCAATTGACGATCACTACCCCACATTCCTAAAGGCGCTAGGAGAAAACCTTGCCTCAACTGCGGACCTCAAAGCAGCCCTCTCTTACATCCTGTATATGGAGTTGGGACCACTAAAGAAGATGGTTCAGGGTGCGCTAAGTAGGCTAAAGCTCGGCTTAACCCATGACATCGCTCTGGAAACGCTGTCGTCCGAAGCAGCCTCTCATCAGGCATACATAAGTAACAAAATCTTGTTGGATTCGCTAGGTCAAGGAGCCGACCCCCTCAAAGTTGGCAACCTACTAGGAAACAGAGTTGTGAGGTTCCTCGACTTCAGGAAGAAGAGAGAAACAGTTGCGAAGGGCTTTCAAGCCACAATCATAGTAATCCAACCCGTAATCGTGGTCTTGCTAGTGGTTCTAACAACCCTTGCATCGTTCCTCTCTGAATCCTTGTTTTCGCTGCCCTTCTTGGGATTTGCGCCAGTCCCCCTTGAAGTTGTTCAGACAGGAAACATCATACTTCTAATACTAACAGCAATAATAAACGCTCTATCTCTGAAGGAACTCAAAGGAGGTTTCTGGGGCACGTTCCTCCTGAACTTTGGCCTCCTCCTAATTCTGAGTGGAGGAGCATGGATCGCAACTCAAGAATTGATAGGCGTAGCATTGGGACAATTACCCGGCATCGAGATGTTCCCAATGCCCGAGATGTGAGTTCAAAGCGTATCCAGTCTCCATCTCTGTGTTTTCCGCAGAAACAACTCCGAATGATGCTGCAAAGAACCTTTTTTCCATTGAAGTTAAGAAGAACGACGCAAGAATGCGTTTCCTGCTAGAACAAAGAAGAACGCAAGGATTGCCAAATTCTAAGATGCCAAGTGATGCTTCCAGCGGTGGCTATTTTACTATACGCGCATAAGGGGAGAATTGGATTACTCAATAGATCAAGTCGCCGTACTGGACGGCATCGTTTTCACTGAATCCTCAGAAGTTCCAATGATGCGGTGGAAATAGTCGACAACTTTCACCAATCGCTTTGGAGCCTCTTCTAAAGACAGTTTTTCCAGTGCCCTAACCATTTCGACCAACATCTCTTGGGAATAGACGAGGTCTGTCAAGGTTACTAGTCCCACAAGGTATCCTCCTTCAACTACTGGCAGCTTCTTTATGCCCCGCTTAAACATGAGTCGTGCAGCATCCAAAATCTCCATATCTGGCTTCCCGATAACAAGAGATCTTGTCATAATTTCTGAAATTTCAGTCTTCATCGGGTCTTTGGATCCAAGCACCACTCTTGCTAAAATGTCCCTTTCTGTGACAATTCCAACAGGCTTCTCATTCTCTAAGACCACTAAGCATCCTATTTCATGTTTATTCATCAGTTCCACCGCTTCCCAAACGGTTTCTTCAGGGTTCACCGCTATAACATCTTTAACCATGAGATCCTCAATTTTCAGCAACATGACAATCGCTTCTCTCGAATTTACAGAATGGCACTTAAATATTTAGTGAAATTTCAATTGATATTTAGAATCAGGATCATTGGCATCTATGTTGTAGCGTCAAGTTCCACGAGTTCTCAAACTCGTGCTTGGGCTCTTAGACCGTCATCCTCCACAGACAGCGCGTGTTTCCCGTGCCCGCATAAAGATTGGTATACTTGAAGCGTCTGATCAGCTGCCTTTGTCCATGTAAAGTATCGTCGCACTCTTTCTCGACCGTTTTCCCCCCACTTCTTCGCCCTTTCCGGGTCCTTTAATACTTGCTTCACGCCCCACGCGATATCCGCAGGATCTCCACCATTTATGTGAATTCCGTTCTGATCTGGACCTGACGATATAACTTGCTCTCTGAAACCCACTACCCCATGGGCTCCTACCACTAGAGGCTTTGCCATCGACATCGCTTCTAGACTGACTATCCCGAAAGGCTCGTAGGTCGACGGAAAAATACAGACATCGGCAGCAGCATAATGCAGAATCCTCTCCTCCTCAGGTACAAACTCGAAACGGCAGATAACCTCATTGCTTACACCAAGTCTACTCGCCGTTTCAGCTACGTCTCTTTGCTGCTCTCCCTTACCTAGAATCACCAGCCTTGTCTTGGGGTATTCCTCCAGAATAAGCGGCATAGCCTGAACGAGGTTTCTCACACCTTTAACCCAGGTTAGTCGCCCGAGGAAAAAGAGCATACTCTCATCTTTCGCGATGCCATAATTCTCTCGTAGCTTCTCTATGTCCTCCTTACTGCAGTTCTTTGGATCATATCGCTCAGGATCCACGCCATTCCAGACCACGCTGACCTTTGATTTGGGCCATCCGTGTCGCGTGAGGTCTTCCCTCATAGCGTGGCTGACCGTAATTATGCGATCTGCAGCCTCAGCGGTCGCCAACTCGAGATGGGACACCACCTCCGAACCTCGGCCGCCGCTCCGACCAAACTCGGTGCTATGTACATGGAAAACCACCGGCACCTTTGTCTCATTTTTCACCATGATACCTGATATGCTGCTTAGCCAATCGTGAACGCACACGATGTCGAAGTGATAACCCTCTTTTTTGATTAGTTCGTTGATGAACTTTGTCGCGCTTAGAATATTGTAAATGAACAGATCACTGAAGAAGCGTATGTTTGTTCCCCATCTTTTCAGATCTTCTGCTACGAACATAGGGAACACGTTACATGCGTCTGCAATCATGGGGCGATGAATCTCCACTCCCTTGAAAACTTCTCTCGTCTTTAGATCTCCTGGATTAAGTGTGAAAACGGTGACGTCGTGGCCTAGTCCGACAAATTCGCGAGTTATGTATTCAGCGTAGGTGCCTAAGCCCCCCACAAGCTTAGGCGGATATTCCCAAACGAAAAACCCGATTCTCAAATATCATCACACTTCTATTGAGTGACTCGAAGAGGCATTTTTGCTTCTATGTCACTGCGCTCAAATCTGTTCTTAAGCTTTTCCAAAATCTTTGGTAGAGTTGTATATTCCATGGCCTCTGCACTGAGGCGTGCCGGCTCAAACTCACCCATCCGACGCAGAGTGACCGCGTAGTCAACAGCCTCACGGCGAGCCAAATCGAAGGCAGGATCATCAAACAGA
>Ga0209636_10000709_pt1 | contig 33079 bp, 23 predicted proteins | sample DeeMarSWOR152_54_FD_187464 | JGI IMG/M metagenome (GOLD analysis project Ga0209636, IMG submission 187464) | Marine sediment microbial communities from White Oak River estuary, North Carolina - WOR-1-52-54 (SPAdes) (version 2) | ecosystem: Environmental > Aquatic > Marine > Intertidal zone >...
CTCGCCCTTTCGCCCAGGGTTACCGCAGCTCTCGTCTTAGCAGCAATATTCAAGCTTTCTGCTGGACCTGCCGGCATCTTGAAGGCAGTCCCTCCGATTGCAAGGCCGCCCGCAGCTCGAATGTATCGCGCATAAAGCTTTCCTAATCCGGTAATATTCTGGCAGGGATCAACACTTTCTATGCTTCCTGTCAAGGTGCTGAAATAAACGATGGAATTGGCCACTTTAGGGTCAGCCCATACCTTCTCGCCTAGGCCCAGATCTCCTGTATCTTTTTCCTCCGGCAGGTTAAGAATGCTGGGCTTCCCGAGATACCACTGAACTTCGGCAGTACCGTTATCCAGCAGAGCAACAAAAGAGTAAGTGGCCATACTCGGAGCCCTGTCATCTCCTCCTGTACCGAAATAAAGCTGAGGAACGGAATCTCCTGAATAGGGATCTATCCAGACAGCTGGTTTACAAATAATCGGATAATTTTTTGAATCTTCATAGATAACCTCGCCACTCCAGGAATTATCATTCTTGAACTCAAGGCTCACGTCTATTTTCCATATTCTTCCTTCCAGATCTCCAAAATAGACGCGATCTGCATATCCATCTTGATCGATATCGATGATCGAAGGGGAACCTGGAAGGGCATTGGGAATATTATTCCCGAATATCCCACTGGTATCGACCTCTCCTGTGTCGAGCTCCCAGAAAGATTCACCTGTTTCCAAATCTACTGCGTAAAAATAATTCCCTTCCTTTCCTCCTTCAATATTATCATAGCCTGAACCGGTGAAGGCAGCCCAGGTGTCCTCACCTTGTTTCAAGACCTTGCCGATCGAAGGCACGGACCACGTCTCCCCCATGGTATCATGCGTGAATTCCCACAGAGGCTGGGGATTATAAGGATCAGTGATATCCAAGGCAAAATAACAGTTTAATCCTCCACTAACAGTGCTGCCTTTCCCAGGACCGTGACCGCAAATGAGGACCGTCCTCCATTCTTGGGTTCCATCTCCATCTGTATCTACACGGACATCTGCAGCAACAGGACTTCCATCCACGTAAACATCTCTAGCGAAATATCTCGTTCCTGTAACCTGGTCAGATCCCCACATGTTATTCAGCCGGGGAAGGAGGTTGTAAGGAATAAAGCCCCACAGCTCCTCCCCTGTGAGGAGGTCAAAACAGTGCAGTATCCCGTCATTGGCTCCGACATAAACGACTTTCTTCCGGTCTTTCCAGGTTTCCCTGAATACATCATACTCCTCTCCCATCTGGGCTGCAGCCTCGTCTGGCGGGCCGATCACCAGGGGATTGGAATGGTTGATATCTCCCAATTTCCAATCACGGCCCACTCCTCTTACAAAATCGATCAGACCTTCATTGTCGCCGTTGACATCTTGGAGAATCGGTCCCAGGGTATCAACGTTGGCTGAAGTGAAGTCGATTCTATTCAAACCAGAACCCTCGGGTAAGGCCGTGTAAATCGTTCTATCTCCCGGTACCCGAGAATTCAACAGCTCTCCGGCATCCCAAAATATTTCGACTCCCTCGGCCACAATCTCTCGTCCAGTAGGAGAGGACATATCTGAACGAGTCACTGTTCGGAGTACAGAATAAGATGTATCCTCGAGGGCCGTATTAGAGACATCGTAGGCTCTCAAGTGTCCCTCCCAACCAGGAAAATAAAATGTTCCCCCCAAGATGAGTTTTATTTCCTGATTATTCTTATCCGTGATCGTGGCTGCAACCGAGGTCCGAGAATATTCTCCTCTATCCACATAAGTATAGATGAAGGCTATCCTATCGATAACCGGAGTCTCAAAAGATGCTCCTACGTATTCCTCCATCTCATCCTCTTCGGCAAAGAGGAGGGCCTTCCATTTGAGTTCGGTGCCGTAATGATTGAATGAGTGTCTAGGAAGCTCAGCATAATTCTGGATTCCGGCTCCTTCATACCTGGCGTAGAATTCCCAATCTCTCCCTCCATTATTGGAAACAAAGTATTCGATGGCCAGGCCTTCACTCGATCCTCCGATGACCCGCTGGTCAAGATTTTCCATCTGTACCCAGGTTATAGCTTGAGTATCAGGATTCAGATGAGGAGTGAGGTTGGTTGAAAGCGCTGTTCCTTGGAGGTTATAGACATCGGCTAATTCATTAATGAATAAATAATACATTTCTGAATGGTTACCGTCAGCGATCAAGAAATCTATGTCCCCATCCTGGTCATAATCCAGGACTGCACCTAAATCAAAATCAAAGACGGTGGGCCGATCATCGAATATTAATCTTGGCTCAAATTCTCCGTTATTATTCCTAAAATAATAACATTGTCCTCCTATATTCTCTCCGTCTGGTTTGTAATTCCAGTTATCTGTACCGATGATAAAATCGACATCTCCATCCGTATCAAAATCGCTGCAAATGGAGACTGTAGCCGCACCATCAAATTCATTATCATGGGTATCTCCATTTGAGTCCTGGTAGGATGCATGAAGGCTAAAATTGTTACTCCCGTTATTTTTATAATATCTCACTTCTGGATAATTCACACTGCCAGCAAAAATATCCAAGTCGCCATCCGCATCAAGATCCTCAACCGAAAGCGTACTGAGGCCGCGATTTCCCCACCCTGTTTCTAGAACAGGAGCAGATTCAACAAAAAATGTATTTCCATCGATCACTCCACTGGCAGTATTCCTGAGCAAGACCACTTCTCCAGCATAGTTTCCCACTAAGATATCCATATCCTCATCGTTATCAAAATCGAGAGATACCATCATGGTCGCTGACCAGGCAATTCCTTTTACCACACTAGCGCAAGCGCTCGTCAGATCTGTCTGGGTAAAATAAAACAGACCTTCATCCTTCAGGTGATTTTCGTAGAGCCAGATCCTTTTCGGGGTGTAAGGGCTGCTCGTTTGCGAGGCAATGAAGAGAAAATCATAGTCTCCATCTCCATCATAGTCTTCTGACGTCAGCCCACAGTGTCCACTCCCATCAATCGCTTCTCCTTTAACTCCGGCTGTGGGCCAGCCTCCCGTTCCTTCGCATCCATCAATCCACTGGGTGATCTCGAACGTTCCCACCTGTCCCTCAACTCCCATATTTCGTACAAAAGCGAGGACATTGCTATAACTACTGCTTGACCCGATGAAATCTGGCCAGCCATCTCCGTCAAAATCATGGGATGCTACTGTGTTTATCCATATAGGCATGGCGTTGGGATTAGCCACGCTGAAGTTTGCTCCCAGTCTATTCAGGGTAATAAAGCCGCCACCCCAGTTACTCACCGAACTGCTCGGATCCTTGTATTCGGTGGTGTTGAAGTGTTCAGTAAAATTTTCGTTGGTATCATTGCACTCCTGTTCCTGGGCCAAGAATTTTACAGTAAGGAAAGCCAGGCTTATGGTTAACAGAAAAAGAAATATCTTCTTTCTATTTATTTTATTCATTTTTTTTCCCCTCTCTGTTTGATTGAATTGTATTCATCCTTCTTCTTCAAGAAACAGTTCAATTTCTAATCTTGAGGTCGTCATGTTTTTTCCTATCCCCACACACCCGATACAGACTAAGAGCGCATCTTTCGAGTCAGGAGTCCCACCTGTTGCCTCATCATCAATCAAAAATGCTGTGTAGGTGAAACGAGGATTAAAATTGCCGTCCTGATTTTGAATATATGGCTGCCGGCAAAAAATAACAGTATTCAATTCTGGTATTCCATTCCCGTCAGGATCAATCAAATTCAGCAATTCCAGGTCACTCAGTTTTCGAAAATAATTATTCGCTTGAGGGTCATCGATTCCAGAAGGTTCATCGAGATAATGCCCATTAAAACTATTCCATTCGCCGTCTTCAAAGAATATTTCAATCTCTGACCACGCCCTGCCAAATCCTGCTTCTGCGGCATTCAAGGCCTGTTGCTGGGAGCGGATGTTTCCCGCGGCCTTGGTGCCAGTGCTGGTCACCATTAACAGGACCAATCCAACAATCTGTAAAAAGACCAGCACTAGAAAGACCACAATTAATCCCACTCCTTTCTCCTTATTTGAAGCAGGAAGTGGGTAGTTGACAGCAGGAAATGTTTTTTTCTCCTTCATTCATTCCTCCTTTAGTTTTTTCTGATGTTATAGGAAATTTAAAAACCCTTCTTTTCATTAATCTTTGAATTTTCCTCCTGGGAACCCGCCTTTTCCTGTTTAATCGACCACAGCCGTTAAGCCTTCAAATGATTATCTGCTGGAGCAAGAGATTCCGGATATTTAGAGTACTACCAAACTACATCTATTGAACACTTTATTTAGTCGAAATGCCAAGTGAATTTTTGAATGCACAATCGCCATTGAAAAGGAAAGGCCAATTGTGGAATTATATAAATGATTGAAAATAATAGATTAGAAAAAAGATAGGTTTTTTATCTGAGAAATAAAGTGTTTAGAAATTATACATAAATGCCATAATAAATATTATTATTATTTTATATAAAAAAAGAACCATTAAAATGTCTACATATGACACGGTGGATAAAGAGATAACTCCTCCAGAATTCTTACTCTTCATAGTGAAGTCCTTTTTTCTTCTTATTGGCTGAAGGTCTTTAGATACTATTTAGCGGTAGGCGTGTGTTCTTGATGTATTCTGTAAAATCAGGGAAGCAGGTTTAGGGAGAAAAGCCTTAATGAAAGAAAGATGAGATTGAGAGCATCTTTAAAGGGGTTTATTGCGGAGCTTTACCACCGTATTTAAGGTCTCCTGAAAATCACGACCGTAGCGATTCTGCTTGGTCGTCAAGCCAACGTCGATGCTGAAAACCGTAGATAAATCTCCGATAGAGGAAAGCTCCATTCCCTCTGAGCTTAAGTGAAAGGATTCGACTCTTTCGGCCAATTGCCTAATGCTGTCGACTCGGGAACTGACCCCATCTTTTGCATCCAAGATTCTTTCGAGCCTCTTAGGATCTTCTGGTTTTTGCCGATAGATGATGTAATCAAATTCATTCTGGATGTCGATGACCAGACCACTCGCATCCACGGAGGGTACTTGAAGAATAATACAATTATTAGAAGTCGTATAGCCATTCCAGTTCTGAACAACCTGAATCCCTTCTTTTATATCTCTAACTATCCAATCGAAAACATAGCGCCCCTCCCGAAGGACTTGAGCCTGAGCATCCTGATTTATGAAATACCGCTGTCCACTGGTGTAGAGAGTCACTAGGGCGAGGATAATCAGAGCTGAAAGGGCAAGAACGACTAAAAGTTCAATTAGAGTCAAACCTTTGGATCTGAATTTATTTTTTTTCGATTTCATGAATTCCATGGCACCCTCACCTATTTTTTATTTATCCCTTCTCTGGTGATATATGTGACGATATCTTTCCGCATATTTTGTCCTCGGTAGGTCCAGAACACGCTGAGGGTTAACTTCTTGATGTCAGGCCCAACGGAATCTTCGACGGTTCGAACTCCGCTGCTGTTTTGCAAGAGGGTAAGATTATCATTGGTGAAAGAGGGTCCTAATGCCAGTATTTCATCATAAGTCAGATTGCGGATGTTCTCCAGTTCTTCCTGGGCACATTGAGTGGCAATGGCCGTCTGCTTCATTCTGGAGAGAAGGTTAAAACCATAAATAAAAACGCTGAGGAGAGCCATGAGGGCTACAGCGACCACAACGATTGTGACCAAAATCTCGACGAGAGTGAATCCCTTTTCTTTATTATTTTTTCCTTTGAGCATCATCTTATCTCCTCCTTAGCCTTTTCATTCTGGTTTTCCTGCCACTATTATAATCGATTTTTTCTTCATGAAAAATATTCTGGTTATTCTCTATCTCTGATTCTATAATTATATGTCTTCATATTACTAATATTATTTTACTTTCACCAGAGTCAATTACCTATCAGGATGAATTTCAGGGTGATATTTTATCCCTCTCATCTCAACCATTCGACAAAGCCTCCTCACCTCAAAGGAGTAGCCTTTATATCTATAGGTAGCATTCTTGGTTCTGAATTTCAATGGCAAAAGGGGTCAGGTCTCAACTTTCAACATTTTGCCATCTAGATCATATGTTTCTATAAGAATGTTGAAAGTTGAGACCTGACCCCAAGACATGTTGAATTTTACCCCTGACTGTGGTATTGGATAATCAAATGAACGAGGAAAGAAGAATCACTTTTTCTGCTCTTCTTTTGATATTCCTCTTCTTACTATGTCTTTCCCTTTTCATCAACCTGCCCGCTCTCCAGAAGCACTTTCTTTTTGCTGACGAAGCCATCTATTACGCCATGACCCAGAGTCTGGCTAAAGATGGTGATCTCGAATACACGAATAAAGACTTACTCCGCTATTACAAGGCTTTTCCCTCAGGTCCCTTGGGGATTTTTTTGAAAAAGGGCAAAAATAACAAAATATTTTTTGCTAAATCCTTTGCCTACCCTCTATTTGCTGCTCCCTTTGTCAAAATCTTTGGCAGCAATGGTTTCTTTGTCTTTCACTCATTCCTTCTGTTTCTTATTCTGCTCATGGGATACACTTATTTCTCTTTATCGAACAGGCCTTCCCTCTCCCTCTTCTTCGTTCTCACGTTCCTGTTTGCTTCCATAGGAGTAGTCTATTTCATCTGGATTTCTCCAGATTTTTTTAACCTTTTCCTCGTCTTTTCCATCATCTTCTTCTGGCTTTATAAGATAAAATATGCAGAAAAGGAAAACCAGGCTAAAATAAAGAGCAGACTCCATGGCTTTCTCCAATCTGGCTGGACGGACTATCTTGCCTGCGCCTTGGTGGGAATAGCTGTCTTTTCCAAACCCCCGAATATAGTCCTCATGGGACCTTTGGCTTTTTATGCCTTATTCAAGAAAAGATTCTTAAAAGCTTTTCTTATGGTTTTCATTTTTCTCTTGATATCGGGTCTCTTCTGGGGAACCAACTACCTCGTGACCGGTGAATGGAACTATCAAGGAGGAGAACGGAAAACTTTCTACTTTGATTATCCTTTCGCCAAAGAACATATGACCTTTGACTCCTTAGGCCACGAGATGACATCTGAAGGATACGGCGGGAAGCATCTTCTTCCCCCAAGAATTGTTGTTTATAATCTTTTCTATTACTTCTGGGGAAGGTTTACAGGCTTTGTTTGGTATTTCTTTCCTGCCTTTCTCTTCTTGATCCTTTTCTTTTTCGGCAAAAAGCGCCTTTACCAGTGGCTCATCTTCACTGCCCTTTTCGCGGAAATCCTTATCTACATCATTCTCATGCCCGACAACTATGCTGGAGGGGGAGGTGCTCTGGGCAACAGATACTTCCTGAACATCTATCCTCTCTTCCTCTTTCTCCCTAAACTGAAAAAGAGTTTTAAAGAGATTGGCTTGTGCTGGATAGTGGCCTCGATATTTATCTCCCAAATCCTTATCAGTCCTTTTCTCCATTCACACTTCCCCGCCACCCATGCCAAAAAGTTTCCTTTTAAAATTCTTCCCGTGGAGCTAACTCTCATCAATAATATTCCCACCAACACCAATCCCAATGCCAGACGGCAAAAAGTCGGGACAGAATCCCAGCGAGCCTGGATTTATTTCTTGGATGACAATTTTCATCCTAAACTGGAACCAAGCGGATTCTGGACGAGAGGTCCTCATACTGCAGAAATAATCCTTAAAACCTGGTTTCCGGTGAAAAAACTCGTATTTCACCTTCAGAATAACCCACGATTGAGAAACGAAATAACCGTTAAAGTGGGGAGACAGAAGCAAAAAATCACTATCGCTAAGAAACAGTGGGGAACACTCGAATTCCCGGTCGGTAAGGGTTTCCATATGAAGGCGACCCATCTCTTCAAGATAAAAATCAAAGCCTCCAAGGGCTCCATCCCTTACTACGAAGACGAAAGCAGCGATGAAAGAAGATATCTGGGAGTGTTTTTTGAAATTGAGATTATTCCCGAGGAATGATGTGCGGCATTTGCGGAATCGCAAAAATTGAGAACAAAGAGCCAATTCCCTCTTCTCTCCTTTCTTCTATGTGCCAGACGATTGTCCACCGAGGTCCTGATGATGAAGGCATTTTTATCAGAAAAAATATCGCCCTTGGCACTCGCCGGCTGAGCATCATTGACTTAGAGGGAGGACACCAGCCTCTGGCAAACGAAGACGGGTCAATCTGGGTCGCTCATAATGGGGAAGTCTACAATTTTCCTGAGCTAAGCAAAGAACTAAAATCCTTGGGCCATTCTTTCAAGACTCGAACAGACACCGAAACCCTTGTCCACTCTTACGAAGAATGGGGAGAAGATTTCATCCACCGTCTAAGGGGCATGTTTGCTTTCGCCCTCTGGGATGGTCGACAGGAGAAGCTCCTTCTCGTGCGGGACAGAATTGGGATTAAGCCCCTTTACTACACTCTCCTTGAAGATAAAACCATGGTCTTCGGTTCTGAGTTAAAAGCCATCCTCATCCATCCTCGAATAAATCGAGCCATGGAACCCAAAGCTCTTGATTTATTCTTGACTTTAGAGTACGTCCCAGCACCTTTCTCCATTTATAAAGGCATTCATAAACTCCCAGCAGGTTGCTTCCTTACATATAAGAGAGGTGAGATCAAAATTAAGAAGTACTGGGACATCGAACCAGGAGAGCCCCAAGTCCAAGAAATTTCAAATCAAACACAGTCCGCTTTGATGGATAGACTGTATGCTCTTCTCAAAGAGTCGGTAGAACTGAGATTAATCAGCGATGTCCCTCTTGGAGCCTTTTTAAGCGGAGGAATTGACTCTTCCACTATAGTCGGACTGATGAAAGAAACAGGAGCGACTCCCCTGAAAACATTCTCGATCGGCTTCGAGGATACATCCTATGACGAGCTCAACTACGCCCGGCACGTAGCTCAAGAATTCAACACTGAGCACAAAGAATACGTTCTCCAGCCCAAAGCCTTGGAACTCACCGAAAAACTCATCCATCACCTGGATGAACCCTTCGGTGATTTCTCCATCTTTCCCACTTATCTTGTCTCTGAATTAGCCCGCTCGAGTGTCAAGGTCATCCTCTCCGGGGATGGAGGAGACGAGCTCTTTGGTGGCTATGAGCATTACCAGGCACAAAAAATTTCTCGATCATTTCCCTCCTCTCTTTTCCTCCGAAGATTGAACTCTCTACTGACTAAATTTCCTCCATCTTCGAAAAAAAAGGGCTTCTGGAATAAACTCCGGAGATACACCCAAGGCTTCGAACATCATCCAGCCTTGAGGCATCTTCGCTGGATGATTTTCCTTTCCAAGGAAAACAAGAAAGACTTATATTCAGACGATCTGGTGCAGGATCTTGGAGACATTCAGGAAATTTCTGAGCGCGAACCCTTCAGGGAAATCTTTGAAACTCTGAAGCGTTTTGATTCCATGAATGGGGAACTCTATCTAGACCTGAAAACTTATCTTCCTGATGATATTCTCGTCAAAGTCGACAGGATGAGCATGGCCACTTCTCTGGAAACGAGAGTCCCTCTCTTGGACCATAAGATTGTGGAGTTTGCCTTTCAGCTTCCAGGAAAACACAAACTCCAAGGATTGAGGACTAAAAAAATTTTTAAAAAGACCATGGAAAGGCTCCTGCCTCGGAAAAACATCTACCGCAGCAAGGAGGGCTTTAGTATTCCCATCAAGCATTGGTTGAGAAAAGAGCTGAAGGACCTCATGTTCGATTATTTGAACGAGAGGAGGATAAAGGAAGAAGGTCTTTTCAATTATGATCACCTAAACAAAATGATTGAGGCTCACGTCCAAGGAAGAGAGAATTACAGCCATCAGCTCTGGTCTCTGCTTGTGTTTGAAATCTGGAAGGAAAATTATCTATAGCTTTCTAATCAAAAAGATAACTTCTGTATTTTTCTTCACTTTAAAATTTTCTGCAACAGGAAGCCCCACAACCCAGATGATATCATTCTCGCACAGAAAAACTGGCTTTTTCTCCCGCTCTGATAAGGGAATTCTCTTGGCCCTCATGATTTCTTTAAGCTTCTTTTTACCAGGAGCTCCTAAAGGCTGATACTTATCTCCTTGCTCACGGTTTCGAACGAGGAGTGGAAACTTAAGCTTCTCCCCATCCAGGAAAGCCTGTCTTTCGTCATCGATTTCAAGAGGAAGAGAGTGATCATTCTTTATCTTTTTTCCCTCAAACTTAAGTCCCAGCTTTCTAATTTCAAGGATGCTTTTACCGCTCCACGTATGCACATATTTTATCTTTTGCCGGGCTTCCTCTTTCTCAAAAATAAAGCCTCCTTCTTTTCTCAAACTGAAACCTCTTTGGAGGTGACATTCCTTCCCTTCTCCGAGTTCAAGCAAAGCTTCAATATCCGAGAAGGATATTCCCCTCAAATCTCCTTTCACCTTAGATACAAAATTCCGCAAGACTCTTCGGCGTAAAGCCAAAGGAAGCGAAGAAATAAATCCTGTATCCAGTAGGATTCGATTATTCTTTCTTAAGAGAGCTTTATCTGCTTTTTCTTTTTCCATTTTCTCCAGGATTCCTTCCTCTTCTTGGAGTATGGATGCAGCGTGGCTCAGATGATCCACAATTTTGGGTTCATATTTATTCTGGAGATAAGGAATCAGCTCTAACCTTATTCTGTTTCGGAAAAAACGTCGATCAAAATTGCTCTCATCAACTCGGTAAGGGAGGCACTTTTCAGAAAGATAGGCTTCAATCTCTTCTCTCTTGACCTGAATGAGAGGCCTGATGACTATTCCCTCCACATTCGGATAAATCCCCCCTAATCCTCTGGATCCACTCCCTCTCAAAAGTCGCATTAAAAAGGTTTCAGCCTGATCCGTCATCGTATGGCCAGTCGCAATTTTTGAAGCGCCCCACTTCTTGGCCGTTTTCTCCAAGAAAGCATACCTGAGTTCTCTTGCCGCTTCTTCTAGATTTAGAGATTTACTCTTGGCATAGGAGCGGACATCTTCGCTTCCCACAAATAAAGGAAGGGTATACTCTCTGGCAACCTTTCTTACAAATCGTTCATCTTCTTCGGCTCGCTGGCGAAGCTTATGGTTAAAGTGAGCAAGGGCCAGGTTTAGCGCCCATTCCTTTCTTAGTTCCCAAAGCAAGGCCAACAAGCAAGAAGAATCCACGCCACCAGAAAAGGCAATGAGGACTCTGTCACCACTCTGGATAAGATTAAATCTTCTTATCGTCTTTTTGATTTTGTTTAAAATCATCTCAGTTTAAGACAGCCTTTATGCTTGGAATCCCGTTTTCCAGAGGAGTTCTGATTCTCTACCACCTGTATTTGAAGAGTCAGTATAAGTGGCGGTGGAGGGATTCGAACCCCCGACACTGCGGATATGAGCCGCATGCTCTAACCACCTGAGCTACACCGCCGTTGGCAAAGATTTTAGCTGAATACCCCTTGGAAGTCAATTGAGTAACAATTGGGGTCAGGTCTCAACTTTCAGCTTTTTGCCATCTAGGTGCTATGTTTTTTTAAGAATGTTGAAAGTTGAGACCTGACCCCTTTTATATTAACGGACGATAATCCGGCATTCATTATAACCGAAAGACACAGCTTCTCCGCTAGGCTTGTTGGCCGTTACACTGGTTATGGAAATCGTTCCTTCTCCCTTTCTCACAGCTTGAAAGAGCAAGGAAGCGATCCGACCTGCTCCCTTAACACCTCTGTCTATCTCAGGACTTGAAAATCCTATAGTCGCAATTCCAGCATTATTATCAATATTTTTCAGAAATGGCACATCGTCTCCCAAACGGCGAATAAGAGCTCCGGCTACAATCTCCTTTAAATTGAACATTTGGGCATCGTAATTTACGGTCAAAGACAACATCCCGATCTCCTGCTCGGTTCTCATATTCGCGTTTATTCTGAACTCTCTATTCTGGGGAATCTGAAGGTTTGAAGGGTTAAGAAAAACTTGGTCTTGCTCAGCCTCTTCCCTTCTTCGCTCTTCTTCCAACCGCCTTTGCTGAGCTCGCCTCTGTTCCAACACATCTTCTGGCATCCGTTGGGGTTCTCTCCTCAACGGAGCCACTCTATCTAGACCTATCCACAGCGGTTCTATATCTCTTTCATCGAGGGGAAGTGTTCGGATAATATAGGGAGTGAGAGTTAGAATGACATCAGTTTGAGTGACAGTCTGCTGGGTGCTGGAAAAAAGGCTACCGAGGAGAGGGATACTCTTAAGGCCTGGTATGCCTTTCAAAGACATTCTCTCTTCATCCCGGAGTAAACCTGCCAGGAAGTTTGTTTCTCCGTTTTTCAATCGAATCACATTTTTCACTTCTCTGGTGGAAATAATGGGAATATCAGCATAACCTACGCCGCCTAACGAGGTAATTTTTATCTCTATTTCTAGGGTCACTTCATTTTCAAAATGAATCTTGGGCGTGACGACCAATTCGATCCCCACATCCTGGTATTCAAAGGAGGTGATAGGCTGCTGGCTCACACCGCCAGCAGCAATGGGAGTAAACGTAGTTCGAGGAATAGGGACTTTTTCTCCAACGAGATACCTTATTTCCTCATCCTGCATGCCTCGAAGCCGAGGTTGGGCAATGATTTTTGTATCAGAGTCCGATTCTAAAAACTTAATAAAAGCAAGAGGAAGACTGATTTGATAATTTTCTCTTTTGGAGAAATCTAAATCCCTTAAGCTGACCCAACCTGAGTCTTCAGCAGCATCAGATTCTCCGTATTTAAAACCAATAATGTGCTGGTCAAAATCCAGGCCGAGCTCTCTTAATCGAGTCCGGGTCACTTCCATGATTTCTAAGTCGATGACAACTTCCCCTTTTGATTTATCCCAAATCTTGAGAAGCTTTTCAGCGAGCTCTATGTTAGAAGGAGTATCCCTGACAGTCACAGAATTTAAGTTTTTGTCGACGAATATGGTCGGAACCCTGCCGAGTTGAGTGCGGAGCATTTGCGCTAATAGCTGCTGAACTTCTTGAGCATTGATGTTCGAGAGATAAAAAGTTCGGATAGCATTCAACTCATATTGAGCTCTCTTCAGCGGCTGATCAGGGGCAATGATGATCGTCTTTTCATCTATGATCCGGTAAAAATTCTTGCTGGCCAGACAGAGGGTTCCGATGGCTTCCTCAAAATCCACATCCTTGAGGCTAATAGAAAAAGAAATATCTTTAAACTGTTCATCAAAGATGATATTCACCTTGGCAAACTTCGCCAGCGCCTGAAAAATCGAACGAAGATTGACTTTAGTAAATTCCAACTGAACTTTCTCTTTATCGACTCTTAATTTTACAGGGAGTTCTATTTTTTTCTCTTCTGGCTCTTCTTCTTTGACCTCTTCTCCTTTTAAAAGGGCTGCCTCTTCGGCAATGACTCTATTGAGCGGATCATAGGAAAGAGCCTTTTCATATTCCAACAGGGCCTCCTCTTTCATCCCTTGAGACACAAGTTCCCGCGCCATCAGGATATGAGAGTAACTGGCAGCCATCTTAGCTCGGAAAAGGGCCAGACGATAAACAGAATTATCAGGACTTTCCCATAAAGCTTTTTCATAGTACTTTACTGCTTCATTCCAATCTTTATTCAGAGCTGCCTTATTCCCCAATTTATAGTTTTCGCTAAAAGTCGCACATCCCCAAATACTCAATAAAACAGCTAAAAAGAGTGCTATTTTTTTCATTCTTCCTCTCCTTCTAAGGAATACTTCCATTTTTGGGAGCTAGCACTTTCAAGCTCTATCTCTTCAGAAGTAACTTTTCCCACTCTTATTTCTGTACTTATCATCTCATTTTCAATCACTGCCAAAGCTTCCCCTTCCCATATGATAAGGGCGATAATTTTCTGGCCGGATTTCACATAACCTAGGTATTTCAAATCAGGCTTGGTTCCTTCAGAATAACCTTCAGAGCTCTCCCTTAATTGGGAAAGAGTCTGCTGGTTTGCTTTTACTGTTTCCGGAAGTGACTCAGCCTGAGTCTTAATCACAGCATGAGGAGAGAAAATATTCCTTCTCGGCGGGCTCAGCTTTTTCTTCTTTCCAATGAGCAGATCTTTCCTGATAAGACTTTCTCCCCCGACATCTTCAAAGATTCTCTTAGAGTCTTGCTTGATTTCGATCTTTTCTCCTTTGGCCACAAGACAAAGGAAAACAAAAAAAACGGCCAGGAAAGAAGGGAGAAACTTCTTAGAGAGCATAATAACCCGCCAGACTCATTTTTAATGCAAGAAAGTTACCATCAACCGATGTTTCTAAAAAGTCTATTTTTTCAACCAGCAAGAACCTCGGAAGTCTTTCGACCGAGTTTATGAATTTTTTCAGGGAAAAATAAGACCCTGATATATTAAAACTGATACTAACTTTTTTAATTTTCTCTATTTCGAACTGCGTATAGGTGTATCTAATCTGAGAGACATTCATTCGAGATTCTTCAAAAATCTTTTGAAGATCGAGCCTCAATTTATTGGGATCCTTCTGCTCATCATAAAAATAACTTGCTTTCAATTCTTTGATATCCAGAAGAGCCTTTTCCCATCTTTGCCACTTTCTCTCTTCCTCGATTTTACCGAGGTTTAATTTCTGATATTCTTTTTCCTTCGAAGAAAGGAACGAAAGAGAACGTGAATAAGCATTCCTTTCCTTCAGGGCAATAAAGGTCAGAATCAGTAAGGCCAAGATCAGTAAAGCTGTAATAATCTTCAGAACTTTTCTCTCTTTTTGGCTTAATGAATCAAATATTTCTTTCATAACTCAATGATATCTCCGAAAGCAACCTGCCTCTCTCGTTTATTTCCTCATTCTCTATCCTGATGTTATTGAATTTTAGGTTATTCAGATTATTAATCAGTTTCAAGAGGTAATCGAGATTGCGGGAAATCACTCTAAATTTCACTTCCATCCTTGAATCTTCCAAGAGTCTTGGAGCTAAGCTAATGATGTAGCTTGAATCAGGGAGGGAGGCTTCTAAATTGCCCAGAAGCTCTAACCAGGAAAAACTTTTTCTCAAAATAATTCCATTGACTAAATCTATCCTTCTTTTATGGCTCTTTGTTATCTCCTCAACTTTTTCCTTGAATTCCACTTCTTGGCTCTGGGCAACCCGAGCCTTTTTCTCTATATCTGAGATCGAAGTTCTCATCTCTCTTGTTTTGGCTCTGGCATCAAAATATAGACTTCCAGTTAAGTAAGAGAGGGCAAAGAGAAGAATCACCATAAAGCTCAACACTAGATAATATAATCTTCTGTTTCGCAGAGGATGACTGGCTAAGTTTAATCTTAGTCTCTTCATATTCACTATAGGATTTGACCTATCAAAGGAGATAATATCTGGCTTTCAAGAAAATTAAATCCTGATGTTGGAAGAGCCTCTATCGCTTTAAGAGGAACAGCTAATCTTTCTTTCAAGATGGGCAAAATCTCTTCTTCTGGATTCACGATACCCAATCGAACCCAGAAAGTATTTATCTTTTTTTTCTCTCTATCCTCGATAAAATTAGCTGTATTTTTAATTTCTTTAACAATATCCTCAATCTTCTTCGAGAAAGGAACTTTCGCCTGACTCTCACGAACTAAGGGCTTGACCCGATAGAGGGCAATCTCAGAATCCAGGAAAGCCATCAAGCTTATATAATCTTCTTCGAGGTTGATTACAATAAAATTGCCTTCTTCCTCCCTATCTATCAAGTTCAGCAAGTTAAGAGTGGCCACTCCGACAATTCCCACTCTTAATCCAATCTTGGTGAAAAAGCTCTCGTACTCTTGAACGACAGAAGCCCTGGCCAAGGAAACAAGAACTTTCTCTTCCTTGTTTGACCTTAAGACGGCAAAAGACAGTCGAGTATCATCAGGTAGAAGAGGAATCTGTTTCTTGATCCTCCAGTGGATGATCTCTTCCTTTTCCTTTTGTGAAGAGGGAAGGGAAACAAAAGAAAAAACAAAGACTTTGAGGCATGATTCAGGAAGGAGAATAGCAATATTTTTCTCTGAAAATTTTAGCTGCTTGACGCCTTCTTTAATCTTGCCTTCTAAATACGAATCATCGGCGATGTTTATTTTATCAAAAGAAGGCTGTAGGGCTGAGCTATCTAAAGGGATAATGAATTGACTTTTTATTTTTTTTTCTTTAGGTGAGACATGAATGCCGCTCAAATAATAATGAGAAATTTGAAAGGCTACGGAGAAAGAGGGTGGCTTCGTCAAATAATCCTTTAGTCTATTGAAGGGTATGGTCATCTCTCATTCTACAAAAGTCACTTTGTTTAATTCCTTTAGGCTGGTTGCTCCTTTGAGAACTTTTTCTGCCATGCCAACTTCCCTAAGAAAAATCATGCCCTCAAAGCTCGCTCTCTTTTTGACTTCGGAAAGAGGCTTTTTTTCCAGAATCATCTCGCGAATTTCATCAGAAAGCTCGAGTAACTCGGCTATAGCTGTTCTTCCCTGATAACCAGTGTAGCTGCATCCCAAACACCCTTTGGCTTCGTAAAAGACCTGATCCTTAAAAATTTTAGGGTCCAATCCTGACTCAGCCAATTGCTCTTTCTTGTACTTCACAGAAGATTTGCACTCAGGGCAAAGGACTCTTACTAACCGTTGGGCTAGAATGCAATTTAGAGCGGAGATGAAACTGTAAGGATCCACTTGCATATGCAGGAAACGTCCGATGACGTCGAAAACGTTATTGGCATGGACAGTGGTGAAAACCAAGTGTCCTGTTAAGGCCGATTGAATGGCAATCTGAGCTGTTTCAGGGTCTCGGATTTCTCCAACCATTATTTTATCTGGATCATGCCTAAGGATAGATCTCAATCCCCGGGCAAAAGTCAGCCCCTTCTTCTCATTCACCGGGATTTGAGTGATGCCTTCGATTTGATACTCAACAGGATCCTCGATAGTGACTATTTTATCCTCGGGAGATTTGATTTCTGTCAACGCCGCGTACAGCGTGGTTGTTTTCCCACTACCTGTTGGACCGGTTACCAGAACCATTCCATAGGGCTGAGTAATATATTTCATGAATTTTTTCAGAACTTCGTCAGAAAATCCAAGAAGGTCCAACCGCAAATCGGAGATGGCTTCTGTGATCATATCTTTATCCAGAATTCTGATGACAGCATCCTCTCCATAAATGCTTGGCATGATAGAGACTCGAAAATCTATGGTCTTATCTTTGATTTTTAACCGGAATCTCCCATCTTGAGGGACTCTGCGCTCAGCTATGTCCAAATCGGACATGACTTTGATTCTGGAGATAATCGGGGATTGGAATTTTTTATCAATAGGCTCCATGGCTTCACCTAAGACCCCATCTATGCGGTATTTAATCGTAACTCCCTCTTCTCTTGATTCAATATGAACATCGCTGGCTCTTTTTTGGACGGCCGTGAAAATTATGGAGTTGACCAGCTTGATGATTGATCCATCTTGATCAACCAGCTTCTCTACGGATATAACTTCTTCTTCCTCCCCGCCTTCTTTCTCCACCACCTGCATAATGAATCCTTCGGTGGCATCCTTCAACACCTGGAGAGCTGTCTCACTCTTCCGCAGTGCTTCATGAATAGCCCTCTTGGGGGCAGCAAAAACTTGGACCTTTTTTCCTAAAAAGGATTCAATGGCGTCAATACTCGCAATATCTGATGGATCGGCAATAGCGATCTTAACCACATCTCCTTCATCCTCTAAAGGAATAAAATTCAGACGGTATAAAAAGTCCACTGGTACAGACTGAACCAATTCCCGGTTTAAAGAATGAATCGAAATATTTATGTAAGGCACATTGTACTTCTCGGCTAATTCCTTTGTTTCCTTCTCTTCAGATTGAAGAATTTTCTGTGATTCTTTCTTATCCATTATCGAGTTACCCTAATGACATTAAAAATCGGCACATAGACAGAAAGAAGCATGGCCGCTACAAGTAAACCCATAAAGATGATAATTATGGGCTGAATCAAAGAGACTAAGGTTTGAATCTTTGTTCTGATTCTCTCATCATAGACATCGGCCACCTCGGCCAACATCCCTTCGAGATTGGCGGATGTTTCTCCGATGCGAATCATGTCTAGTGCCAAGGGAGCAAAGAAACCTGCTTTGCCCAAAGATTCGGATAGACTTTCGCCATTCTTTATGTATTCGGGTAAGCTGTCCATCTTTTTCACTAAAAATTTATTGGGAACCGCTTGGATAGAGATGCCAACAGCAGAGAGGAGGGAAATCCCTGCTTCAAGGAGGAGATTGAGCGTTCGGCAAAAGAGCGAAACTCCCGACTCCAGCCAGATTCTACTCACGTAGGGAATTTTAAGCTTAACTCTATCCAATATGATATTCGCATTTTCTCTTTTTTTCATCTGAAAATAGCCTAGAATGAGTAAAACAATAAAAATTAAGATATAGAATAAATGATCCCTGACAGCAATCGAGAAAGCCATGAGACCTTGAGTGATAGCTGGAAGTTCAGCCTCAAAATCGGCATAAAACGAAGAAAAGCGGGGAAGTATAAAATTGATCAAGATAGCGAGAAGGCCGAGTGAAAAAAAGAGCAAAAGTGCCGGATAAGTCAAGGCAGCTCTTATTCTGCTCTTGGTTTGGGCAATCACCTTGGCATAATCAATGAATCGAGTGAGGGTACCGGCTAAATTTCCACTCCGCTCCCCAGCCATTAGAGAGGCTGTGTAGACTTTAGAAAATTGCTTCTCATGAGGAAGAAAAGCCTCAGAGAGAGATTTTCCACCCCTAATTTCGCTCCCGACCTTCATCAATATTTCTTTAAGTTGAACAATCTTCATACGATTGATAATGATATCCAGACTTTTGAGGACTGGATATCCGGCTTTGATGAGGGCCACAAACTCTTGGTTGAACATGATGAAATCTCTATCTTTGACTTTCTTCTGAAAAGGCAGAGCTGGGGCCTCTATTTTTTTCCAATCTCTCCTGACAGCCAAAACACACAGCCCTTCTGACTCAAAATATTTCCTGGCCTCTTCTTGAGATGACGCAAGAAAGGACTGAGAAAAGGCATGACCTTCTTTAGTTGCTAATCGACATTGAAAGTAGGGCATTTTTTATGTAGATATGTTTTTCAGGTTAATAGTATGCTATCCTCTGTTTTTTGTCAATTGCATGAGCGTCAACTCAAGCAACTGAACATCAAAAGTATTTCCTCCTCCAGGATGGTTCATATGGGATAAAGAAGGATATTTGGAGATATCTTTTCTTCTAAAAAGGGTCAGGTCTTAACTTTCAACGCTTTACCATCTATATTATATATTTTCTTGAAAATGTTGAATGTTGAGACCTGACCCCAGATGGCGTATTGACAAATCCCTGGCAAAGATATATTCTAGAAAAAGATGAAAAATAAAATCCTCTCTGTGTTGTTTATTTTTCTGCTCTTAGCTCTCTTTGTATCTTCTCCAAGAAATTACTCCTCTACGAATCTGATCGCAGCAAAAAGCCCGACCTTAAGCCCTCAAGATTATCCAGTGAAAAAGCCGAGGTATGATTATATGAGCACTTTCTTATCCAGAGACACGAGACCCTTGGGATTAAAAGAAGATCTGGCTCTAAAGAAATTGCTGAATCAGCACCCGATAAAGTGGGCTATTCGAGCAGGAGAAAGACATATTCTAGACTGAAGGTTACATATATTTTTTAGCTACGAAATTCAATTTTTTGGATTGACTTCGAAGTGAGGATAAGTAAAGAATCCCATGAAAAATAAATCGTACCTGGCAATCTTGCCTTTACTCGTGCTCCTTGTTTTAGGAGGGCTGAACATTTATGAAAAGATTGCCTGGAAAGAACCAACTGACGGGGCGTACTGGAAGAAGAAAGCTGCTGGCTTCGTTGCTGTAAAAATTGAAATCAACTCTCCGAGCTACCTGGCAGGTCTTAAGAAGGGAGATATTCTCTATTCCATCAACAGCGAACCCATTCGTAGCAAGATAGATATTGCCAAGAATCTCTGGACAGCTGGCACCACCCAAAAAGTCATTTACCAAATCAATCGTCAAGGAGAGCTCATTTATCCTTCCTTTCATTTGACTCAAAAAAGGGTCAATCTCATTTATTTCCTGTTAGCTCTAATCGGCTTAACAAACCTAATTATAGGGATCATTGTTTTCCTCAATTCGAAAAAGCCCTTCACTCTGCCTTTTGTTTATTTCTATTTTCTTTCCTTGACCTTTTATTCGTTCTATATCTTCTCTCCAACAGGAGAAATGAATACTCTGGACAGCGTTTTTTATTGGCTCGATCGAATAGCTTTTCTTGTCTTTCCTCCCCTCTTGCTTCATTTTTTCTTCATTTTTCCCCAACGGAAGAAATTTGTAAAAAAAAGGCCCACCAGAATTTATTTCCTTTACTTGCCTTGTCTTTCCCTTCTCCTGATAAAAGTATTCTTGCATTTGCCATTTTTTAGAGACCTAACTGAAGGAATAGTCTTGAGCACCCATGCCGTCGCTAAAAAACTGGACCTCTTGCACTTTACCATTTTTGCTCTAGCGACTTTGTTCACCCTCGCCCAGAGTGCTCTGAAGTCCACTAATCTCCTCGTTAAAAAACAACTGAAATGGATTGTCTACGGCCTCGCTTTTGGCATCTTTCCCTTCACAATTTTTTACATAATCCCCTTTCTATTCGGTCAGATTCCCTCCCGAGCCGCCGAACTCACAGTCCTCTTCCACGCCCTAATCCCCCTCACTTTTGCCTACTCAATCTCCAGGTATAAACTCATGGATTTCGAAGTCCTCCTAAAAAAGGCGATCACCCTCCTCTTTTCATATGTCGTCATAGGTGTCGTGTATTTTATAGTCAGTTCCCAAACAAAGATATTCTCTGAAAACAGGCTCACTGCCTTAATTCTTGGTATCCTGGCTATTATCCTCGGGGCAACTCTTTTTTCACCTCTAAAAAAGCTCTTCCAATCCCTTATCGATAGAGCCTTTTATAAACGAAGCTATAAATACCGCAAAACTCTCTTATTCATCAGCAAAGAATTGAGCCGAGAAAGAAACCTGCATAAACTTTCTCAATCCCTTCTCGAATCAATCTCCAACGCCCTCTCTTTAAGGAGTATTGCTCTGCTCCTTCCTCAAGATGATGAAAAGAATACTTTCTATATGCTTCACTGCAAAGGAGAATTCCCTTTTACTCAGAACAAGATCATCCTTCATCCCCAAATCTATCAGAGCTTAAAGGAAAAAGAATACCTCTCTTTCTATTCCTTCGCTGATAAAAAAGAGCTTCAGAGAAAATACAGAGAGCTGTCTTCATTAGGATTTTTTCATTTTATGCCTCTGAAGGTTGAAGAAAAAATTGTCGGTTGCCTGGGAATGGGGAAAAAGGTGGATAATACTTTCCTCACCAGTGACGATTGGGACCTCTTGACAACTATCTCTTCTCCAGTGGCGTTAGCTTTAGAAAATGCTTACCTTTATAGTCAATCCCATATCAGAGCTCTGGAGCTGGAAAGACTGAAAGATTACAGTGAAAACATCATTGAAAGCTTAACTGTAGGTGTAGCGGTGCTTGACCAGAGAGGACAAATCATCGGTTGGAATCGTGTTTTGGAGGAAGTCCTCTCCAAGAAAAAAGAAGAAGTGATGAATAAAAAGTTGATAGATGTGGTGGGGGAAGAAAATTTCTCAGCTCTTTTCCCGTCTGATACTCAACAAGATTACCGTCTCTTGAGTGAAATCAGCTTAGAATTGCCGTTTGATAGAAAAAGAATTTTCGATATTGCTAAAACTCCCCTGCTTGACAACAAGATGAATCCTTACGGCACAATCATTGTCTTTGAGGATATAACGGAAAAAATTTCCCTCCAGCATCAGCTCCTCACTTCAGAGAAGCTGGCTTCCATCGGCCTTCTTTCCGCAGGAGTCGCTCATGAAATAAACACGCCCCTGACAGGAATTTCGAGTTATGTCCAAATGCTCCAGAAAAAGCTTTCTAACTCATCTCATGCTCAAATCTTGGAAAAGATTGAGGCTCAAACTGAGCGAGTTGCCATAATCATTAAAAATCTCCTCAATTTCGCTCGAAATCCCTCAGACTTCTCTTTTCAGCGCGTGGACCTCAAAGAGAGTCTTCAAGAAATCATCTCTCTCATCGAGTACAAATTGAAAACCATGAATATAAGACTGGAATTAAACCTTTCTTCTGTTAAATCTATCTATGCTCAAGGAGAAAGGCTCCAGCAGGTGTTTATCAACATCATTCTCAACGCTATCGATGCTATGCCCAACGGTGGAATTTTAAGAATAGATCTTTCCCAAAATGATAGTGAAGCGATCATAAATATTCAGGACACAGGAACAGGAATAAAAAAACAACACTTGCCTCATATTTTCGACCCTTTCTTTACAACCAAAGGACTAGGCAAGGGAACAGGTCTTGGCCTCTCGATAAGCTATGCAATCATCAAAGAGCATGAAGGGTATATTACTGTCGAGAGCGAGAGCAAGAAAGGTTCTCTTTTTACCATAGGCGTACCTATAGACTTGGATAAGAGGAAAATGGTTAAAGCCCCAAGGTCAGGAGCTCGATAAAAATGGCCTCAAAAGGACTCATCCACATCATCGATGACGAACCCATTATCCACGAAATATTGGGTCAACTTTTGGCATCAGAAGGATATGAAGTGGAGCTGTCTTCTAATGGAGAAGAGGCTCTGGAAAAGCATTCTGGGGATACTTTTGATTTAATCTTACTGGATTTGCTCATGCCAGAAATGGACGGTATAGAAGTTTTAAAAAAGCTGAAAAAAATCGATCCCCAGGCCCTCATAATCATCATCACAGCCTACGCTTCTGTGGAATCAGCCATCGCAGCCATGAAGATGGGCGCATACGATTACGTCCAGAAACCTTTCAAACATGATGAACTGCTTTTGACCATAGCGCGGGCCATAGAACACAAGAGACTTCAGGAAGAAAACCTCAGACTAAGAGATGAAATCGAGAAAAAGTTCAGCTTCAGAAACATTATCGGAAAATCCGAAGTGATGAAAGATGTATTTGATTTGATTAAGGCCTCAGCACCTACCAGAAGCACTATTCTCCTTGAGGGAGAAAGCGGAACAGGTAAGGAATTGGTGGCCAGAGCTATCCATCAAAACAGTGACCGCACCAATTTTCCCTTTATCATTGTCAACAGCGGCTCTCTCCCTCCTGACCTCCTAGAAAGCCATCTTTTTGGTCATGTCAAGGGAGCTTTTACTGGGGCCACCAGCAACAAGAAGGGTCTGTTTGAAGCTGCAGATAAAGGGAGTATTTTCTTTGACGAAATATCCACCCTAAACCCGGAAACTCAGGCCAAAATTCTCAGGGTTATGCAGGATAGAGAATTCATGAGATTAGGAGGTACTAAGACAATCAGAGTTGATGTCAGAATCATCGCTGCCACCAATACGGATTTGGAGGAACTCATTCGCCAGAATAAGTTCAGGGAAGACCTTTTCTATCGATTAAACGTCATCAAAATAGAGTTGCCTCCTTTACGAGAAAGAAAAGAGGATATTCCTCTCTTGGCCGCTCATTTCATCAACATCTACAGTAAAGAGAACAAAAAAGAAATAGAAGGCATATCGGATGAGGTGATGGAAATTCTAGAAAATTATGACTGGCCCGGAAACATCAGGGAATTAGAAAACCTTATCGAGCGCGCGATTGTGCTTTCTAAATACAAAATCATAAACAGGGACAGCCTTCCCCCTTTCTTGATACCTCGCCTTGGAAAAGAGGGCAAATCCCCATCTAACTCCAATAACGAGCTTACCCTGAAAGAACAGGTTCTCTCCTACCAGAAGAATTCCATCATAGATGCTTTAAAAAAAACCAGGGGAGTTCAAAAAGAAGCAGCTCAAATCTTGGGAGTCAAGTCAACCACTTTAAATGAAATGATTAAGAGATTCAGAATAGATGTAAAAAATATAGTCTAGGAAGGAAGAATCTTTGGAGGGGTGTCTTTAAAAAATAGGGGACGGTTCTATTTTTTCTCAACTGCAAAAAATAGAACCATCCCCTATTTTATTTTTTATACTATGAAAATTTACCTGGAACTGCTTTATCAGAATTTATCTTAATTCTCTCCGGCTTCTCTTTCAACTGAAATTCAAAGTCTTCGGTTATTCCCTGAATGATGACTTTTTTAGCAATTTTCTGTCCTTTCTCTCTCCATTCCAGCCAGAGAGGAAAAACAAAATGCCCTTGGCGCTGGATGAACCTAAACTTGAGCAAATAACCGGCCTCGTTTTTCTGGAGAGCATGAGAAACCTTTACTTCTGGAAGCAAATGGGAATTGAACCAGGGATCAAAGAACATCTTTAAATCTTTCCCTGAAATTCTTCCCATAGTCTCAAAAAAATCCCTAGTTCGAGCAGAACCATACTTATGATTATGAAAAAACTCTCTCAATCCCTGAAAAAACAATTCTTCACCGAGAATTTCCATCAGCATATTCAAGATGAGAGATGTCTTGTCATAGACGATGCTCTGAAAAGCATCAAAATCAGAATGGCTGAGACGGGAGCCGAGGGTTATCGGGCCCCACACAGATTTCTTCTCTGTCCATTGAGAAAACTTCTTGAGGATAAGAGAAAATACGCCTTTCCCTCTTTTTTCTCTCATATAGAGGATAGTCGAAAACTGAGCTAAACCCTCGCTCAACCATTGATCACGATAAGATGTCCACGTCACTCCTTGACCCCACCATTGATGAGCAATCTCATGGGCAAGGTAGTACTCCTTCCAACGGGAAAGGTTAACCGGGCTTTCTCTCTCTTGGTATTTTTTTCCTGGCGAAATACTAGGAAGCTCATTGATAATAATAAAAGAGGGTGGACTGTGTCCACCAGTTTGAGTCCAATACCTCTGGACAATACTTAGTTTCTCGTATGGGAATGGGCCGAAGCGAGCTTGGTAGAATTCAAGGATATTTTTAGCCCTTTCTAATAATTCATTTTTCTGGAACCTCCAATTGGAAGAAACAAATATTTCGAGAGGTATAAATTCTGAATCCTCAATAACCTTTGAAAATTTGCCCACTATAAAGGCAAGGTATTTAACGGGATACATGGTCTCAAACACATAAAAAGTATTGCCGACTTTCTCAAATTCTTCGACTCTCTCCACCTCTTCTAATCTTCCGTATTCTTTCAATTCTCCAGAAGCAATGCAGGCATACTCTGGGGGAATGATGATTTTTATTCGAGCCTTAAAATAGTCTACATCTGAAGGGCCGGGGTACCAGTAGGCTAATTGGCTGACTAAGTAGGTCCGATATCTCAGAGGAACCACAATCTTCTTTTTCAAATCCAGCCGTGATTGGGCGATGACGTCTGTAGTTTGCTCTGGAAGTTGCAATTTTCCACGATAGAATATTTCAATCCTATAGGAATTCTGATGCGAAGGATGTTGAACAAGATAGACATACAAGAATTGCCGCAGTCTATCCTGAGTGTAAAACAGCTCGTTTTTATTTTGGTCAAAAATTCGGAGAATTTGAAATTGGGGATTAAATTTAAACTTTACACTATTCAGACGACCAAATTTTGATGAAATTTCAATCGATGCTTTTCCCGAGATGTAAGACTTTTGTGGATTAAAATCGATATCAATCTGATAGTTTTCTATGTCAAACTTCTGACTAAAAGAAATGAATAATTCTCTCTTTTCTCCCTCTTTCTGGGGAGTATAGAGATTGATCAGTTTTTCCTTTTTCAGGTTTATTAGGGTAACCTTTTCTTCAACGAAGGGAGAATAAATATAAGTCAGAGGATCGTTCCCTTTTATTTTAAACTCAAAGACGGCTTGTTCCCCTTGCGGCATAAAAGAAAGAAGTTGCCTATCGAGAGAATTTTCAATAGTAAAAGAACGTACATAATGCTTTTCAAATATGGAACGGGCTTTTTCTATATCTGGCTGAGATACTAGTCCTGGGTCATCGATTGAGGTTTTGCTAATCCTGATGTTCTTACTGAAAAAGCTATCGGAGAACCTGAGATAGGCATACTCAAGTTTCTTTTGGAGAACTTTACTTTTGTGGATTAACTGCAATTGATGCTGCTCTCTGGGAAGAGAGGGAGAAAAGGTTAGAAAGCCTTTCCCAATGACTATGAGAGCTGTTTCCAATCCAGGAATATTATCATAAAAAAGAACAGCATCTTGAAAAGAGAATTTGATATCCACATGATTGACCTCAAAAGAGTCGACTCTTTCGGCTTTATGGGAAGGAATCTTGATCTTGTATAAACTTTTTACCTCTCCAACAACTTCTTTTTCCTCTATCTGCCAGCCCTTGTCCATCTTGGATAAAATTAACCGCCAAGTCTCGATCATGGCTGAATACTCATTTTCAAAGAGCACTTGAAAATAAGCATTCACTTTACCTCTTTTCTGAACAATTTTGGTAGCTCTATGAAAAGTAACCTTATCTATCTCGGAGATATTGAAAACATCTTCCAAAGCAGCCTTCTCTGCTTGTCTGAGCGCAGGAACAAAGGCTCTCAAATAAGCTGGGATATCATGGTTCTCTAAATTTTTTTGAACCTGCAAGATGAACTCATCGATGCTCTTCTCTTGGGCAGAAGCCTGAGCGATGAATAAAGAGAAGAAAGAGAATAAGAAAAAGAAAAGCAGCGAAATGATTCTCAAGAAGGCTTTAACTTTCACTTAATTATTTTATCAAAAATTCTGATTAATCAAAATCTATAATATCTCCGCCCTTAGGCACTGCAAACAAAATCTCCGTTGTTCTAAATAGCATATTTCGTGCCAAATAAGACGAAGAGAAGGTTTTTTCGCTGAAAATTGGATAAAGAGGATTTCTGCTGCAAAAATCGCTTAATAATTATTTACAAAATGTAAAGAAAAATTACAAAAATAGTTAGAGCATCATTGCGAGCGAAGTGTGGCAATCTCATAAGAAAAATCAGGGTAAGATTGCCGCGTTCCCTTTGGTCACTCGCAACGACATTTAATCTTAAAGATTTAGGCTAAACAAAATAGACTAGCTTCACAAAAAAGGAAGATACTTATTTATTTCATAGTCACTCACTTGCTTATCAAACTCTTTGGAGACATTCGTGCTGTATTCCTCAATCTCCCATTTCTTGTTAGCCAAGAATCGCTGAAAGATGTGGTCTCCTAAGACTTCTTTTAGAAGAACGCTTTTCTGCATAGCTTTTAAAGCTTCAGCTAAGTTTCCAGGAAGCGTCTTTATTTCGAATTTTTTTTGCCTCGAGTTACTCATCTCATAGATATTTTCTTCAATGGGATCTGGTAGTGAATATTTCTTTTGAATACCCCGTAGACCGGCCACAAACATGGAGGCAAAGGCCAGATAAAGATTGCACGAGGGGTCGGGAGACCTCAACTCGATCCGAGTTGCCTTCTCCTTTCCCGGTTGATATTCCGGAACTCGAATGTAGGCAGACCTGTTTCGCTGGCCCCAGGCAATATACACCGGAGCTTCATAGCCTTCGATAAGGCGTTTATATGAATTAATCCATTGGCTTAGGACTGCAGAGATCTCCCGGCCATGAACCATTAAGCCTGCCATATAATGATGAGCAGTCTTTGAGAGGTGAAATTTATCTTTGGCATCAAAGAAAATATTCTTACCATTCCTCCATAAAGATTGATGAATATGCATGCCGCTCCCATTCTGCCCGTTTAAGGGCTTGGGCATGAAAGTGGCATATAAATCATGCATTCTGGCTACCTTTTTCACTAGATAACGGAAAATCATGCACGTATCAGCTATCTCTAGGGCACTCTCATAGGTAAGATCGATTTCGTGCTGTCCATAGGCCACTTCATGGTGGTCGTATTCTGCTTCAATTCCCATCTTTTTTAACAAAAGCTGAATTTCTTTGCGAATTTCTCCATGCTTTCCCCCGAAGAAATAACCTCCCTCATCCAATGGAACAGCTTCTTTATTACTAGGAAAGATGAAAAACTCGAGTTCAGGCCCGAGTTTGAGATCTTCAATATTGAATTCTTTTTTTGCCCTTTCCAGGGCTTTCTTCAGGACATACCGAGTATCACCTTCATAATGCTTCCTCTCAGGAGTTAGGATATCTCCAAACATAAGACCTTCTCTCCAGTACGTCTCTTCATAAAAACCCCGGTAAGCCCAGGGAAGAATCCTGAATGTTTTAGGATCGGGCTTGATAATCAAATCACTTTCTTCTATTCTTACAAAGCCCTCTACCGAAGAGCCATCGAATCCCTTTCCATCTTGAAATGCCTTTGCCAGCTCATCCTTGGGAAAAGAAAAGTCCATGGGCCTTCCTAAAATATCTGGAAACATGACCCGCACAAACTCAATCTGGTTAGAAGTATCGAGAACAGCTTTTAAGACTTCCTCTTCGTTTTGATACCCGAATCCTTTGATATGAGATTTCTTCACATCGTTCACTATTTATCCTCCTTTCATATATTTCTTAAACGTGATGAGTTCCTCTTGACCTTATGGCGTGAATTCTCTATCATTAACAATCGATGGATCCAAAAATTTCATTAGTCTTTTTTATTATAATATTAGTTTATGTTTGTCAAGTATTTCTTTAAAATAAACTATAAATGTAATAAAATAATTCATTATGGAAGACAATCATCGGGAGGTTGACCATGATCGATGAGCTGGATAGAAAAATTATTCGTGTTTTGAACCTGAATGCCCGGAAAAGCTTTCGGGAAGTGGCCAAGGAAGTCGGGACCTCTGTAACAGCAGTCATAAATAAGGTAAAAAAACTTGAAAAGGCAGATGTGATAAGGGGATATATCCCCGTCATAGATGCAGAATACTTTGGCTTTAATCTTATTGCCATCATTGCCCTGCGTATTTCTAAAGGGAAATTACTGGAAACACAAGAGAAAATATCTGAAGACCCTCATGTCATGGCTGTTTATGATATCACTGGAGAATGGGACTCCTTGGTTATCGGTTATTTCGGGGATCGAGATGACCTTAACAAATTTATCAAGAATTTACTCTCGTTCCGCTATATAGACAGAACCATAACCCATATTGTCCTGAATGTGGTCAAAGAAGAAAGGCGAATTCCCGTTTAAAAACCGGAGACCTGACCCCGCTTGGAACTTGACAGAAAAAGGAAATCTGCCATAATCTATTCATTCAGTTCAAGGAGAATTCAAAAATGCCTAAGAAAACCCATGCTTCCTTAGGTCATCATTATATTGTCGAAGCTTCAGAGTGTGACCCAAAAATTATCGGCAGTGTAGAAAAAGTCCAGCAGATATTGGTTAAGGCCGCCGAGGAAGCAGGAGCTCAAGTCTGGTCGATCTCATTCAGTAAATTCCCTCCCAAGGGGGTAAGCGGTGTAGTGGTGATTTCTGAGTCTCATATTTCAACCCATACCTGGCCCGAACACAAATATGCGGCTTTTGATATTTACACTTGCGGCGATGCAATTGATCCAGAAAAGGCTGTCATCTTTGTTCTGGAGGCTTTCAGAGCTTCAACCTCTCACATCACTGAAATAACACGAGGACTTGATGAGGGGGATAAAATATACTTTCACAGCTTTATCACTTGGGAAGAAGACTTTGAAAAAGAAGAAAAAAAAGACAAAGAACAAAAAGAATCCAAAAGAAGTCCCAAGAAAAAATAAAGAAGCGAAAATGAAGGGATTCAATGGAACCTAGCTTTAAAAATATATTATAGTTATCATCTTTAATTTTATAATTTAGCTATGAATTTAAAATTTCACAAAGTTCCTGCTGTGAAAATTCTTGACAATTGCAATCCATATCTGCTATAAGATTTCGTTAATAAACAAAAATCTTTCATAATTTCTTTATTTTAGAGGAGGCCTAATAAATACATCACCATCCCCTTCTCTCCTTTGTTCATCTAAAGAATCCGGCTCCGTACAAATCCCCCCTCGTCGAAATAGAGGGGAGAATAGGAAAACCAAGATAATCTTTTATATCGATCTTCTCTTGAAATCATTCTGATTTTATGAAAAAGCGGGAGGGAAATCATTGGCTATAGAGATTCAAAAAATCAAATCATTCATTACAAAATATAGAAGCGAAAAAAAAGCATTAATCTCTATTCTGCAGGATATACAGGCTGAATACAATTATCTGCCTCAAGAAGCGCTCAGGTTTGTTTCCGAGTCCATGGGAATTCCTCTTATTGATATCCTTGGGGTAGCGACCTTTTATCGAGCCTTCAGTCTCGAACCAAGAGGAGAACATCTCATCACAGTATGTTTAGGGACAGCTTGCCATGTGAGAGGGGGATATAAAATCTTGGAAGAATTCGAAAAAAAGCTAAATATTGAAGCCGGTGAAACCACACCTGATGGCCAATTTACTCTTGAAACGGTTGCTTGCCTGGGATGTTGCGCTATTGGTCCTGTGGTTGTCATAGATGGCGATTACCACGCCCAAACGACAATTCGAATAGTGAACTCTATTCTAAAGAAGTACAGAAGTAAAGAGAAATAAAATGAAAAGCATCAAGAAAATTAAATCTCTCAAAGAATTAGACCAAACCATCGAAGGCCAAATCCAGGCCAGAAATTCTGAAAAAAAAACTGTCCTGACGGTTTCTGCAGGAACCTGCGGTCAGGCCAGAGGCTCCTTAAAAGTCATTGAGTCTTTAGAAAAAGTAATCAAGAAAGAAAATTTGGAGGATAAAGTCAGGCTCAGAGTGACTGGATGTCACGGTTTCTGCGAGGCCGAACCCAACATTATCATCCAGCCGCAAAATATCTTTTATCAAAAAGTCCAGCCTCATGATGCTGAGGAGATCACAGCTCAAACGATCATCAATAATGAAATTGTCGACAGGCTTCTGTATGCTGATCCAATTTCTGGAAAAACTGCAATCAAAGAAAAAGACATTTCATTCTACAAGAAGCAAAAGCGTATCCTTTTAGGAGACAATGCCCTGATCGATCCCACTAATATTAACGACTATCTCTCGCTTGGTGGATATCGTTCACTCATTGAAGTTTTAAGCCGCCTGACTCCAGAAAATGTCATTGAAACTATAAAACAATCCGGTCTTAGGGGAAGAGGCGGGGCAGGTTTCCCAACAGGAAAAAAATGGGAATTCACCCGAAAAACTCCAGCTAAGCCCAAATACATCATTTGCAACGCCGACGAAGGAGACCCGGGAGCCTACATGGATCGAAGCTTATTAGAAGGAAATCCACACCGTGTCTTGGAGGGAATGCTGATTGGAGCTTATGCCATTGGGGCAGAAGAAGGGTACATCTATGTTCGAGATGAATATCCCCTAGCTGTAAAACATATCTCCACCGCTATTTCTCAAGCTGAAAAAATGGGACTTATCGGCAAAAATGTCCTTGGGACAGGCTTCAATTTTCATATTCATATCAACAAGGGCGCGGGAGCCTTTGTTTGCGGCGAAGAAACGGCCCTGATTGCTTCCATAGAAGGAAAATTGGGTGAACCTCGCCAAAGACCCCCTTTTCCTGCAGTCAAAGGCCTGTGGGGAAAGCCAACCAACATCAATAACGTGGAAACCTGGGGCAACATTCCCTTAATCATCGAAAAAGGAGCCGCCTGGTTCTCTAAAGTGGGCACCAACGGAAGCAAAGGAACCAAAATCTTTTCATTGGTTGGAAAAATCAACAACACTGGATTAGTAGAAGTTCCCATGGGCATCACTCTAAGAGAAATCATCTTCGATGTCGGAGGGGGGATTCCTAAAGAAAAAGAATTCAAAGCTGTCCAGACAGGGGGTCCTTCCGGGGGATGTCTTCCCAAGGAGAAACTCAATCTTCCTATTGATTATGAAAGCCTGACCGAGGCTGGCTCAATTATGGGTTCAGGTGGAATGATAATCATGGATGAAAACACCTGCATGGTGGATGTGGCGAAATACTTCTTAAATTTTCTCCGGGATGAATCCTGCGGCAAGTGTCTATCCTGTCGTGAAGGAACACAGCGCATGTGGGAGATCGTGACCGACATCACTGAAGGAAAAGGAAAGGAAGGAGACCTTGAATTCTTAGAAGCCTTAGCCAAGGCAACTCGGGATGCTTCCATGTGTGGGTTAGGACAAACCGCTGCCAATCCAGTACTATCAACACTAAGGTATTTTAAGGAAGAATATGAAAGTCATATAAAGCAAAAAAAATGTCCTGCTTTAGTTTGTAAAGAAATCGTTTCCTCACCCTGTCAGTACATCTGTCCCGTCGATCAAGAAGCCTCAGTATACATTGCCCTTATAGCTCTTGGTAAATTCGAAGAAGCTTTGAAAATAATCAGAAAAGATAATCCATTGCCTTCAGTTTGTGGGCGAGTATGCCATCACCCTTGTGAGACTGTTTGCCGAGCTGGAGAAATAGGAGAACCAATCGCAATTCGAGCTCTAAAACGATTCGTCACGGATTGGGCCGTTGAAAAGGATTATCGAACACAGAACTCTCCCCAAAAAGCAGAAAAGGAGAAAGTTGCTATCGTCGGGGCAGGTCCCGCAGGACTGACTGCAGGCTACTATCTCAATCAAAAAGGATATCAAGTGACAATTTTTGAATCTCAACCTGTGCCCGGAGGAATGTTAGCCATAGCAATCCCAGATCACCGATTGCCAAAGAACGTGTTGAATTCTGACATTGAAAACATTAAAAGCTCTGGGGTAGCGATAAAAACAAACACGACATTAGGCAAAGATTTCTCGATTGATGACCTTTTCAAGAAGGGCTATCAAGCCATCTTTATTGCTACCGGAGCGCATAAATCAATGAAACTGAAAATTCCAAACGAAGAGACAAAAGGGGTGATTCAGGCAATGGAACTCCTTAAAGCAGTTAATCTAGGAGAAAAAGTCAATTTAGGAGAAAAAGTGGGTATTATTGGTGGCGGGAATGCAGCCATTGATGCAGCTCGAGTTGCTGTGCGGGACAAGAATTGTAAAAAGGTTATTATCTTATACAGAAGAACAAGAAAAGAAATGCCTGCTTTTGAAGAAGAAATATATAGCGCTATCGAAGAAGGAATAGAGATTCAGTTTTTGGTAACACCAACTCAGGTAATAACTCAAAATGAAAAGGTCGTCGGTGTGGAATGTATACGAATGAAGCTCGGAGACTTAGATGCCAGTG
>Ga0209636_10000710_pt1 | contig 33073 bp, 27 predicted proteins | sample DeeMarSWOR152_54_FD_187464 | JGI IMG/M metagenome (GOLD analysis project Ga0209636, IMG submission 187464) | Marine sediment microbial communities from White Oak River estuary, North Carolina - WOR-1-52-54 (SPAdes) (version 2) | ecosystem: Environmental > Aquatic > Marine > Intertidal zone >...
GCTGCTGTCATCATCAGCGACTATAGGGAGAGCCAGGAACTGAGCACGAGCGCGGATCCGAATGGAGAAGTCATCGATATGTTCGGTCCGGGCGCTGAGGTGAGTACCTACGGAAAAACGCATAATGTTGTTTTGCTCACCGTCCCGACAAAAGGAGTCAGCACTCAGGGATACATGGCTGCCCTTAAGATCGCCGGATTAAAAACGTCAGCTTATCTGGCTAAGGCAGGAAAAGGTGTAACGCCTGATGAAACGGAGGTATTTCAACTCCCTCCCTTAACAGAAATGGCAGAGGGGTTCGAGAAATTACCCAAAGTGATCTATATTTTTCAGATACTGACCCTTCAATTTGAACCAATACCTGGAGAGCCAATTTTATATGGCCGGAATATTCCCGACATTGTACCTACTTTGATACATCCTAACGAGGTGTTTGATGGGGCTGTGACCTCTCCCATTCCTGCCCTAAACTTGCAGACATATCAGATTCAAAATCACCCTCTCATCAGAGAACTCTATAAAAGGCACGGGAAGGAACTCTCTTTTTCTGGCATCATTATTACCATTGCACCAAACAATGTAGCCGACATTGAGAGGGTCTCGAATATGGCTGCAAATTTGGCGAAATACATTCTTGGGGCAGAAGGTGCGGTCCTCACCAAAGCGGGAGGTGGAGCCCCTGAACTTACTATGGCAAGGACTGCTCAACGTTGCGAGCAGCTAGGTATAAAAACGGCTATTGCAATGCTTCATATGGGAGCAGATATAAGGGATGCAAAATACGGAGCCTCGACGATATTTAGCATGCCGGAGATCGATGCTATCGTGAGCATGGGAGTGCCCTTCACGGAATTGACGTTACCTGCGGTGGATCGGATCATCGGCAGACCACATGTATCTTCAGAAGGACCGCCAATTGCTGGTGAGATAGTAAGAGCAATACGTTGGATAAAGGGGTCACAATGTCAATTAGGTAGTTCTTGCCTGAAAGCCGTCCGATACTAAGGTAACCGAGTTATCAAGCACCAGCCAATGCTCAACGATTGCATGGGCGGAGTTCGAGATGATAAGGGTAGTCCATTATCTCAATCAGTTTTTTGGTGGCATAGGCGCTGAGAATAAAGCCCATGTGGAACCCCAAGTCATCGAGGGTCCTGTGGGGCCGGGAAGGGCGATCCAGAATGAGTTTGGAGACTGGGGAGTCGTGGTGGCCACTGTTGTTTGCGGTGATAATTACTTCGCAGAAAACATAGAAAAAGCCTCTCAGGAGGTGGAACGGCTTATCAGTACCTACCATCCGGATTTAGTCATGGCGGGGCCGGCTTTCCACGCAGGGCGATACGGGATCGCGTGCGGTGCGGTATGCAAGACAGTACAAGATAAACTTGGTATCCCTACCGTTACCGCTATGTACAAGGAAAATCCGGGTTCGGACCTTTTTCGGAGTGACGTTTATATCATAGAGACAGGAGAATCTGCAAGATTGATGGGGGATGCTATATCCAAAATGGGAAAATTTGCCTACCGGCTCGTCACTGGCCAAAAGATTGGCAGTCCATCGGAGGAAGGGTATTTCCCCCGCGGATTACTTGTTAATGAAATCTCAGACAAACCAGGTGCCGAGCGGGTTATTGATATGTTGTTGCTGAAACTTCGGGGAGAACCATTTGAATCCGAAGTTCCCCGCCCAATCTATGACCGCGTTAGACCGGCGCCACCGATAAGGAAAATCGGTGTGGCAACGATAGCATTGGTGACGGATGGTGGTTTAGTACCAAAGGGCAATCCGGACAAAATTGAGATTCGAACAGCCACGCATTTTGGGAGATATGATATCAAGAATATAGATGCGCTCAATCCTACCGACTACGAAGTGAGTCATGAAGGCTATGATTCGGTCTTTGTCAGGCAAGATCCTAACCGTCTTGTCCCTGTAGATGTTATGAGAGACCTTGAGAAGGAAGGACTCATTGGCAAGCTGCACGACAAGTTTTATAGCACAACCGGTGTAGCGAATATCGTAGAGGTGATGAAGAAGTTAGGGAAGGCCATCGCGGAAGAGCTCAAGGCGGAAGGTGTCTCCGGAGCCTTATTGACCTCTACCTGAGGGACGAGTACGCGTTGCGGGGCAACGCTGACGAAAGAGATGGAGAGGATCGGCATGCCTGCTGTCCATATCTGCGCCATCACCCCTGTCGCTCAAATGGTGGGTTCCAATAGAATTCTGCCAGCTCAGAAGATCATCAATCCAGTAGGAAATGCAGATCTTTCCCCGGCGGAAGAAAAAAAACTACGTCGTTCGATAGTAGAAAAGGCACTAAATGCTCTGCAAACTGAGATAGAAGAACAAAGGATTTTTTATTGACCCGACTCCTCCAGGGAGGTTCCGATACAACATCAGACCAGAGATTGAGACGGGAAGCATTTTTATGATGGGTTGGTCATCCAATGAAAAGCGTTGTTGTGCCAGTCATTAGCGGAGTTTCTTATTTTCTTGCTCATTTGCCGAGTATGATTCGCTATGGCTCAAAACCGTACAGAGAATTAAAACATAACCCTTCTCTATTGCTGCCAATAATCAGTCATTTACGTACTTTTGACCAGGCTGTAACATATCCGCCCAATCAGGTTTTTATTGGCAACCTCGACCCTGATGAGTTATGGGACTTCCCGTCTCCCTGGTTTAAAAACCCAATTCCAAATGCCACCCGACGGGGCGAGTTTGGAGAAATCATGCCCGAGGAGGAGTTCTACGGAATAGTAAAAATCTGTGATGAGTTCGAGCTGGTCATGTTCGAGGAGGGTTTTCTCCAGGAAATAATTCCTAAACTCAAACGTCATCCTCTTTTTAATGCAGAGGATATGCAGAAATTGGGAAAGGGAGTTCAAAAGGAGATCATCGAAAGGACATTGGATGAAAAAGATAGTCTGCCCCTCTACGCCGAAGGGAAGCGACTCATTGGTTGTCTCATGAGGCCTCAAGGTGATGGAGCAGAGGAGGATGATAACCTCCTGCCCTACATTATGATTGAAAACTTGGCAGTAAGAGCTTCTGGGGTAATGGCATTGCGACATCTCATTACAAATACCGGGGATCCCAAGGAGATTGACTATCTGGTAGGATATGGGGAGGAAGCGATAGGTGACCGCTACAATCGCGGGGGAGGGAACTTAGCCAAGGCGATAGGGCAATTATGCGGATGTAGTAGGGCAACAGGCTCCGATGTAAAGGCTTTTTGTTGCTCGCCGGTTCACGGTTTGATGATGGCGGCAAGTTTAGTGGCCTCCAAGGTGTTCAAGAATGTAGTCATGGTTGCAGGCGGTTCCTTCGCCAAATTAGGTATGAAGTTTCAGGGCCATCTCCGCCATGATATGCCTATTCTGGAGGACGTTTTGGCCGGTATAGCCATCTGGGTAGCTCAGGATGACGGGAAAAGCCCAGTGATTCGGTTAGATTCAATAGGAAAGCATGAAATCAGTTCGGGCTCAGCCCAGCAAGCTATATTAGAGAAGTTGGTCGTAGAACCGTTAGATCGTCTGGGACTCAAGCTCACTCAAATAGACAAATATGCAACCGAGATGCACAATCCAGAAGTAACGGAGCCACAGGGCAGCGGTAATGTCCCTCGTACCAATTATCGAACGATTGGCAGCTTAGCCGTATTGCGTGATGAAATCCAAAGGAATCAACTTGATCAATTTGTAAGAATTCACGGTATGCCTGGATTTTCACCCACTCAGGGTCATATTGCCTCTGCAATACCGTATCTAGGGCATGCCATAAAGAATATGAAGTCAGGCAAGTTGCATAACACGATGCTTCTGGCCAAAGGAAGTCTGTTCCTTGGACGTTTGACGCAGCTCTCCGACGGTATATCTTTGTTGTTGGAAAAAAACAAAGGGGGTAATACATAATGGCTTGAGAGGTCAGTAAAAGAACAAATCAGAAGTCTGTATCATTTAGGAGGATGTAATTGTGGAACTCAAGGGGAAAAAGGTTATTGTCTTAGGTGAACGGGATGGTGTGCAAGGGCCTGCCATCGCTGCGTGTGTTAAGAGTGCAGGGGCTGAACCCCTATTGGTGCAGACACAGTGCTTCGTTTGAACTGCGGCTGGTGCGCTCGACCCGGAGGGTCAAGAGAGTATTAAAAAGGCCGTTGAAAATTATGGGAAAGATGACTTGATCGTAATAATCGGTGCGCCGGATGCCGATAGCGCTGAACTATATGCTGAGACTGTGATGAATGGTGATCCCACTTGGGTGGGGCCGTTGGCTGGGGTAGCTCTGGGACTACCGGTATACCACATTATAGAACCTGAGATAAAAGCACAGATTGACCCTGCATGCTATGAAGAACATCTGAAGCTTATGGAAATAGCGCTCGATGTGGATAAGATATTTCAGGCACTCACCAAGTTGCGGGGTGATAAATAGGCTTCTTGCGAGTTTTTTTCCATGGCAGATAAACATGAAGCATCTATTTAAATTATAATCGTTCGAGGGTCTCTAGGTGGACTCGCAATGATTTGGATCACAGCAATATCCCCGATGCACCTGATGATCCGGATTCCTCCCTAGATTCTGGGCAGATTAGGGGATCGACCTTAGTTTTTTTCCATCATTCCTCCCCGGCTTTAGCCGTTTTTCCTTCGTGCTTCTGTCACCTTCAATGTAAAGGTATGGCTTCCTTTAAACCTGTCCCCGTAGCAGAGAATATCGTCTGGTATTGAGTAAAACCTTATTACGGTAAATGCTTACAGAGGGAGAACCTGTTTCAATGGTGAAAAATCACGATAAGGGGAGAGGTTCAAGGCTATTTCGGAAGATGACTTTGCTGAGGATTTAAATGAGGAGGTTTCGTGTCAGAGGGATTTACGTTTGGACACACCGATATACTCAGCCTGTAGATCTTCATTTCTAGCAAGCTCTTCTGCGCTACAATGATGTATGATCTGCCCGTTGGATAAGATGTAGGCGTAATCACTTATTCTCAAAGCTAAAGGGACGTTTTGTTCCACCAGGAAAATGGAAAGGCCTTCCCGCTTCAACCGGGAAAGCACATCACCTATCTCGCTTACGAGCAGAGGAGCAAGTCCCTCGGACGGTTCATCCATGAGGAGGAAATCGGGATTCGTCAGTAAGGCCCGTGCAATACAAGCCATCTGTTGTTCTCCACCACTGAGGAGATTAGCTTTATGTTTGGCTCTCTCTTTGAGTATGGGGAAAAGGGAATACACTTTTTCTAACGACCAGCCCTTACCACGCGCCGCTATGAAAAGGTTTTCCTCTACGCTAAGGGAGGGGAAAATACGTCGCCCCTGCGGCACTAAAGCCAAACCCATTTGACAAATCTTATAGGGTGGGAGATGTTGAACCTCTTTTCCCTTGAAGCGAACTATCCCTGAGCGTGGTGGGGTAAAACCAATGATAGAATGAACCGTGGTGGTCTTACCCATCCCATTGCGGCCCAAGAGAGTCACCACGGATGCCTCCTCCACCCGTAATGAGATGCCATTGAGAACATGGCTCTCCCCATAATAGGTATGCACTTCTTCTAACTCAAGCATCTATTGATTCCTTCTCAATACCCAAATAAATTTCCCTAACGCTAGAGTCATCTTGAATCTCTTCGGGTGTCCCCTGAGCTATGATTTTCCCATAATAGAGCACCATAACTCGGTCGGCTAAAGAAAATACGAGGTCCAAGTCATGGGCACAGAAAAAAACCGTCGTGTCCCTCGTTAGACTACGAATCATATCGATTAAGTTCGAAGTTTCACCACTCGTCAGTCCAGCACTAGGCTCGTCCAATAATAATAGCCGCGGTTTTGAGGCTAAAGCCAGAATGATTTCCACCTGTCGTTGCTGGCCGTAACTCAAGGCATTAATTGGCGAGTCTCTCTCCTCCCATAGACCTACCAACTCAAGGAGCTCCTTGGCCATAGTAAGATTACCGCTATAGGTTGTAATGGGGCGGATCCAACGGTAGCGGGTGGTTTGAACACCCTGGATAGCAAGCAAAACATTAATAAGCAGATTAAGATGGGGAAACAGGGTATTTAATTGAAATGACCGGGCAAGGCCAAGAGAGACACGCTTGTGGGAAGGCATCTTGGTGATGTCGTAATCGAGAAGATGTATCCGACCGGCTGCTGAGGGGATGAATCCAGTCAGTACATTAAGGAGGGTTGTCTTTCCAGCCCCGTTAGGCCCGATCAGCGCTACCCTTTCTCCGGGTTCCAAGCTGAAAGAAACATCGAATAATACTTGTAAGCCACCGTAACTTTGCATTAAATTCTCAACTTTTAGCACTTCCATAACTACTCGCCTTTTTCCAGAGGTTAGTTACATGAAGCATAATCCCGCCTCGGTAGAACATGATAACAGCAACCATGCAGGCACCCATAATTAAAGGCCACCGCTCGGGTGTAAACACACCGCTATAGTATTGTAAACCCAATATCACCGCACTTCCGATAACAGCTCCCCACAGTGTTCCCCTGCCGCCAATGATTAACATAAGCCATAGTAACCCAGAAGCACCGAAGCCGACACCTTCAGGAGAAATAAAGCCATTAAAATGTACGTACAATACCCCCGCTACTCCTGCAAATAGGCCAGCAATAATAAAGGCGATGTATTTAAATAACCAGGTATTGTAGCCCAAGCAGCGCATTCTGGTTTCATTTTCCCGAATGCCTTGTAAACTATGTCCAAAAGGAGAATTTAAAATAAAAAATAACAAGAAACCGCATACAATGAAAAAAGCTAAAACAAAATAGTAGTAACTGGTGGTTGAGAAAGAGAGCCCTAACTCCGGATATGGTACACCACCAAAACCATCACTGCCGCCGGTCAACTCTCCCAATCTCCCTAAACTTGTATTGACAATCTCAAAAACTAATTGCCCCAGAGCAAGGGTGATGAGTAGAAAGTATATGGCCGACGCTCGGAGTGCTATAACACCAAAAACGCAGGCAGCAAACACTGCCATCAATATACCGGCTGGTGCCGATAGCCAAAAGCTGGTGATATCATAATGGACTATCAAGATGCCGGTAGTGTAAGCCGCAACTCCGAAGAGAGCAGCGTGCCCGAAGGCCCAAAGTCCGGTATAGCCGACGAGAAGGTCCAAAGCCATTACAAGCAACCCGAAAATGAGAATTTTCGTTAATAGACTGACAAAGGCCACGCCGGCGTAAGTAGGTAATGTCACGAGGAATAATCCGATGATAACATAGGGAGCGAAGCGAAACAGGCGTTCCTTTTTTCCCCTATGTATTGTCATGGTTGACCTTTCCTCCCGTTTCACAATTTTCTACCCAGCAGTCCGGAAGGCCTGATCATCAAAATAACTATCATGACGAGGTACATCGTCCATGCGGCCATTACTGGGAAGTAAACTCTACCAAAACTATCAATAATGCCTATCAACAGAGCACCCACGAGAGCCCCCTGAACGTTACCCACTCCTCCAATAACGACCACGGCAACTGCCAAAAGCAACATGTTTACTCCATCGTAATGGGCAATACTCCCGAATAGCTGTACCCCAATAACACAGCCGCCCCCAGCGAGAGCTGAACCAAGGACAAAGGCGCCAATGTTGATAGGTGTGAGGTTAATTCCCAATCCGGACACCATTTCTGCGTCATCCATTCCCGCTCGGATAATGGCACCAATCTTTGTCTTATCCTGCAGCCACCATAACCCGAAGGCTATACCTGCCCCAATAGCTATGACCGCAAAGCGATGAATAGGAAAGTGAAACCCCATAACAGGAACAGAGCCAGCAAAATATGACGGGACAAAGGCGGCTCTAGGCCACGCACCCCAAATCCATAGAACTACGTTAGCGATAATAAAGACAAAGCCAAAGGTTACCAGTACCTGTTCAAGCTCTTGTTTATAAAGCAGGCGCAGGAATGCCCGCTCTATTATCAGGCCGGCCAATCCACTCATGACGGCACCAGCTAACACAGCGAGCAGTAAACTCCCTGTCAACTTGGCTACGGTTAGACCGGCAAAACCCCCCAATACGAATATTATCCCATGGGTTAGGTTGACGATCCCCATGAGCCCCAGAATCAGCGATAGTCCCGAAGCTATGAGGAATAATAACACACCATATGAGATGCCGTTTAAGAGATTTATTGCTATTGTTTCCATCAGAAGGCGCCAGTTAGCTACAGATTCCCCCGGGAAACAGGTTACTCAGTCCCCAGCCATTTCCAAACCACGCTAACTCCCTGCGTTGGCGTAGCTAACCCACCCACCTTTTCCCGGGGCATCCAGTTAATTTCAGGTGTTCCTCACCCTTGCGGAAGGATTACCCCGATGGTACATCACTAAACATTACGGTTTGGGGGGCTTCGATAGCGAAGCCCCCCGGCGCAACGATTTGTTTACCAGCTCTTGCTGGCCAGGCTATGGACGAGTTTTTCCCCGACCTTCTTAGTGACCACCGAAGAAGTTCCGATCACCTGTGGCACGATTTGACCGTCTACCTTTGCATGCTTATAAGTAACGTTATTAGTGGTCCCAATGCGTGCGTCACCAAAACGAATAGTACCTAACATAGCTCTAAATTCCATTGCGTCCAAAACCTTGGCTATTGCATTGGGAGAGGTATCGTCGCTGGTCTTCTCCAGCGCTGCCAGCGCAAATTGCATTGTAGTATAACCCCCATAAGAAAGACCGCCGGGCAGCTCCCCCCATCTCTTCTGGTAAGCATCGACAAATTTTTTGTTCTCCGGTGTATCGATAGTCCATGCATAAAAGCAAGTGGTAATGATATCTAAGCAGGTGTCGCCCATCTGCTCCATTATTTTGGGATGGGTAGAATGCCCGGACTGGGGCATGATGATGGGCATCTTGACCTTGTATTCACTGAGTTGTCTGAGACCAGGAATAACCGTAACACCCATGAACCAGGCAAAAAGTGCATCGGCATCCTTCAGGGCAGTAATATACGGAGAGACATCCTTGGTGCCCAGGGGGATCCACTGTTCTTGAATGATCTTTCCTCCCCTATCTTTGAACCCCGCCACACCGCCGCCGATGAACTCGCGACCGGCTACATAGTCTGTGCCCATCGTGGACACTGTCCTGTAGCCCAGTTTTTCGTAGGCATAGGCCCCCGTGGGATAGCTCACCGTGGACAATGTTCCTAAGGGTGCCCAGCACCAGGTCGCCTTTGCCTGGACAGCATTGGCGGTACTGTGCCAATAGGTCATCATAGGTATCTTGACTCTGCCGGCATAGCCGGCTACCGCCCCGGCGCAGCCACCGTGAAAGGGACCGAGGATCATGCAGACCTTATCTGTTTCCACCAGTTTTCTGGCTTTGTCCATGGCGACAGCCGGGTCACTGGCCTCGTCCTCTATGATTAATTCTATTGGTCTGCCGGCAACCTCGGAGTTGGCTTTCTCCAGAGCGAGAATGGCGCCTTGCTTACCAGCTATGCCATGCTCGGTAAGTGGGCCGGTAAAGTCCGCTATAAATCCGATTTTTATTGGCTTCATTTCAGCATAAGCATTGAAACCGGTAGAAAGCGAAGAAGCCAATATCCCTATAGCCATAAGAATGTAAAAAGCCTTTGTCTTCATTTGGTCCTCCTCACCTTTTACTAAGGTTTACGTTTTGCTGTAAGCTCAGCTTACTAGCATATACCCAAAAGTGAAGCATCTGTGATCCAGAAATCACCTACCCTCGCCTTGAACACCTCCTTCATCACTTACCTAATTTTTCACCTCCTTTCGTGTAAGTCTAGTGCAACCGTCGTCCACTGGTGTGAGATATTAACATACTCCTCTTTTCACCTCCCTTCTTTCCATGTGATTCTCAGAAGTCTCACTATCCTTGAAAAAAGGCCACACACACGTTACCCGAGATACATTCATTCAATGTGCTTTATGCACCCTCCGTTTTCTCGCTTTTTCGTTGTGCCCTTAGTGCCTTTTTCGCCTCGTAATCTCCATCAATGGTAGACTTCGGACAAATCAAATCTCCAGTGGATATCATTGTCTAAAGGGTAGACCAGCCAAAATATCCCTACCCATCTAAGCCCCCTCCCTGAATGGAAGGCAGTTCAATACCGCCAAGGTTCGGGATCCAGCCCTGGACGGCCCGGATATTTGGCCGCCACGGCCCGAACATCAGGATGGTCAAGGGCCGTCATATGCCCCCCGTCAAGGACCAATGTGTCCCCCACCCGCCATGTTGCGTTGAGAATGTCACCCGTACAGTGCATCCAGTAGGGATAGGTGGCTGTATGCTCTGGTGCACCTATATGCACATGTATGTTTGAGGAATGGGAATGCTCGATTACACGGCGGTAAATGAGGCTGGGACACTGATGTGGTCCGACTTTCGCCTGGGGATGGACACCACAGTGTATACCATCAAAGTTGTAGACCCCATCGCCCAGATGCGCAACCATCGCTTTCAGGAACTGGTTTAAGGCATCAGCTTCATGGCCGCCTTCAATCTTCGTGATGCGGCAATTTTCGATGGTTAGGCGGATCGGTTCTTTAAAAAAGGGTGAAATGCCGATATAACGGGACCACCAACTGAGCATTCTATCGAAGACAATGATACCTGAAGTCTCCGTTATATTTATGGGGGGAATCACCCACTCCGGCCAGGGCCGATATCCTCCAACCTCATGGCGTCGGGTTGTATAAGTGGGGAACAATGGATTAATCGATGGGCCGACAATGCCTTCGAGGTGTGTCCCATTGTCATGAGTCAATTGCCAGGAAAGTCCTTCCTTGAAAGGGACGGACGCATGATAGCGAATCTCACTAACGAGTTCATGGGGGGTTTGCGCCCAGGCGGTGCAAAGGAGGGGCGCTGTCGTGGCAAAGTTGCGGACCATAATAAATTCAAGTTCTGAAACCAAATCCCGGAACTCCCTTATCTCTTCCACCACGAGATCGAAAGAGTGATTGATCATGACATCGCAAGCCGTCAAGGCGGCCTTGACTATGGGCGGTATTCGCCAGGTGTGGGCTTTGACCGGTTCGTCTATCCACAGGACCGAAGGGTTGGCACCGCGATGTTGGATGGCGGCCTGGATCCATGAGATGGCCTGTTCGTCAACCAGGTTATCGCCACCGTACAGACCGTCCGTCTGAGCCAGAATCAACACCTCCTGCCCTGCCCGGATCTGGGCACAATGATCCAGCATGTCGTCGATAGCCACAGCGGCTCCACGGGGTATACCGTGTATATCAGCCATTGTTATGTCCTCCTATTTCAGACGTCATGATTGAACCCATAATATACTAAATCTAATTCTTTCGTCTATAAAAATGTGCCGCTATAAAATTAATGATTATCTTCGGAACAGATGGACGGTTTCATTGGAATATGCATCCGGTCTCCAGCTTAGCATCAAATAAAAAAGCTTCATCTTTCTTTTTTATATCGATGGAAAGCAGGGTTCCGCAGTCTGGGCAGAGAAACGCTAACATCTCAAGATCCTTATGCAGCCGGCGTCGTGGGCCTGCCTCCTCTGCTCCAATACGGAGCACCGCTGTGTGTTCCTTCCAGTTTTTGTCGGCATCCCCGAGGTCAAAGCCGCATTTACATGTAACGGCCAGGCGATTGTCGACAGACACCACCTCCAGATACTCCCCCATCGGTAAAAGCCGACGCCCACCCATAACTCGTGATCTGCGAGGTGGCTGCACAGCCATCCCCAGCCGTTTGTCCCTAATTTGCTGACGCAATGAAGTCGTGCGATTTAAATCAACCTGTGGTGGCGACCCGTTTAAAACTATCCCGTAAATAGTCTCACAGCACTTTGGCGATACCGAGCCGTTATGTACGTCATGTCTAACAAGCTCGGGATCTCGGTCTAAGGGATCGCCGTATCCTCCCCCACCTTGCCAGGTGTATTCAAAAATATCTCCGGGATTTAATGTAAACTCGCCCGGCTTAGCCCCTAAATCGGTCACCTCACCCTGAAACTCTTCTGATGTGGAGGGTAAGTCGCCTTCTTTAAACTTCTTTAACAGATCCGTGTTTCTTATGTGCAGGTTGACATTGCAGGCACCTGGCAAGCCGCCAAAAACGCCAGCCGAATTCGGAGACTCCACGCCATGGGTGGTTAAAAACGCTGAAAGAGAATCGGTATCATGCAACGTGAACGCGAGGCCACCGGAACGGCCGCCTCGGTACTTGCCTGGTCCCCCCGTGTCCTGTACGAAACGCCTGTACAGGTAAAGGATGGGTGCAAAATTCTCATTGGTTTCCACATTTGCTATGCTGGGCAATGGAATCTCGAAAACACCGGCGCCGTCCAAGCCATCCTTAAAGGGATAGGCACCGGCTCCGCCGAGAATTGGATCAAGCAATAGAGTCCCAAATGGCTCCCCGTATTGGTTAAGGCCGGCCAGATTTATGACTGCCATAGAACCATCAGTGACAGCTTGTGCCTCATCGTGATACTTGTCGCTACACCCAAGCAAATGTGCAAGGGCGCTTGTAGTGACATTTTTAGTCACCCATACCGCTGCACAAGTTCCTGAACCCACTGGTGCCGGCCACTTGGCATTGTTGACGATTCCTTCTGGTGCTACAATGTTGATGGCATTAAGTATCCCCTCATTCTGGGGGATGTCGTAGGCCAGCATTGGCAAAGTCCCAGCGAATAATCCTCCTATCATCCCTGATTTGGTGCAATTAATGAAACCTGGGGCCTGCTTGAAGGTTTTTGTGAAGTCATAGGTCATGGAGTCGCCATCTTTGGTAATGGCAAGCTCAATCTTGTAGATTCGGTTGGAATGCCCGTCATGGTCAAGGAAATCGACTCCACGAAAAGTGCCATCGGGCAACTCTGAGAGTCTAGCCCTGAAACGCTTTTCGGAAAGCTCGATCAATCCTTTCATAACGGCTTGAACCGTCTCGAGTTTGTAGTGTTCTATCATTCCAGTCAAACGCCGCTTGGCCACATTGTTTGCCGCAATCATTGCCTTGAAGTCTAGTCCAATCATGAAGGGCAACCGGGACATCGCCAGAATCATCTCCCAGATATCTTTTCTTATCTTGCCATTCTCTATCAACTTTACCGGCGGCACAATCATGCATTCTTGCTGTATCTCTGTTGCTTTGGAACACCAACTGCCAAATACCATTCCTCCAACATCGAGTTGATGCGCGGCGCAGCCAGACCAAGCGACCAGCTCGCCATTATAGAAAATCGGGCACACTATGGAGAAGTCTGGTGGATGCACCGCACCATCATATGGGTTATTGACAATGAACATGTCACCATCCTTGATTCCCGGATTCTCAGAACACTTGCGAATCACACCCTTTATAACCTGAGATGTTGTCCCAGCATGAAACAGCACCTGGCGTCCCATCGTAACGATGGAGCCATCATCCAGATAAAGTCCACAACAGAAGTCGGTCGCCTCTGTGACTATAGGAGACCCAGAGACCGACTTGAGAGCGATTGCTTGCTCATCAGTAATGCTCTGAAGCCTGTGGCGTATTACTTCGAAAGTAATCGGATCAATCTTGGAGGAAACTGAATCCACCTTAGGGGCGAGGCTTACCTGGTCGGTAAGCTCTTGCCTTGCTTCGATGATGATGTTCAGCCAGCTGTCCATAATGCCCCGCTGCCTGGGCCCAATCAACACCGTCGTGCCTGGGTATTCCAAGATCGCTGGTCCATCAACCCTACAACCAGCATTTATATCCAGCCCCCTGTACACTTTAGTTCGAACGAATTTCCCCTCCTTGCTAAAGTATACGTCTCGCTCGCCAATTTGGCTCGATGATGGATCTGTCTTCCCAGATTCATATTGCCGAAGCTGCGGCTTAGGCATCCGCCCCACGGAATCTACCCGGAATGTCGTTATTTCAATGCCTGCTTCTCTGTAGGCCGCGCCCGTACCATAGAGTTCTTCGTATTTTTTTTCGAATCTTTCGATCAGGTCATCCACCACTTCAGGCGTTAATAAGCCGTTCGTAACAGGAATGGTTATCTGATGGGTTTGGCGACGGTATTGGATATCCAAGTACCGAAAAAATATCATGTCGGCCTCTGCTACCCCGTTTCTCGCCAAACCCTGAGCACAAACTTGCATTAAGTTATCAAAGTTCGATGAAATTTTATCTGCATCAATAAACTTGGAAGCTTTATCAAAGAAAGGGGGTGTACGCATCAAGTCTGACAAGGTGTGAGAGTAGTGTATGTCTGAAGCAACGGCCCCGTAAGCGGAATGCACGGTGGCGGTGGCGGGGACGATTATGGCCTTGATGTCAAGCTCCGATCCGTAGCTGGCACAGTGGGTTGGCCCGGCTCCACCGTATGCATACAGAACGAAGTCCCTGGGGTCGTATCCCTTCTCCAACGTCAAATTGCGCAGAAGGTCAGCCATCTTGCTATCTACAATGGTCCTGACTGCCGCCGCAGCTTCAGAAACTGTCATGTTTAGAGGTTCGGCAATCTTCTCCCGAATCACGGTTTCCGCTTTTGCTTTGTTCAACCGAACTCTCCCACCAAGGAAATAGTCCGGATCGATTATTCCCAGAACGACATCCGCATCCGTCACCGTCGGCTCCGTCCCGCCCTTGTCGTAGCATACAGGGCCGGGATATGCCCCCGCGCTATCCGGTCCCACCCTGATGTGCCCCCCCTCAACATGGGCTATGCTGCCACCTCCGGCCCCGATAGTGTGGATGTTGATCATAGGGTTAAGAATATGATACTTTTCAACAACGGATGTGGTGGCGATGAGTGGCCGACCGTCCACAATGAGCCCGACATCGAAACTCGTTCCACCCATGTCGGTAGTAATGACATTGCGGTGACCAAGGACCTCCGCAAGATGCAGGGAGCCAATTACACCCCCGGTGGGGCCGGAAGCAAGAAGCGTCACCGCGCGATTTGGGGCCTCCTGAGCAGAGAGCGAGCCCCCAATAGCATTCATAATCAGGAATGGACCTTTCAATTCTGATTCTCTGAGTCGGGTATCGAGGTTTGAGACGTATGAGCTAACACTCTTAGCGAGGTAGGCATTAATGCAGGTGGTGGCCGATCGCTCATATTCTCTAATCACCGGCACAAGCTCGCTCGAAATGGAAATGAACATCTCCGGGGCTTCCTCAAGAATGATCCTCTTTATGCGCTGTTCGTGAGCAGGATTCCGAAAAGACCAGAGTAAACAAACAGCTATGGCTTGAACTCCTGCGTCCACCAACTCACGAACTGCCCGTCGGGCCTCTTCCTCGTTAAGTTTCACAACCACCGTGCCCTTGTAGTCCACTCGTTCAGGCACTTCCTTAATGAGATGATGCGGCACGATGGGCACCGGATACTCTCGAAATAAGTAATGAGGTATCTGCTCCTCCGACAGACCGGCCGTAAATCCCATCATCCGCTGTATGAACATCGTATCGCCAAACCCTTTGGTTGTGATCAGCCCGGTTAGCGCTCCTTTACGTTCTATTAAGGCGTTGGTTGCTATTGTCGTACCATGAGTGAAGCAGGCAGTCTCAGACAGTAACTCCGGCGTACTAAGGCCTAAATTCTCTGAAGCGTGGGTAAGCCCTTCCATGACTCCCGCCGCAGGTGCGCTTGGAGTTGATTCCGCCTTGTATAATTGCAACCGACCCTGATCGTCCACCACCACTGTATCAGTAAAAGTGCCGCCAATATCGATTCCAATATAGTACATGCTTCGATATCTTCCTTATTCGACTTTCACCATGATGAATTTTGGAGAAAAAGACTTACAAATAGCTCATTTTTTGATCCCGGTATTGGCGAGATCCATCAAGGCGGTACAAGAGGAGGTGAGAAGTTCCACTATCCTAGGAAAAGGCCACACACACGTTACCCGAGATACATTCATTCAATGTGCTTTATGCACCTTCCATTTTCTCGCTTTTCCGTTTTGCCCTTAGTGCCTTTGTCGCCTCGGAATCAACATCAAAGGTTTCCGGATCTATAATGACCCCATAATTATCCCTGGCCGATTTAATCGAGATATATTCGTTAAGCACGTCCAGCCGGACCTTCTCAATCTCCCTATCGAGGGGGTCGCCGACGCCGCCGCCGCCGCCGGAATTGGAAATGAGGATATCCCCCGGCTGAAGGTACTGTAAGTCAAGGGTGCGGAAGGATAAATGCTTTCCTTTCCTCACAATCTCAAGCTTGGTTTTAGTCCCGCCCTTACCCCCCAGAAGGCCTACTGACTCGAACTTTTCACCGTCGGCATTACCGGACATCGTGAGACAGTCAAGGGGCTGCCAGACCTTTGGATTATAGACATTCAGCGCTTCAACGTGAGTACCCAGCCCTCCCCGCCACTGCCCGGCCCCTTCGGAGTCCGCGAGAAATTCGTAGTGCAGCCACCGGTAAGGAATGTACCATTCCTCAACCTCTATTGGGGCCCGAACATGAGCGCCGCCCAGCGGGCTGGAGCCGCTGCCGTCAACGGCGTCATACCCCCACACCGCACCGCTTGACGGAATGGCGTGAAAACAGTGTGCCGTGTATTCGGAGATGGTCCCGGTGCGGGGATCGATAATATCACGGCGCTTACCGGCGTAGAGAGGATTTACATGTCTGCCCCAGGTTGCCGGGGTCTCCTTGGGGACTACCTGTCCTATAGCCAACTGGACGCACTCGGTTATTTCCATGCCCAGGATGACGGCCTGGGAGGCCGAAGTGGCCGGATATATCGGATCGAGCACGGTGCCCGGTTTGGTGACGATTTCCATGCATTCGAAGAAGCCATCGTTCCGGGGCAGTCCGGGTGGCAGGCACCACAGCAAACCGCTGGTCACCGATGACCATACCTGACCCAGCGGGACGTTGATAAAGTCTACCTGCGGGTCGCTCTCTGAAAAGTCGAATACCAGTTTGCCCTCTTTGGGTTTAACCGTCAGGGCCAGCCTCACCCAGACCGGTTTGTCTGTAGTCCCGTCCCAGTCCGCGGCTCGCTCCGCCCGGTAGGTCCCCGCCGGCCATTTTGCAATGACGTTTTTCACCGCTTCACGGGCCCGGTTAATCAGCTCGTCACATGCCGCCAGCACGGCATCTTTTCCGTAGGCCTTGAGAAGCTCGTTGATTCTCTTTTCGATTATCCTCATCGACCCGTATACCAGCATATTGTCGGCGCGCACCAGGGCGGACCCCCGGAGGTTCCGAAGGATTACGGCGTAAGCGGCCTCGTTGATCTTGCCGCGTTCTATGAGTTTTATCGGGGGTATCATCAAGCCCTCGCCGATGCAATCATAAGTGCGCGGGAAATAGCAGCCCGGGTAAGCACCGCCGCTGTCGTACTGGTGCGTCCGCGCGAAGTGATAGAACAAGAGCTCGCCTTCATAGAATATGGGGCGGAGAAACGACCAGTCGGCTACATGGCCGAACTTCACGACAAACGGGTCATTTCCGATGATGAAGTCGTCGGGATAGATGTTGTTACGTCCTATCACGTCTAACATCCCCTTCAATGAAATATCGCTTCCCCCGGTGTGGACCGGCATAAAATTCCCGATGCTTAATGTTCGCTCGTCCTTATCAAATAACACCGTACCCAGGTCGCGGATGTGCGATGTGGGGACAGAAAAACACTGGCGGAACAGCCGGGCACCCAGCTCCTGGTTCAGGGCATTTAACCTCGCCTCAACTACCGCCAGCGTCAGAGGGTCGATACTTTTACGTTTACTCATTGCTTTTCCTCCTGACCTCAATAATCCTCGTACCGCCTGTCTTCAGGAAATGGTTACGAGGTAGTTTCCATAGGCATCAACCGTAACTTGAGCCTCCGGGGGCACCACGATGGTTGTCTTTTGCTCCTCGATAATGGCTGGACCCTTAATAGAGATGCCATGCTGTAACTTGTCTCCATCGTAGCACGGAGTCTCTTTAACCCCCCCGAGCTGCTTGAAATATACTTGGCGCCGGCGTTTCAGTGCCGCGGAGGGGTCTTGAGGAGAGAGCGTTTGCTTCGCCAGCTGGAAGGGACGCCGCCTGGCTATCGCTCGCAGCTTGAGCAGGGCGATGGTGGTCGGCAGAGCAGGGTCTGCCCAGCCGTAGAGGGCTTCATGCCGACTGTGAAAAGCTGCCACCAGCTCCTTGAGGTTTGCCTCCAGGAACGGTTTACCTGTCTTTATCTCCGGTAAGGTGACATCAATATCACGAAGCTGGCCAAAGTATCGCATCTCAGCGCCACGCACAAGCGACATGTCCTTCTCACTGATACCCTGCCGTGCGAAGATGTCGATGGCCTCTTTCTCCATGGCACCGTAAAGAGCTTTCACATCCTGAGCGTTGGCTTCATCGTCACGACGGTAATAGAATCTATTCAGGACGTACCCGTAATCGGCTACGACCCCGCCGAAGGCAGAAAATACCGCGGCGTGCTTGGGAATGTACACCTTTTTCATACCTAGCCGTGTCGCCATAGCCACTCCGTGGACCGGACCGGCCCCGCCCCCGGCGATAAGCACGAAATCGCGAGGATCGTACCCCTTCTCAACGATGCTCAAGAAGACCCGCTCTCCCATGACGGTTTCGGCCAAGGATGCTATGGAATAAGCCGTCTCCACCGTACCCACGCCCAGCGATTTGGCTATCTTTTCCGTGATAGCCTTTTCTGCCAGGCTCGGGTTGAGGGGGATCGTACCGCCCAGGAAGTAATCAGCTGGAATATAACCCAGAATAACATCGGCATCCGTAAGCGTTGGCAGCTGCCCGCCCTTGTTGTAGCATGCCGGACCCGGATCCGCACCGGCGCTTTCCGGTCCTACCCGGAGAATACCGAGCCTGTCTATCCAGGCAATAGAACCACCCCCGGCCCCGATACTGGTGATATCCATGCTCTCCATGGCATTTTTCTGGTCACCGATTATCATTTCAGTCGTGGTGGCGATGGTCCGATCCTTGAGTACGCCGATGTCGACGCTGGTCCCCCCCATATCGAAGGTCAATACATTATCAAAGTCGCACTGTTCCGCCAGGAAGCGGCCCATCAGGGCTCCGGTAGCTAAGCCCGATCCTATCAACTGCCCAGGATTCTCTGAACATAAGTCTTTTGTGGCAACGACGCCAAGACCTGTACTAAAAAGCAAGGTCCCGCTAAAATCAGCCCCTTCAAGTTGCTCTTCCAATGCTTCGACAAACCGGGTGAGCAAAGGCTTCACATAGGCTGCGAATGTTGCCGTGCTAAGTCGATCATACTCTATCCAGCGCCGCATGATGCGCGAAGACAATACCACATTAGGGTATTCCTCTTTTATAATTTCCGCTGCGCTCTCCTCATGTGCTGGGTTGATGTAAGAATGTAAGAAGCACACAACTGGAACTTCAACCTCATGCTCTTTTGCCTTTCTTACAGCTTCGATAACATCGTTTTCGTTCAATGGTGTGATTACTTCCCCATCATACTGGATACGCTCTTCAACCCCGAACCGCAGGTACCGGGGAATCAAGACCCTTGGGGCCAGTACTTTGAGGTTGTAAATGTCAACTTTCGGTATCGTGCGGCCCAACTCAAATATGTCCCTAAAACCCTTGGTATGGATTAGGCAGCACTTGGCACCTTTTTCCTCAAGTATGCAATTTGTAGGTAGGGTCGTGCCTATCAATATTGTAGTGGTATTCGCGAGTAGGTTTTGTTCCGTAGTCCCTCGTTCTTCGGCTAGAGTTCTAATGCAGCTCATTATGCTTCTTGCCGGATCAGAGGGGTCTGTTTCTGATTTAGCCACGCTTATGTCTTGTTCGCCAGCTATTAGCACACCATCAGTAAAAGTCCCGCCTGTATCTATTAGAATCTCAAACAATTTCCTCCTCCTTTGCTGCTGGAATGTTTAAAGCGAGTCAATAAGAATCTGGATTTTTAAAAGGTTTACTGACAGAAATGTAACGCAAATACTTGAAAGTATAAAGGAATTCTCTCAATAGAAATAAAATCTCCTCAGTTGGAAAACCATTTTATGTTTGTGTTTTCGTATTGTCAACATTTTTTTCGAATCGAGGTGATAGGAAATTGCTTTTTTGAACCGTAGGAACATTAACGAACAATAAAGGGGTCACATCTTAAATATTAAATATTGACTTCTCAAATCAAATTTCCTAACATATTTCTCCTAGGGTTCTTACCTCCAAATCCTCAACAAAAGGGAAACAAAATGGCAAGGCCCTTACGAGTTGAATATCCTGGAGCATATTACCATCTGATCAATCGGGGAAACGCCGGAGAGAACATATTTGACAGAGATGGGGATAAAGAAAAATTCCTCCAATACCTTAACAAAGCTGTAGGTCGTTTTTCTATAATTATCCACACATACTGCCTCATGGCTAACCACTACCATTTATTGGTAGAAACAGCTCAACAGAATTTAAGCGTTGCGATTCAATGGCTCAACGCCAGTTATGCTGCTTACTACAACAGGAAACATCGAAGAAGTGGGCATCTCTTTCAGGGAAGGTATAAGGCTATATTAATCGATGCTGATGAATACCTCAGGCAGCTTTCCCGTTACATTCACCTCAACCCCGTTCGTGCAAAGATTGTGACAAAACCGGCGGAATATCCATGGAGCAGCTATTCGGCATTTATCGGGAGGATGAAGGGATCTGATTGGCTTGAGACAAGATGGCTGTTGGCGTATTTTGGGAGAAAGAGAAAAGAGGCGATAAAAAACTATAAGAACTTTGTTGAGGAAGTTGATGTCGAGGCTCTTGAAAACCCCAATAAATACGTAGTTGGCGGTTTTATCCTGGGTAACACGGACTTTGTTAGCTGGGTCCAAGACACTTTCCTATCAGGTAGGGATGATGAAGAAGAGATCCCCCAACTCAAGCAATTGAAACCGAAGGTATTGCTTGAGACAATCCTTGAGGCTGTTTGCGATGAAGTCGGGTGTAGCGAGGAGCAGATACGTGAGAAGGGTCGCAAGGGCAACGAAGCCCGAGAGATTGCAATCTATCTCGCAAGAGACCTTACTGGATCTAAGTGTAAAGATCTGGGGGAGTTTTTTGGCGGGATATCGGGTGCTGCAATCACTATGATATACAATCAAGTCACCAGCAAGATATGCCGGGATAAGAGACTGAAGGGTAAGGTGAACAAAATCAAAGGAAGAATATTTAATATTTAAGATGTGACCCCATTTTTGATATCGGCGCCCCAAAAATGCCTCAGCGATTTTTTGATCGCCCACGCCCTGCCTGGTTTCCAAACCAGTGACACGGGATTTCGTGGCAGCAATGTGGGGATTCCACATGTCCATTGAAAAAAGGTAGGAGGGATAAGAACAAGGCCGGACCTTGAAGATGCCGGATAATGAATAAATTTAGGCGAATGCAGCATGTGGTAATATAAATGGTTCATGTATGTCCGTTGGTGTTGGGTTACAGAATGACGCATGAATTTTCTGAAAAAATGATGAAACTGGGCACTATGCGCTCAAGAAAGGAGGGAGTATGTTTGAAATTGTAATTGATACGGGTGGAACTTTTACTGATGCTGTATTAATAGACGAGGATCGAAAAATAAACACGGCAAAATTTCCAACTAATGTGGTCGATCCATCAACGAGTATCTTGGGGTGTATTGGAATATTGGCACAACAACGCCATTTGACGGAGCAAAAAGTACTGGCACATACGGCGACACTGGTGATAGGTACCACCTTATCCACAAATTGCGTATTGGAGAAAAAAGGGGCAAAATGCTGTCTGATCTATACCAAGGGCCTCAAGGACATACCTGAGCTGGGGACCAAAATATGGAAAGAAGACATCTACAATCTAAAAGTACCCCCGCCGAGTTATTTAATTCCCCGATATCTGCGCTTTGGAGTTGAAGAGAGAATGCAGTATGACGGAGAGATACTCACACCGTTGAATGAGGACGATGTGCTCGAAGCCGTAAAAAAGGCGAAAGAGCATGATGTTGAGGTTCCGATTATTTGCTTTTTACACTCCTATATCAACCCTGCCCATGAGGAAAGGGCGGCAGAAATCGTGAAGACCGAATATCCTGATGTTGTCATCTCATCCCATATCCTGCGGCGCTGGATAGAGTATGATCGATTGAGCACCGCGGAAATTGCAGGTTACGTGAAGCCGATGACGGCCCGTTTTTTGAGATCACTGGAAAAACAGCTAAAGGACGCTGATTTCAAAGGGAATTCTCTTTTGGTGACATGTGCAGGTGGTGTGACCACACCCGAGTTGTGTATGGACAACCCTGCACTCTTAATAGGGTCAGGGCCAGCTGCAGGGCCCTTATTGGGTCAGTTTTTGGGAGAACTGGCCAATTTGGAAAACGTGATCGTCCTTGACATGGGGGGAACGAGCTGTGATTTAAGCATGCTTCCGGGGCGGATGATTTCAACCACGATTCAAATGAAAATAGCGGAGTACAAAAACGCATCTGAGGCTGTGGATGTTGCCAGCATTGGCGCAGGTGGGGGGAGCATCGCACGGCTTGACGAACGCAATATGCTTTATGTCGGACCGGATAGTGCCGGTGCTGAACCTGGTCCTGCGTGTTACGACAAGGGCGGGCAGATGCCTGCTGTGACCGATGCCGATGTGGTTCTGGGAAATATCCCTGCGGATTACTTCCTGGGAGGCACGATCTCATTAGATGCAAGTCTCGCAGAAAAAGTGATCGAGGAAAAAATAGCCAAGCCGCTGGGTTTAGATACGATTGAAGCTGCCAATGCCATATCATCCCTAGTAGAAGACAATATGTCGAAGGAGATTTTCCTGTTGGCTGTTGAAAAAGGTCTCGACCCCCAGAAATTTAGTCTGGTTGTGGGGGGTGGGGCTGGCCCGGTCCACGCGGTTAGAGTGGCGGCTAAATTGGGTATAAAGGAGGTATACATACCCAAACAGGCTGCCGTATTTTGTGCCTTCGGTGCAGCGCTGGCCGATTATAAATATATCTTGACCCGTTTTCTCTATAGCAGGGACGACGAAGTGAATCTTGACAGGGTGAAAAATCTTTTCAATTCTCTGGAAGAGGAAGGGGTCGGTATTTTAAAGCGGCAGGGGGTGGCTGAGAAGGACATGAAACTGATCCGCGGCGCTGAGATGCGGTACTTTGGACAACTTCATGACGTCGACGTTGCTCTTCCGGAGACAAAGAAGGGAGAACCATTCACAGAGTCTACCCTTAAAGAATTGATTCGGAAATTCCATGAGCAGCATCGAGAACTGTTCGGCTGGTCAAACCCTGACTTGCCGAGCGTGATTGCTATCCTTAAACTCCAGGCCATAGGAATGAGACCCCCTGTTGAGATGGATACACAACCGGCCTCCTTGAAGGATGCATCAGCGGCGCTGAAACGCAAACGGCAAGTGTTTTTTAAGGAAATGGGGGGTTTTATACAAACCCCATGCTATGATGCGAACCGGCTGAAACATGGAAATGTGATTTCCGGTCCGGCGATAGTAGAAGAAACAAAGACAACCGTAGTGGTGCCCAAAGGAGCAGAACTCACCGTTGACCCCTATGGAAATTATATCATAAGGAGGTGAACCAATGAACCGGGATACAACGATAGATCCTTTAACGCTATCCTTGATTGAAGGAAGATTAAATTCTTTGAATGAGGAGGTTGGCAATAGACTGTTTCGCCAATGTTTCTCTTTTCCCACAGCGCATATCCATGACCTGGGTACCGTATTGTTTGACAACAGGGAGCGAACCATTACCATTGGAAACTGGATGCCGGTTCATACCGCAGGGTCTGACATTTGTTTAAAGGGTATGCTGGACTGGATAGGGCGAGATAATATACACCCGAATGATTTCATTATCGCAAACGACCCGTTTATTGTGAAATTCGGTCATGCACCGGATTGGTCGCTTATTCGTCCCATTTTTTACGAGGGTGAGCTTGTGTTTTACCACTTTTTAAGAACCCATCAATTTGATTCGGGTGGCGCCTACCAGGGTTGTTATTACCCCCGCACCTATGACTGTCACGGGGAAGGATTGATGATTCCTCCGGTAAAAATCATAGAAAAAGGTGTGGTCGACGAGAAAGCCTACTCTATCATCCTTCGAAATGTGAGAGGTGCCCCTATGGTGCGGGCCGACAACATGCTGGCTTTTGAGGCGATGAAGAAGGCTGAGGAGAGGGTAATAGAGATGCTCAGGAGCTACGGAAAGGAGACAGTGTTGGCGGCATGTGACGAGATCCTGAGACGAACCGAGGAATCCGTAAGGAAGGTTATTTCAACATGGTCGGCCGGGACATATGAGGCAGAGAGGGCCTCGGACTGGGACGGAACGACCGATAAGCCGGTATGGGTCAGATTGACCCTTACCGTTAAGCCGGATGAGGGACAGCTCATATTCGACTTCTCAGAGAGCGATCCCCAGGTGGATTTCATCAATTGCCCTATCGGCCAGTCAGCGGCGGCAGTTATCAGCGGTGTAACATGGTCTCTTCCGCCCGGAACAGCTCGCAACCAGGGTTTACTGGACTGTGTGACCATTATTACAAAGGAGGGAACAGTGCTCGGTCCCACATACCCGTCCACTACAGGTGCTCAGGCTCCAAGTCTGGGCACACATGTAACGGAGTGTGTCCAGCTCGCTTTGAGCCAGGTCGTTCCGAAGGATACCTCGGCGATATGGTCCAGGCATTTGTGTCCCATCGTCACAGGGAAGCGAAGGGACAAAACGGATCCGAGAACGGGGACGCCTTACATTTATTGGGCATCACCCTTTCATGCGGATGGTTCGAGCGGCGCACTAGAAGGTTTTGACGGCATCGACGGGATTGGACCTATTCATACCGGAGGTGCCGTCGTGAGAGCGCCCGTGGAGGTCGAGGAATGGGATACGCCCTATAGGTGGTTGCATTATGAATTTATACCGGATTCTGCCGGTGACGGGAAATGGAGAGGAGGCGCAGGTACCGAACTTCGGATCTTGAATACCTATGACCCGAAGGTTTGGCAACCTCACGATTGTGTCGTGATGACAGGCAACTCCGACGGTGAAAAATTCACCCATACGGGTCTGATGGGCGGCACGGACGGCAAGGCACACAGGCTGGGCATCATAAGAAAGGGAAAAGATGTGCGTTTGCGCTGCATGGATGTCCAATACCTTCAGCCGGGGGATTTGATTTGGACCAAGTCAGGGGGAGGTGGCGGCTATGGGGATCCGCTTGATAGAGAGATTGAGAAGGTGCAGTGGGATGCATTAAATGAATATATTTCCATTGAAAGGGCCAGGGACGTCTATGGTGTTGTACTTGATCCAAAATTCTTTGAAGTGGATGACGAGGCGACAGCGGAACTAAGGAGGAAAATGAAAGCGAAAAAGAAAAAGGCTAAGAAAAAGGAGTAAGAAGTGCAGTGAAAGGCCTTCAGAGACAGGTTGATTTCACCTGAAAGAGCAAGGGATATTTACAAGGTGGTGATAGACCAGAAGAAAAAGGGGTCAGGTCTGCTTCAGCCTTTTTCATCCACCCATCAGCTCCGCATTCTTGGTAGATTCCTACCGCCTTCTTCGGGTTCTCTTTTGCCCCTGACAGGTCGCCCTTTCGCTTCAGCAGTTCCGCATAAAGAGCGTGTGCCTTGCCCAACCAGAACATCGTATTATGCCTTTTATTCGCCTCGATGGCCTTTTTGACCCATGCTTCGGCTTCATTCATATGCTGGTCATCAATTATAACAGAAGATATTGAACTGTTATGCCTCATAAGTATTAATGAACGCGTATGGCTTGAAATCCCTATTACGGGAAATTTTCGTCATGAAAACGCGATTACCCTGGCCGGGCCGCCATCGGCCTTTAATTTCAAAGGAAGGGCCATGATATAGCACCTCTTTCCTGTTACCGCGTCAATTTCTCCCCCTAAATTCTCTATCAGCAGTATCTCGTTTTCTATCAAACAGACTCGATGCAGAGGATGGTCCCAGTGAGATTGCTCGCTGCCCGGTTCTACGCATATCGTATCCATCCCTATCATCTTAATCTTTTTTTTCAGCAAAAACTCTTCAACGGAATTCCCGTCCAGGCCGGGATGTTTTGTGCTGTAATCCGGGGTGCCGAATTGTTTATGCCGGCCCGTATTAATAATAAGAATGTCGCCTTCATTCACTTCAGGCTCCGCCTTTTCAAGGTCCTCCGCTTTTATGGGGGCGCAATCCTCTAAATGACGAAAATCAAGAACAACCCCCTTTCCAACAAAGGCATCTATGGGATATTCGTCTATTCTTTTGCCGCGCTTGTTAAAATGCCATGTCGCGTCAACATGCGTGCCCGTATGGGTCGTGAGCTCCAAGTCATGGTAGATAGGCCACCCGGGCTCAGGTCCTCTCCCCCCCCTGCACATGGAAGGCAAATCATCGGGGAAGTCATGCTGCTCGACCCTTGCCCGCGCACCTGCCGCTTCTTCAGCCGGATGTAGCTGCATATCACTGTAAACCAGCACGCTTAAATCATAAATTCGTTCAAACTTAATTTCATTCATACTAAAAACCCCCTGTTTGTTTATTAATAGATGTTTAGAATTCTCGATAGGCGCCTTATGGAATTGTCTACGTCGGAAAGTATGATCAGGATTAACACCAGTTTTCTCCGAATGCATGAAGTACCTGAGTCACTTCGGGGGCCAATCCAGAGTGGGGAATCCTTCATAATCAGACCGCTTGTCGCTTCGCTTTTTTCCCAGTTTATATCTATCGAACGGTTCATAAGCATGCGTGGGAAGAATGAGGCTGCCTTTTTTTAACTCCCACTTGAGCATGAAGAGGATATCCTGCAGCAAGGCCTGATTGCTGCAGTTTCCAGCTGGCCAGAGGACCCCCGGCCCTCCCCTGTCCTCCAATTGCATGGGAATGTCGTAAACGCTATCGCCTACCATAATCGCCTTGCCCTCATCGGTCTGGACCTCCACGTGCTGGTGCCCCCCCGTATGCGCAATAGCTAGAACGCATCGAATGCCAGGGAAGAGTTCTATATCGCCATCAATGAAGTCGACCCGGTCCAGGTTGCTCACGAACCAGGGGAGATCCGGTGAATGGCCGAGCTTACTATGGTAGGCAGCCTGGAATGCCATCTCTTTCCTCTGAATGATGAATCTCGCATTCGGGAAAAGGGGAGCCTTCCCCGTATGATCGATGTCCAAGTGCGTCATGATAATGGTCTCGATATCACCGGGTTCAACTCCTTCCTCTTTAAGGAGTTTTATAATATCCTGCTCTGGTGTCGACCAACCCTTCATGATAGGCGGAAACACAGTCACATCACGAACGCCGGTATCCACAAGTATCGGCTTCTCCCCGCCGAGGATCAGATAGGCATTGATGGGAATACAGGTCTTTCTTCCTGGGTTGAAACTGAAAAGAAGAAAACTCCAATCCATAAGGATGTCACCGACATGCAAAACCTTCACTTTAAGTCCCATTCTCTGACCCTCCTTTTTTACAGAATAAGTTGCCTTGAACGCTGACTTTCAGACCTGTTTGTTCACCAGTGCCTTCAATCCCAGCCGTTTAAGCGTTTCATCCTTAGGTTGACCGCTTTCCGGATCCCATCCCATAGCCTTTCTATAGCCACGGGCGAGGCTGTTCTCATCAATGGTAACCCCACTAACGGGACCTTCCGCCATTGGCGGGTCTCCCTTCATTCGAGAATGCAACCTGAGATCAGTGGCCCTGATGCCCTCCCGTATGTTAAAGCACTGCCTTAAGGTCTGGACCCTGGCGCCCACCTCGAGGATATTCTCCATGTTCATATCCCATCCCGTGACGGCATTGAAAAATTCCACAAAGGGAAAATTTCCAAAGAATATCTGCGCAAAACTACATACCCCGGCGCAATTGCCGGCCTGCAGATAACATGAAACCGTCGCGCTCGGCCCTCCTTTTTTCGTGAATTCATATTGTTCGAGGTTCTGGAATGTAAGTTCAGGATAGGGGGCGAGTACGGCAGGGCTGATATCGACCCTAGCCATGGGCGTTGCCGTATGCCGGCCGGGGGTAGGATCACAGAGGTAGCCTGTGGCGCGACCCGGAAGATAAAGCGGACTATGCATCCCGGGCTCCTGCCCTCCCACATGCACGGCAAAGGTCTCGGCCTTTTCTCCGATCTTTTGTGCCGCAATCTTGACGCCATCGGCCAGGATATCGCCAAGGCCCTCCCTTCGAATGATTTTGTGCACCATGGCAATCATGGCCTCCCCGTTGCCCCAGGCTAACTCAATCCCATCTGTGTCGGTTTTCGTTATCAGCCCATGCTCGTAACATTCCATGGCAAAGGCCAGTACGCTTCCCGTGGAGATGGTGTCCAATCCGCTCCTATTGCAGAGGTCATTGAGTTTAAAGATCGAAAACAGATCCATGTTCAAGCACATAGAACCAAAGGAGGCCAGCGTTTCATACTCGGGTTTTTTCGTTTCCTTGAGGGGATGGGGGCCCTTGGAGACCCTAAGAATGCCCCCGCATGCTACCGGACACCTGGCGCAGCCGTATTTTTTGACCTGATAGGAGATAACGGAGTCGGCATCGGTGATATTTTCGTGACCCGGAAACGCCTCGCTTCCGGCCATAAGCCAGTTTTTTACGGGTGTGGAACCGCTTTCCAGGAGAAATCGCGTTCCTCCGCATGTCCCGTGCTTCATGAGAGACATGGAAAAGCCGGGATTTTGCCGGAGGTCTTTCACAAAGGCCCTGCGTAGCTTTTCGACGGCCCCCTCATCAGCGGTGGGAACTTTTCCGTTTCCTTGGACTGCAACGGCCTTGAGTCTCTTTGAGCCCATGACGGCGCCCACTCCGGACCGGGCTGCAGCCCTCCCTCTGTCGTTGATGATTCCGCTGATCAGGGACAGCCTTTCGGAAGCGGGGCCGATGGAAGCGACCCGTATCCTTGGATTTCCTGAATCATGCTGAATTGCCTCCTCTGTCTCCACAGTGTCCCTTCCCCAGAGATGCAACGCGTCTCTGATTTCAATCCGGTTCTCTGAGACCATGAGATAAATGGGAGAAGAGGCGATGCCGGAGATGAAAACAGCGTCCCAGCCAGCAGCCTTCAATTCACTGCCGAAATATCCGCCCGCATTGGCATCTCCCCATCCGCCGGTTAGGGGTGATTTGCAGACGGCCATGTAGCGGCTGCCCGCAGGGACACCTGTCCCTGTCAGCGGGCCGGTTGTGAAACCCAGGATGTTCTCCCGGCCCAAGGGATCAGCGCCTTTTTCCTGACGTTCAAAAAGCACCCGCACTCCAAGTCCGTATCCGCCTATGAAATCGCGGGCCAAAGACTCATCAAGCCTCTCTTTGCGAATTGTTCCGCTAGACAGATCAACAAAACCTAGCTTCCCTCTGTAGCCAGCTACCATGACTGCTCTCCGGTTTGCTCACCTTTAATACAATTTCAATGGAATTTTCTCATGTTTTTTTGATATCCAAGATCATGGGAAATTTTAGACGTACTCTCCATCAACATCTTCTATGGTAGGCATGGTGACTACAACAACGGAAGTTCCGGTTTTTTGGAGGACCTCACGTGCCAGGATATCCATATTTTGCTTTTCACTTGCAGGGATTATTCCCGCGAAGTCGTTCACTGGACCAATGGGTTTGGGAAAGTCTTCTCCCCATACGCCCTGGCTGAGAACGAGAAGGAGAGATAAAAGGATTACCCACCGAAGGATTGGTCTCTTCATGGTCGTACGATTTTCCATTACCTCATTGAAAAAGTCAAGCGCCTCTGTAATCTTCCATCGACTTCAGATCCCTTCAGTATGCGCTAACTCTTCACGTTAGCTCCGTTCCACAATTGGAGGACTGGAATTTGTACATAATGGGATGATGGCTGAGAGGTGAAAATATCTCTTCGTGAAACCCATTTTTGTGTTACCTGGAATCGGATTTCTCTAAAACCTATTTTTATGGAGCCAACTAAATTCCGGTCGCCTCGGAGTAAATGGATTCTTGTCCCTGGAAAAGCCCTGCTCTCCCGGTACCCCAAACTTCATAACACTGGTTAGCTCATACCCCTCAGGAAGACCAAGAATTTTTTCTGCCTCTTCTTTGTAATTTCCCCAGTAGCTGACAATTACACTTCCCAACCCGTCGGCCACTGCCGCCAAGGACATGTTTTCTATACAAAGCCATGCGCCCGGTGCATCCCCTTTCTTGTTACACACTGCGACAATACTGGCATTCTGGAAGGATTTTTTCTGATGCAGGGCATTTTGTTCAACTTCGTCTTGTCCCTCTCCCTTCCGAGGGGACATCCGTCGGTTTTGCTGGTATTTGGTTTCTGCAAGTTGATCGATGATTTTTTGATCATCAATAATGATGAACTCCCAGGGTTGACGGTTTCCGGCCGAGGGTGCCTTGGTGCCCGCCAGGATGATTTTCCGCAATTGTTCTTCCGAAACACCCTGTTTGAAGATACGAATTGATCTCCTCTTTTCGATTGCTTCATAAGCTTCCATTGTTCTCCTCCTCCCTGTTCTTACGTTTCTAGAGTCAAATACTATGTAGACTTGAAATAGTCTGCTTTGAGTATCATGAGGTATTCATGTAAATACACCGGAGATGATACATGAATCATCTTACAAGATCGAGTACCGTAATTTTGTATAGACTCCTTCAATTCTTACAGCTTTAAGAGCCTCCTCGCATTCCCCTCGAAAATCTTCTGCCGTTGTGTCTCGGAGATGGGGAGGGTGTCTATTATCTTGATTGTCTCCCGGATATATCCCGGCCCTTTTTCAGGATCAAAAGGGCAGTCAGATGCGAACAGGACGTTATCCACGCCGAAAAATTCAAGACCACATCTTGTGGCTGAGAACGATCCAAAAAGAGCAGTGTCAGCAAAAAACATCTTGAAGTATTCGAGATGTGGGTTTTTTAGCTGTTTCAGGATAATGGTGTAATCCTCGTCTGAGGTGCGACTGCCCAGCTGGTCCCAGCTTGTACTTACCCGGCCCTCGAAATAAGGAATCATGCCACCCATGTGGTGTGTGATTATCTTGAGGTTGGGAAAATGATCGAAGTAGCCGCCAAAGACAAGGCGGGCCATGGCCGCGCTGGTCTCATAAGGCCAGCCGAAGACAAACCAGATCTCATATTTGGATTTCTCTTCAGTGAGATAGTCTGGAAAATTGGCATCTCGGGCCGGATGGATCCAGATGGGCAGGTCAAAGCTGGTTACCTTTTCGAATAAGGGCTGGAATTCGGGTAGGTCCAGCGGACGACCATTTACATTTGAAAAAAACTGAACGCCCACAGCCTTAAGGTCTTTAATGGCACGGTCGATCTCATCAAGTGCCGCATCTGGATTATTCATGGGTATGGAAGCCACAAATCCAGGAAACCGTTTCGGGTATTTTGCCACATATTGTGCCATGCCGTCATTCGCCACTTTAGCAAGATCTGGTGTCAGTTCTGGACCGGCCAATACCTCCAAGGGGGGGGCGGCCAGGCAGATTATCTGTGCATAGTCGTCAAACCGGTCCATCACACGAAATCGGGCTTCCAAGTCAACCAATGCAGGGATTCCCCGGACCCGCTTACCCATGTCCTTATAGTTCGGGGCAACTTCCATCATCCTGTCGAAGTAGATCTTGGGAAAAATGTGGTTAAAAATATCAATTTTCATACTGCCGCTCCATAGCGAATCTGTAAGGCAGACCTATGTATTCCTTCCCCTTTCGTGGCCGCCTGGCTGATAGCCGGTTGAGTCAAATTCCACATTTGCACTAACTGAGTTTGGCCGATCCTTAGAAGATCAGTCACCTCGTAGCACGATATGCTCAGCGCTTTGGCGCCTCGGCGATTCTTTCCCGAATCCATGACCTCCAATCCGAATTGTTAAAAAACCCTCAGGGTTAATTCCACGGGCTATGATGTGATGCAGTGCACCAGGTTCATCAATTCTGGATTTCCTTAGCATACCTGAGGTCTATCACATTTGGCGGTTCTTTTTCAACTTATCATTTATGTACGTCCACTATATTTAATTTTCTTTCCTAACACAAATTAAGAAAAACTACCGAAAGGGATTTCATCCTTGACAAAGGGATAGAGATCATTTACTCTGGTCGAACGACCAGGTTAATTAATAAAAAAGATTGAACCAAAGACATTCCGTGACCACCTAAAGGGCAAGGAAGGACAAATCATTTTAACCGCCTTTGAGTGCATTGTTGAAAAAGGAATCTGCCACTTCAACTTACGACATCGCTAAAAGAGGGGGAATGAATCAGGGAAATTACTTATCCAAGAAATGGTACGTTCAACTTTCCATCTTTTCTTATATCGCCTAAGTTTGCGTTCATCTTGAAGGTTCTCTTTTTTGTGGTTTTTCTATGAGGGCAGGTAAGATCTATCCAACTTTTTTCAGATCTTTACGCAGGGAATCACTATCGTCGGCATTATCATCAATCAAATGCTTCGGTCTGCTTTTGGGCCTACCCGGAACTTGCCTGGGAACTTTTTTTTCAAGTGTTTGGTCTAAGCGCATGACTTACTCCGGGGATGCATAGGTAATGGTGCTTTCCAAAGGAATACCCTGGCTGTCGACCACCACAATCTATTTCGAACCTTTACCTGATGTAGCCTCCGTTTTCACCGTCCACTCCTAGTGCTCAGAATAAGTTATAGTGATAGGACTCGAGTTATGGCGAAAACCAGGGATGATGGCTTCGTAAAAAGTCCAACTTCTGCGTTGCGCTGCATCCTTCGTCACTGCAGCGTACTGTAAGTACGCCTCATTCCTCAGGATTTACGCGCCTTGAATTTGAAGCTTTTTACTTTGCCATCGAATTTTAACTTTTTACGAGATCATCATGGATGCGTTGTATATGGATCCGGTGGAGGTGAAGCAACCGCCTCTAACAACAACAGGGGTAACGGCAAGGGAGAAGTTTAACGTAAAGCCCAACCTGTAGGTTATTAGTAAAAGCAGCAAATTAATCTGCAAAAAGAGGAGGGATGTGAATGAAAATAGATATCTTTCCCCATATCCTACCTGTGAAGTACAAAGAGGCTTTTCAGAAGGTAAACAAATCAGAGGTCTTCATCAAAATGCATAATATTATACCTACTCT
>Ga0209636_10000711_pt1 | contig 33065 bp, 26 predicted proteins | sample DeeMarSWOR152_54_FD_187464 | JGI IMG/M metagenome (GOLD analysis project Ga0209636, IMG submission 187464) | Marine sediment microbial communities from White Oak River estuary, North Carolina - WOR-1-52-54 (SPAdes) (version 2) | ecosystem: Environmental > Aquatic > Marine > Intertidal zone >...
GCGGCGTTCGCCCTAACCTTTTAACCAGCGAACCGTCTTCGGCGAACCAGAAGGTTGCGTCGCCGAAGCACCCTTTGGCCTGGATTACTTTCGTCGGTACGATCTCGCCCGACACCTCGAGCGTTTGGTCCGCGACGTATTCCATCTTCGTCTTGCGGACCTTCCCCGTTTGGAATTCGAGGGCCTGAACCTCGATTTTACTCCCCGGCGCCGCGAGCCTCGCCAAAGCCTCCTCGGCCTCGACCATGCCAAACGACGCCTCGGGGACGTCTATCGTCTCGACTTTATCGCCTTTGGTCACGGTGACGTTGAAACCTTCCTTCGTCCGCGTAGCTTTGACGGCCGTGGTTTTGCCCTTTTCCGTCACGGCCGAGGCGTAATAGACGAGCGCGCCGCCGCTGAGATAACGGTCGGCGGTCCATTTAAGTGAGAATTGGCCTGTCTTATCGCGCCGGGCTTCCATTACCGCGGTGAACCGTTGGACCACGGCGCTCCCCAGGTTGGCGGTGCTTTCGACGACGTGGCAGTATCCAATATGTTTATCGCCGTCGTACACGGCGTACCACCAGTCGGCGGCTGCCGGCGCCGACGCGGCCACGACGAGCGCCGACGCCAGAAACGCGAGTAACCGCTTGCGCCGCGGCGTCATGACGTTCCTCCCTTCGGCGAGCCGGGTTGCGTCCGTTCGCGATATACCCGGCGTTTTACGTTCGATTCCAATCTATGCCGTTCGCCTTTCGCCATATCCGGGATAAACGTCGAGTGCCGTGAGCCAACGTCCTAGCGCGTCGACGCGCGCGGTCTCATCTTCGGCCAGATGCAACGGCCGGCCCCGACAGTCGAAGATGACGCCGACGGCGCCGCCCTCGAGTTCCGCCTCGACGGTTTGGCCCTTTCCTTCGCCAAGGTCAAAAGGCCGGATGGGGTCCAGTTTGGCTTTAACCTTCTCGCCCACGCCCAGCGGTAAGAGGACCATCTCGCCGTAACTGATCTCCTCCTCGACGTGGCCACGGCCCGGCCAGTCGGCGGTAATCCTAAGGCAAGCGTGGCCCGCCTTGCCGTTGCCGATGGGCGCGACGCACGAGCCGAGACGCACCAGACAATCGCGCTCGAATACCTGGGTGGCGGCAACCGGCATGACGGTGGAGAGCACGCCGAGCTGGGGCATCATGAATATCGAGTCCACCGCGAGGAAGGTCACGGCCTCCGGGCGGAAGCCGTCTATGAGCATTAACGCGGCCTGGACCCGCCGCGGCGCGTGCGAGAGCACGCCGCCCGACCCCACCAACATGTCGAGCGTCAGCATGTTGACCAACGTCTCGCCGGTCATAGTCTGGGCGAAGGCGTCTGATATGGTCCGTTCCTGTTGTATACCCTTCAGGCCTACGGCGAGGCCTTTGTGTTGGACGAAGGCGAGGCGGAGCGCCTCGCGCGCGATGGCCTGCTCGATGACGAGCTCGGTCAGCGTCTGCGGTATCGTCGTGGGCCTTATCATCTTGTTGCGGATGCGGTCGCGTAGGGCGCGTTCGTCCAGCTCGGCTTTGGGGAAGGGGACCCATCGTATTATATCCGCCAGGCCCGCCTCGGCGAGGACGTTGGAGATGGAGTAGGACAGCCCCAGGTTGGCGGAGACGGTCCGGTTGAAGACGCCCTGGAAGACGGAGAAGATGTCGGTCGTGGCGCCGCCGACGTCGACGCCGATGACCTCCAAGCCCTCCCGTTCGGCAATGGTCCGGATTATGGCGCCGACCGCGGCGGGCGTGGGCATGATGGGTACCGCGGTCCAGTACATGAGTTTGGAGTACCCGGGCGCCTGGGCCATGACGTGTTCCATGAAGAGGTTGTGGATCTCGTGCCTCGCGGGGCCGAGGTTCTCGCGCTCGAGCACGGGCCTGATGTTGTCGACGACGTAGAGGGAGGTTTTTTCGCCGAGCGTCCGTTCGATGTTGGGCCGCACGTCCTTGTTGCCGGCGTAGATGACGGGAAGTTGAAAGCTCGCACCGAAGCGCGGCCTGGGGTCCGCGGCGCCGATGAGCTCCGCCAGCTCGACGACGTGGCTGACGGTGCCGCCGTCGATGCCCCCCGATAGAAGAATCATGTCCGGGCGCAGGCGTCGGATGGCCTCTATTTTCTGGTGCGGGAGACGTCCGTCGTTGGAGGCCAACACGTCCATGACGATGGCGCCGGCGCCGAGGGCCGCGCGCTGGGCCGACTCCGCGGTCATGGTTTTGACGACGCCCGCGACCATCATCTGGAGGCCGCCGCCGGCCGAAGAGGTGGACATGTAGATGTCGGTACCTTCGTTTTTGCCTTCGGCGACCAGGACCTTGTGGTCGGCTATCAGTTTCCGGCCGGTCAGTTCCTCGACTTCGCCGACGGCGTTTAGTACGCCGCGCGTCACGTCTTCCGCCGGTTTCTCGACCGTGGTCGGGGCCTCCCCCCGTACTTTAAGGCGGTATTCGTCGCCTTCCTTTTGTATCAAGATGGCCTTGGTGGTAGTACTGCCGCAATCGGTGGCCAATATCGTCTTTACGTTCGCGAGCTCCATATTTAAAACGGGGGCGGCCTCTACGTAGGGAATCGCCCGCCGCCGGCCTTACCTTCTTTTTTTACCTTTCTTTTTTTCTTTCATTTCGGCCCGCCACTCGGCGTCGTAGCGTTCGATGGCGGCCAGCAAGCGGTTGACGTTTTCGCGTTCCTCCAGCGCGAGACGCACGTCGTTGTACGCTCGTACGTTGAAGATCGACCGGACCAGCGGGTCGAAGAAGACCATTACCTGCGAGCCGATGAACGAGAGGGGCTTAGCGGACTCCAAAAAGAAGATCGCCGGCGCGGTGAGGCTCCGTTCCACGATGGCCCGGGCGATTTTTTCGATTAGTTCGTCGCGTCGTTCGGGCGATAGCTCGCCGTATTCCGGTTGGTCGGTCGTATCAAAGAGGCGAGGCATAGACGCCGCCGGGGTATCCCCGCTCGTCGGCTTCGCGTTGAGCCGGCTCTACAATAATCCCAACGAGGTCAGGGCCCCTTGTATCGGCGCGATGACCGCGAGCTTGAGCCAATCTTCGATCAGGAACTCCATCCGTCCGATAAGGAGCGAGATGCGGGCCATTACCGTGTAGCCGAAAGCGGCGCCGAAGGAGACCATCAGGAACCAAATGCCCAACCGCGCCGTGCGGCCCAGCACGCCTTTATGTTCCTTCGAGAAATAAAAATATACGAGCGCGCTCACGATGCCCACGATCAGGAGCGTGTTGCTTACGGAGGTCGGCCAATCGACGTGCCACCCGCCGGGGCCCGCGGTTATCACGACCGGCGATAGTTTTACCGTCCCCCATATTTGGTAGATGCAATTCGCCTGGAGGTAGACTATAAACATCAGGCCCGCGCCCAGGCCGACGGAGAACGCGATGCCGTACCGCGAGACCCACGCCGCTTTGGGGAAGAAGCGGAACAACATCGTAACCCCCAGCAGGCCGGCTATTATCGTCAGCCAACGCAGGTCCAGACGCCCTTCCGTCAATAGCACGACGAAGGCGCCTTTGAGCGGGTAGATCAGGTTCGGGAGGAGCAGGTTGTGGTAATTGTACGCGATCCAGAAACCCGCGGAGACGCCTACGAATAGATATTCCGCGAACTTGTAAAACGGGTTGTCTTTATACAGGAACGAGAGGATGCACAGCGTCAAAAGCGCCGCGATCCACGTCCCGAGCAAAGTTAGCCCGTCCATTACGGTGCCTCCGAATCGAGAGCCCGGGCGGCGGGTTTAAGCTGACGCGACAGGTCCAGTTCTCGGGCCCTCACGTTTCTCCTCGCGCTGGCGGCGCAATATGAAGTACGAGATGTTCGCGAATATGATGAAAAGAATTATTACGAGGTGCGCGATCGACTGCGCGTCCATGCGGCGCGAAGCTTTGCCCGCGTACGCCAACACGGTTTCGTATTCCGCGGCGCCCTTAAGGCCTCCCAAAAGGCCGACGAGTTGGCCCGTCTGCAGGTAGGGGAAGAACTGCGGCGCCGATACCGCGGTACAACCGCCGGCCACTCGCCGCTGGTATAACGCGTTGGCCACGCGCACCCACGCGGGGATACCCGGGTCGCCCGCGGAGAGGTCCATCACGAGGTCGATGTCCTTCAGGTTCCGGACTTTGGCCAATATGGGTAAGCCGGCGGTAGGCTCGCCGGCCATGTCCGCGGGGAATACTTCCGGGAAAGACGCCCCGAGCGACTTTATGACGATGTCGCCGCCCGGTTTGTAGCCCAGGTTGACGTAGTCGCGGCCGTATACGAGGTCGTATTCCTTCCCCACATCGGCCATAGCGCTCACCGCCATCTGGGCCCCTTGCGGCCAGAGCGCCATAATTATGACCTTATGTTTTTTGGTGAAGCAGTGGCGGAGGAAGGCCAAGGCCATCGGATGGACCTCGGGTGCCGCGGCCGGGTCGTAGTCGAACGCGACCAGGACGTTCGAGCCCGGCGGCAGGTTCTCAACCTCTTTGTAGATGCTCTCGGTTTGGGGCGTCACCTTGACGCGCATCCCGAGCGGAAAGATGAGCGGGATTACGACGGCCACGGCGATTACCAGGAAGATAATACGGCGGTCTATGTCCGCCAACCAACGGACGAATTTCATCGGCGATAACCTCCCGGCGCCTGGGACGGACCGCTCACGACGTCTACTCCTCTCCCAGGTACGACCGCTCGATGCCGAGCAGTATCCTGAGCGACGTCGAGACCACGCCCAGCGACGCGCCGATTAATATGGCCCGCTGCCCGGCGGTGTTGAAGATGTCCATTATTCTATCCTTGAGCCAGTCGGGCGTTAGGAAGACCAACCAATCCGGCCACCACGGCGGGACCCAGGCCGAACCTATCGGCACTTGCCCGAGCATCACGACGACGGCCGCGACGAGCAGGAGCGTCGCGTCGACGGTACGTGCCCGGAACGCCCGGTACGCCGCGGAGGCGACGAAAAACGCCAAAAGCGCGAACACCGTAGAGGACATGGGGAAGATCAAGTAGTTGAATAGCCAGTCGAAGACGGTCCCTTCCTCGATGCCCCAGCCTATGCCGATTATAGCCATCGCGAAGAGGCCGGCGATGAGGGGGATGGAATAGGGCCAATCGGCGCGGCGCCGGCGAATCTTCATATAGTTGATGCGGAGGAGGTTGAACGCGCCCACTAGTATGGCGAAAGCTATCACCACCAGGTACCATTTCTGGATTTGTGCGGCGACGCTCCGGAGGGCCGGCACGAAGAACTCGAGGATTATTATTACCCCCGCGACGAAGGCCACGATCATAGGTATTTCGCGCCGCATGTGAGTTCTCCTTGCCGGAAAGCTTCCTCGCGCGAAAGCCGCCGGGAAAAGGTTACTTTACCACGAAGAGTTGCTCGAGAGCGATCGACCGCCCGAAGAGCTCGAAGCCGAATTGGGCCAGAAACGCGGTAACGACGCCCGCGATTATAAATATCAATATTATGACTTTACCCAGGTCCTGACCGATGAGGCTCCCCAAGAGCCGGGGCTCGCGGCTTAGGTAGGCGCTCGCGGCGAATAGCTCTTCGCCGATGAGGGTATAGTCGCAGGCCGCGATGAAGAAGGGGAGTTGCGAGGGCATCGCCGTCCCGGCTATTTGGATAGCGCCGATGGAGTGGCCGGTCTCGGCCAGGATTAACGACTCGGCGTAAAAGGTCCCGAGGTAGAAGTTGGCCGCCGGTTTTTCCCGCAACATGATGCCGTCTACGCCCGCGACGTAGCCGAACTGGTCGTCCGTCAGGTAGCGGATATTTTCGCGGCGGTACGCGTCCGGCCGGCCCGCCTCCAGGTAGGCTTCTTTGACGACTTCTTGCGCGGTGGACATCACCAGCGAGCGCGAGCACGGCACAAGTAGGGCGGCGTCGTACTCGGCTATCATAGTGGCTACCCTTCCCAGTATCGTTACCGCGGCGATGGTCTGGATGTCGTCGATGTCGGCTATTCCCGGGACGTAGAGGACGGGTTTGCCCATTTCCGTGGCCCGGCCTACCGCTTCCTGCACCGCCTCCAAGCCCGCGATGCGGCGGATGAAAAGCTCTTTGCCCGCCCGCGCTTGCGAGATATAGTACAGCACGAATGCCGCCAACAAGACGGAGGCGACGAGCATATTGAGCCGGTCCGGGTAGAACCACTCGGCGGTCGCCTTGACCGGCCCCGCCGGCGCCGCGTCCGTGCTCATCTTCTCGCCTCGCGCGCGAACCTTGTAGAAATATTCGACGCCGTTCTCGGCTTTTTCGTCCGTAAACTCATAACTTCCCTTGCCGGGTTCGACTTCGCCCAGTCTCTTGTAATCGCCCGCGGCGCGCGTAGCCCGCCAGACCTCGTAAGCGATGACTTGCGCTTTTCCCCCGGCTTCGTCCGGCGACGCCTGCCAAGTTACGGTAATCGAGCCCCCCGCGTCGAGGGGCGTGTCCTGGGCGGCCACGTCCTCCGCCGCTTGCAGCGTTTGCCCGAAAGCCGCGGCCGCTACACTCATAATCACAAACGCGCCCAAACGGACCGATTTCATAACGAGTACCTCGTGCATTTCGGACGCCGCACTTTGCGTTGCCGCCCAAGAACCCGGCGCGGTTCGTATCCGTTTAAAAATTTGAAAAAATCTACCACGGCGGCGTTACCGTGTCAAGAATTAAAAGAGGCGTAAGCGCGAATTACAAAGGTCCGGGGGCTTCGGACCGGGCGCCTGCGATAACCGCACCCGTCTTCCTATACGAAATAGGAGTTGACACGCAGCCCCGGTCGGTGTTAAATTTAACAAGTATTATTTTAATTTCAGCTCAGCGTGCCCGTTAACGGTAGGTAGTAATGGCAAACAAACCCCGCCGCCGCTTCGCCGACGTTGAGTTCGACTCCTATATTTCCGACGGGGCCGAAGTCCGTGGCTCATATCGGGGGAAGGCCAATCTGCTTGTCGCGGGCGTTATCCAAGGCGACTTGGAAGTCGACGGGACCGTTATGGTTGCGACGCCCGCCGCCGTGAACGGCGACGTCTCGGGCGTTAACGTCATCGTGTCGGGGCGCGTTGAAGGCGAAGTGCGCGCGCGCAAGGCTGCGGAAGTCCGTCGCAAGGCCGTTATAAAAGGTAGCGTTATCGCCCGGGAGATATACGTCGCGGTGGGCGCCCAAGTAGGTGGTGACATAATCGCCCATGGCAGGAGGGGTGTGACGTCTTTCCGGGAGCGCCGTCGCGCCGCCGCCGCCGAGCCCGGGCCCGAAAAGCCTCAAAACCCCTAAATAGCAAGGAGAACGCGTTGGCTTTCGAACGTGCGGATGCGGAAAAAGTAATCGAGCGAACGCTCCGGGCTTCCCGGGCGGACGAGACGCTGGTCCTGCTCGAGTTCTACCAACGCGCGGTAACGCGGTTCGGCGAGAACGAGATACACCAGAATATGGACGAAAGTCACGTACGTCTTACGGTGCAGGCCGCGGTGGGTAAGAAGGTGGGCGTCGCCCGGGGCAACGTTAACGGGGAGGACGACGGTAAAAAGCTCGCCGACACGGCCTTCGCCATCGCCCGCGTCCAGGGCGAGAAGGAAGACTACGCCGGCCTGGCCGAACCGAGCGCCGTCCCCGCGGTTAAAAGTTACAGCGACGCTACGGCGAATTATACGCCGGACCAGCGGGCCGACGCCGCGGGCGAAGTCATCGCCGCGGCCAAGGCCGCTAAGATGAAGGCCGCGGGGTCGTTCCGAACGGAAGCGGGCGCGCTCACGGTGGCCAACTCCAAAGGGGTAATGGTGCACCACCCCTACACCGAGGCGGAGCTGGTGGCCGTCGTAATGGCCGAAGACGCGAGCGGTTACTGCGAGGGCGGCGGGTGGGACGTTACGCGTATCGACGTAACCGGCCTGGCCGAGGACGCGGTTCGCCGCGCCGAGCTATCGAGAAAGCCGCGCGACGTCGAACCCGGCCAGTACGACCTCGTCGTCGAACCGTACGCGGTAGGCGAGCTTTTCACCTGGCTCGCGTTCGTGGTATTCGACACACGCGCCTACCAGGAGGGTAGGAGCTTACTCTCCAAGCGGATGGGCGACAAGATAATGGGGGATAATATCACCATCGTCGACGACGGCCTCTCCCCCGAAACCATACCGCTGCCCTTCGACTTCGAGGGCGTTCCCCGCCAGCGGGTGACGTTAGTAGATAAGGGCGTCGCGAGCGGGTTGTGTTACGACCTCGCGACCGCGGCGAAGGAGGGCAAGAAGACCACAGGGCACGCCTTGCCGCCCGGCGGTGGTTACGGCCCCTTTCCCCTGAACCTTGCGCTCGAGGCGGGCGATTCGTCGGTGGAGGAGATGATCGCGTCGATGGAGCGGGGGCTATACGTTACGCGTTTCCATTACGTCAACGGTTTCGTGGAGCCGATGCAGGCGGTTTTCACGGGGATGACGCGGGACGGCACGTTTTGGGTCGAGGGCGGCGAGATAAAATACGGCGTAAAGAACCTCCGCTGGACCGAGAGTATGTTGCGCGCGTTCTCGAACGTGCGGATGCTCGGCCGGGATCGGCGGCTCCTGGGCGTAACGAACGGAATAAGGACGGTTTCGCCGGCCGTATATTTTAAGGATTTCACCTTCACCGGGACGACGGAGCATTAACGTAGGGGGTTGTATGGGTGGAGCGCAGACGAAGTCGGTTACGGTGCGCCTCGACTTGGGCGTTAACGACCGTCTTAACCGCTATAGCGCCGAAGCGGCGTTGTCCAAGTCGTTGATCGTTAATTGCGCCCTCGCGCATTTCCTGGGCACGAGCGAAAAAACCCGGTTTGAGATTTTAAAGGGTTACATTACGCGCGCCAAGAGAAAGCGGTGAAGGGGCGAGGCGTTCCCTGAGCGAAGGGCGGTACCCGGGCGTTAAGTCGCGCCAAGCTGATGACGCGACTCCGGGATCAACGTAGAACCAAGAAGGGTACGGGAGAGTTCCCGTGCCCTGATTATATGGGCGTATAGGCCTTGGCCTTCGTAACCGACAAGGTAACCCGCGCCGGCTTTGTCGTCGGCTCGAGTTTTATTTTCCGTAGTTTTCGGCGAGATAGCTCACGACCGCGGCCCGTTCGGCGTCGTCTAGTTTGGCGCCCTTCTTGCGCATCCGGTCCACCGTTTTAGCCCAACCTTCGGCATCGTCCTTCTTTTTTTGAACGCGCTCGAGGTCGTGGCAACCGGTGCAGCGCGCTTCCAATAGCGTATTACCGGCGGCGGCGGTCGCGGCCTTCGCGGGCGCTTCCGGTTCGTACGGTTCGGCCGCAAACGCGGGTTGTTCGCCCGCCGCTTCGGCCGCGGTGGCTTCCTTCTTGCCGCTACAACCGGCCGACGCGAGCGCCGCGGCAAGTACGGCCAACAGAGTTATCGTAGAAAGTCTCGGCATTTCGGCCTATCTCCTTCCGTGCTTATCGCCCGGGTGCCCTTCGCGCCGCAACGCGCGTCAGCGGGCGCCGGAACGTTTAAAAGGCGACCGTTTAGGTTAACATAAATACAAGGCTTTATGAATATTAAGCCGACGCCTTCCCCGGGCGGTCTTGGCAAGGGCCGGGCCGGAGGTTAGATTAAAAATTAGGAAAAGGCCAAGGAGAGACGATGAGGATTTTCGCGTGTTTAATCCTGGCGTGGGCCGTCAGCGCCGCGGCGGTACTTCCGGGTGAGTTTCTCGTTAGCAGTCCCAAGCTCGTGGAGCCTTCCGGCGAAACTGGTATTTGGTACTTGGCGACGTCGCCGGCAGGGTATCTATACCTCGCCGACGCGCGAGCGCTGCCGCGCCTCGCTCCCTACCGCATCTGGCACGACGACCCGGAGACCTCGACGTACTACCTCGTTTACGAGTACGAGGCGGGCGGTGCCGACGGCGCCGTCGCGTACGGCGAACTTGCGGCCTTCGGCGACGGCGTCTACCTCCTCGCGGCGACGCGAGGCCGGGAGGCGGAGGTGGCTTCCGCCGGGCTGCGGGCGCAACTCGTGCGCCTGGTTCCCACGCGGCGGGTATCGCGGCTGGACGGGGGCGAGGAGCCGCCTCCCGCGTTCGACGACGCTGTCGATGCTGCGCTTAAGGCCATTACGCGCGAGCAGGTGAAAGACTACCTTTTAACGCTTCAGGATTTTAAGACGCGGTTCTCCTATGCCGAGGGTTACGAAGAAGCCGCGGCGTGGACTTACGACTTCTTTGGAGATTTGGGATACGATACGTCGTACGACGAATTTTTCGGTGTCGGCTTCGACGGCGTTTCGGCGCCGACGGACGGGCGCAAAGTCTGGGTCGTAACCGACGGCGGAACGATATACCATTCCGTAAACCGCGGCAACCGGTGGCAGCGGCAGGACGCCCCGGCGAGGGGCTTTTTGTGGAGCGTCCAGTTCCTGGACGAGAAAGTCGGCTATACGGTGGGCGCCGCCGGCATCTGCCTTAAGACCGCGAACGGCGGCACGACCTGGGTAGCGCAAAAAGTGCCGTACGACGGTTATCTCTTCGGCGTCGCTTTCGCCGACGCGGTTAATGGTTGGGTCGCCGCGGATAGCGGCAAGATCTTCCGCACGTCGAGCGGCGGCTCGAGTTGGGCCGAACAGAACACGCCGACGGGCGAGCGCCTTTACGATATCGCGATGGCGGACGCGACGCACGGTTGGGCTTGCGGCCGGAACGGCGTTATCCTTCGCACCGAAGACGGGCAAAAGTGGACGACCCAAAATAGCAATACTACCGCCCGCCTATACGGGATCTACGCCGTCAGCGGCGACGAGGCGTGGTGTTGCGGTTGGGGGAAGACGTTGCTTCATACAACGGACGGCGGCGGGACCTGGCGGCAGGTCAATCTAACCGAGCCTACCTGGGCCCATTTCTACGACGTCCGCTTCGGCGACGCGCAACACGGTTACGTCGTAGGTCGCGACGGCGCTTTTCTATATACGGCCGATGCCGGCGGGACGTGGAAGTATAAACAAGTGGGCGAGGAGCACTTCCAAGGTTGCGACTTCGCGACGGCCTCTTTCGGTATGGTCGGTGGCTCCGCGGCGTTGTACCGGACGGCCGACGGCGGCGCGACGTTCGATTCCCTTCTGGATAGCTTCAGCGACAGGTGGCGGAGCGTCGTCGCCGAGAAGAGGGGCCGGTCCCGACCGGAGGAAATCGTGATAATGTGCGGCCATATGGACTCCATCTCCGAGCGGCCTTTGGAGCTCGCGCCGGGCGCGGACGATAACGGCTCGGGCACGGCGGCCACGCTCGCGGCCGCGCGCGCCTTCGCGGTCCTTGACTTCGAGCGGACGCTGCGCTTCATCGCTTGGTGCGGCGAGGAACAAGGGCTTTTGGGAAGTTGGCATTACGCCCAGAACGCGGCGAAAGAAGGCGAGGTGATCGTCGCCGTCGTGAACCTGGACATGGTGGCGTACGACGAGGAGAGCGGCAAGCGCGACGATACGTCCGACATCGCCAACGAAGCGTCGAAGTGGCTCGGCGAATATTTAATCGTGGCCGGGCGGTTATATAAAATCGACCATATCTTCGACTTGGTCGTCGACCCGTCGGCCGCCGCTTCGGACCACGCCTCTTTCTGGAACGTCGGCTACGACGCCGTCCTACTTATAGAGGGAGCGAAGGGCGTCGGCGGCGTTACGGAGTACCCCTATTACCACACTACCCGGGATACCGTCGATAGGCTTACTATGAAGCTCGAGGTCGATTGCGCGCGCGCCGCCGCGGCGACGGTGGCACATCTCGCCCGCGTCCGTTACCCGGCCCTCGTCGCCGAGCCGTTCCCTCCCGCGGGCGAGCCCGGGCCGTTCGCAGTATATCCCAACCCGTTCAAGGCGGGCGCCGGTACCGAGTTCGTGCGTTTTGACGGCTTGGGTGGCGGTTGCACCGTTGAGATCTACGACCTCTCGGGCCACCGTATATTTTCTTACGAGCACGCCGCGGGGATGCCTTATTACGATTGGCCCGTCGTTTCGGACGACGGCGAGGCCGCCTCCTCGGGCGTCTATTTGTACCGCGTCACGGGCGCGGGTTTACGCGAGAGCGGCAAACTCGCGATAATTCGCTAGCCGTCGCCCTTCACCCAAAGCGAAGGCCGACCCGCGAGAGTCGGCCTTTTTTTACGCGCCGTGGTTCCGCTTTTGAATCAAAGCCGGAAGGGCCCGGCCGTAGGTTCGTACGACGGGATAAGCTCGCGAAGGAGTTCGACCGTCGCGTCGTGGTCCATCGCCGCCGCGGCCTCCTCCAATCTCATTATTTTCGGCATCACCTCGTCGGCCTTTACCGGCGGCGGGATGGCCACCATAATTTCGTCGACGGGCGTTTCCTTCAGGTCTTCGTACGACGCGAAGAGTTCTTCGCTCAGCCTTTCGCCCGGCTTTATGCCTACGAATTCGATGGCGACGTCTTTCTCGGGTACGTATCCCGAAAGGCGGATGAGGTCGTACGCGAGGTCGACGATCCGCACCGGCTTACCCATATCGAGGATCATAATTTCGCCGTTTTGGCCTATCGCGGAGGCTTGAATTAATAGCTGCACCGCCTCGTAAACCGTCATGAAGTAGCGGGTCATCTCGCGGTGAGTTATCGTGACCGGCCCACCTTGCGATATTTGCTTTTTAAAGAGCGTGATGACGCTGCCGCGGGAGCCGAGGACGTTGCCGAAGCGGACCGTGACGAATTCCGTGGGGCCCTGGGAGCGCAGGCACTGCACCGCCAACTCGGCGACCATTTTAGAGGCGCCCATCGCGCTCGCCGGGTTGACCGCCTTATCGGTGGATATGAGTACGAAGCGGCCCGCGCCCGCCCGGAGCGCCTCCTCCGCCACGACGCGCGTCCCGGTGACGTTGTTCTTGACGGCCTCTTCGACGTTCTGCTCCATCAACGTAATGTGCTTGTGCGCCGCGGCGTGGTATACAATATCGGGGTTGTATTTCTCGAAGGTTGCTTTCATCGCGGACCCGTCGCGGACGTCGCCCACCACGGGGACCGCGGCCGTCTCGGCGAACTTTTGCTCGAGCTCCAGGGCGACGTTGAAGATGCTGTTTTCGCCGTGGCCCATCAATATGATGTTGGCCGGCTCGAACGACGTTAGCTGGCGGCATAGCTCCGAGCCGATGGAGCCGCCGGCGCCGGTGACGAGGATGGTCTTGCCGGTCACGTTTTCGCGGATGGATTCCAGCTCGAGCTCGATGGGGTCGCGTTTCAAGAGGTCCTCGACTTCGACTTCGCGGAGCTGACTTAGGCGGGCGTCGCCGTGGATTATTTCGAAGATGCCCGGCAGGATGCGGTAGGTTATGGCCGCGGCGATGCACCGTTCAGCTATGCGGCGTACCGCGCTGCCGGCCGCGGAGGGCATCGCGATGAGGACTTCGTCGGCGCCGTAGCGTTGGGCCACGTTGGCCACTTCCGCGGTAACGCCCACTACGGGTACGCCGGCTACCTCCCGGCCCGTCTTCCGTCGGTCGTCGTCCAAGAATGCGACCGCCTTTAGCCCGAGCCGCGGATGTTTCGCGATTTCCCGCGCGATCATCTCGCCCGCTTCGCCGGCGCCGCAGAGGATCACCTTTTTAATTTTACCGTGAGATGGGGACTCCATAAGCTATTACCGCCGCGAACGTCCGGTTACGGGACCTCGGCGGCGACGGTGTAGTCGTCGCCGATGATGATCTTAACGTCGTAGCTGTGAGGCTCGAGCCGGCGCCCGTCGAGGCCGAGGAGGCCGGCGCAGCGCAACGCCGCGTCCCGTTTTTCCTCGCTGGTTTCGACGATCGTTTCCTTATAATCGAAGGTGGCGGCGTTGCCCACGGCGACGACGCGGTAACCGTTGGCGTCGAGGCGCTCCTTCATCTTGGTAGCCGCGCCCTCGATGCCGCAACCGTTTAGGACCTCGACGTTGGTCCCCCCCGGCGCGGGGACGTTCTTGGCAAGAGCTTCCAGGATGAGCTTCGATATATCTTGGCCGCAAATGACGGTAAGGTCCACCCGTTCCCGCGATATGTCGGCTCCCAACGCCGCGGCCAGCCCTTCGGCCCAACTATCGAAGCCCTCCCGATAGTACACCGCGGATTGATCGGTGTATAAGATCTTAGGCCGGTATTGCTCGAAGCGGACGACGTTTCCGCATTCGACGTTGAAATCTTCGAGCGCGGCGAGGGCGTTTCCGAACCGCTGGGGGACTTTGGTGCTGTTGACGACCAACGCCGTAACTTGCTCCGCCGCGGGCGTAAACGTCTCAACCGTAGCCGCCGTTTCCGGTGCCGCGACGGTTTCGGCCGTCGCCGGGGGCGGCTTCGTCTCCTCCCGTTCCGCTCGCTCCGATTTGTAGCGGAGGGCAAAGGCGATAACTGCGACGACCGCGGCCGCGCCTACGACGCCCAGCGCCACGCGCCACTTACGGCCCCGGCGTCGTTGCTCCACCCTGACCAGTCTTCCCGAAGAAACCCGCTTTGCGACCATAGCCTTGCGTCTACCGTCCCCGGATAGACGTATTTATAACATACCCGGGCCCGCCGGGCAACCTAGCCGCCTGCCGCGTCTTCGCCCGCCTTCAAGTAGTGTTCGACCACTGCGGCCAAATCTTGCGGCGTGTCGACGCCGCGTGAAGTGAAATCGCCCGTCACGACGCGGACTTTGAAGCCGTGGGCCAAAGCCCGCAGCATTTCCAGGCCCTCTACCGCCTCCAGCGGCGTAGGCCCGAGGGTCGTAAATTTCAAAAGAAAATCGCGGCGATAGCCGTAGATGCCTACGTGCCTGAGGTAGGGAAGCTTTACTTGCGGCCGGTATCGGAACGGGACCATCGCGCGCGTGAAGTACAACGCGTCGCCGTTCCGGTCGACCACTACCTTACAGACGTTGGCGGAAGCGAGCTCCGCGGCCTCGGCCGCCGGAACCGGCCGCGCGAGCGTCGTCATCAGGACGCCGTCGTCCTCGTCGAAGGGGGCCGCCGCCGCGTCTACCGCGGCCGGCTCGATGAGCGGCTCGTCGCCCTGGACGTTAACGTATACGTCGCCCGCGGTCTGGGCCGCGACCTCGGCGACGCGGTCCGTGCCGCTCGGATGCTCGGCCGCGGTCATGAACACGTCGTCGGTGAACTTCTTCGCGGCCTCGTAGATGCGCCGGTCGTCGGTCGCGACGTACAGCGCGTCGAGGCGCGCGGCACGGGCGCACCGTTCGAAGACCCGCTGCACCATCGGCTTGCCGGCGACGTCCGCGAGCGCTTTCCCCGGGAAGCGGCTCGAGACGTACCGCGCCGGAATAACCCCTATCACCGTATGCCTTTTATTCGGCATCCTTACCTCCGCCGCGGTGGCGCGCGTCGGCGATCCGTTCGATTAAGGAGGTCGCGGAGTAGCCTTCGACGTAGGGCAAGGACCGGACCTCGCCCCCGGCCTCGGTTACGACGTCGGCGCCGACGATCTCGTCGCGCGGCCAGTCCCCCCCCTTCACGAGTACGTCGGGGAGGAGGGCCTTTATAAGCTCGTAGGGCGTATCCTCGTCGAAGATGGTAACGAAGTCCACGGACCGCAGCGCCGCTACGACGAGCGCGCGGTCGCCCTCGCCGTTGAAGGGTTGCGCCGGGCCTTTCGCGAGGCGGCGCGCGGACCGGTCCGCGTTCACCGCCACGACGAGCACGTCGCCGAGGCGGCTCGCCTCCTCGAGGTAGCGGACGTGGCCCGCGTGGAGGATGTCGAAGACGCCGTTGGTGAAGACCACCTTTTGCCCCGCGGCTTTGAGCGCCCTTAGCCGCTCGAGCAGTTCGCGCCGCGCCAGGATTTTTTCGTCAAAATGCATTTGCCGTTGCCGCCTTACGCCGTCGCCGGCCCTCAGCGGCCCCATATCAAGCTCGAGACGCGCTTGCGCGCCGGCTCGAAGAACCAGGCCCACAGCGACATCCCGCGCGGCCGCCGGACCATCGACAGCTTCAAGAGCGGCGGCGCGATGAACGTCGTGAGTGCCATGACGACGACCACCGCGGCGAAGAGGTCCGCGGTGACTATGCCCGCGCGGCGGCCGACCTCGGCGAAGATAAGGCCGACCTCGCCCCGCGGCGCCATGCCTATGCCCACCGCGGTGGAGTTGATCCGTTTGTCGAATACTACTAGCCCCGATAGAAACTTCCCAACCATCGCAACGGCGAAGAGGGCTCCCCCCACGACGAGTATGGCGTGGTTGGCTTCGTTGAAGGGGTTAAAATAACGTACGTCGACGTCGGCGCCGATTTTAACGAAGAAGATGGGGGTAAAGATATAGGCCACCGGCTTTAGTTCCCGGGCGATTACGTCGAATTTGCGCGTACGGCCGAGGGCGAGGCCCGCCGCGAAGGAACCCACGATGGCCGCGGAACCGGCCAACTCGGCGCCCAAGGACCAGAGAAAAGCGAACGCGATCGAGGCCACGATAAGGGTCCCGCTCGTGCGCGCCTTCTCGATAATCTTCACGAGCCGTTTCGCGAACACGTTGCCGACAATGATCGCCGCGATGAAGAAGCCGACGGCGAGCGTCGCGATCTGAGCCGTTTTTAACGCGCTCACCTCGCCCCTCATTCCCAGGTCGCGTATGACGGCTAGGATTATCAGGCCGATTATATCGTCCGCGACCGCGGCGCCCAGAATTATCTTCGCCTCTTTCGTTCCGAGCTTGCCGAGGTCCGAGAGGACCCGCACGGTAATGCCGACGCTCGTCGCGGTGAGCGTAGCCCCCAGGAAGATGGCTATTAAGTTAGTATACCCAAAGGCGAGCGCGAAGACGAAACCCCCGACGAAGGGGAGGATTACGCCTACCGCGGCTACGGCGAGCGAACGCCAACCCACCTCTAAAAGTTCGCGGACGTCGGTCGCCAGGCCCGTCTCGAACAGAAGGATGATGACGCCGATGTCGGCGAGCAGTACGAAGACGTTGGCGTGGGGGTCGACGAGCTTAAGGCCGCCTACGCCGAGAAGGACGCCCGCGACGAGCTCCCCCAAAACCGTAGGCTGGCCTATCCGGTTCGCGAACTCGCCCAGGACTTTGGCGCCTACGAAGATTAATATCAGCGTGACGAGTAGATGTGGGAGGTCCATACTTGCCGGTTAATTTTATTTAGTATTATACTAAAAGCGCTGCGCACGGCAAAACGATTTCGTGCCCGCGGGGCCGCGGCCTCGCCTCAGGTTACGACGCGGAAGCGCGACGTCCCGTCGCCGTCTCTGAAGACCTCCACCCGGCAGGGGAAGAAGTCGCGCAGCTCGGGGAGGTGGGATATCACTAATATTTTATCGAAGTCGCCCTTGACGCGAGCAATCGCCTCCACGAGCGCCGTAATGCCTTCTTCGTCCTGGGTCCCGAAACCTTCGTCGATTACGAGGAAGCGGAGGGGCACGCCGGCCCGCCGGGCGAGCAATTTCGAGAGGCCGAGGCGCAAAGAGAAGTCGGCTCGAAACGCTTCCCCGCCGGAGAAGGAATCGTAGGGCCGGGGTTCGCCGCCGTCCGTGAGTACGACGTCGAGCGTTTCCGCGACGCCCCCCGTCTTCTTCTCGCGTTGCGTTTCCAGGCGCATTCCCATACGGCCGTCCGTAAGGCGTGCCAAAACGGCGTTCGCCTCCGCCTCCAACTCGGCGAGCGCGCGTTCGGTCATGAGGGCCGGTATGCCGTCCGGGCCCAGAGCCGCGGCGAGGTAGCGGTCGACGGCGAGTTGCCGCCGCCGGGATTTGAGGGCCGCGTCCACTTGCGAAAGGCGTTCGGCCGCGCGCTCGAGCCGGGCCGATTCGGCGCGCGCCGCGCCCAACTCTTCCGCGGCCCGGCGCTTCGCCTCGCCCGCGGCCTTCTCCTCCTCCAGCGCGGCTTGGAGTTCCGCGGTCGCCTCCGCGAACGCTGCGTCCGCGTCCGGCGCGCCGGCCAGCTCGTCCGTCAATCTCGCGTCCTCGAGCTCGATTTTTTCGAGCTCTTGCGACGCCCGACGGTAAACCTCCCGCGCGAGGGGCGTCTTTTCTTCCGCGAGCTTTAAATCGCGGAAGCGGACTTCGGTCTCCGCCATCGCCGACGTCCGCCGCCGCGCCGAGTTCAAGGCCTCGGCGTTAAAGGCCAAGTTTGAAATTTCCCCTTGGAACCGAGCCACCTCTTTCCGTTCCGCCCCTTCGAGGAAGTCGCCGCGCAACGACTCGCGGAGGCGGCTCCGGGCGGCGTCGTCGGCGTCCCGCGCTGTTAGCGCGGCGCTGAGCATTTCGTGCGCTCGCGCGGCCTGGCTTAGTTGGTGCCGCGCGGTCGTGAGGTCCTCCGTTCTACGCGCGGCCTCTTCCAGCGCCTCCTCGTCGAACGCGGCCCGGGCGAGTTCGCCTTCCGCCTCGGCTACGGCTTTGGCCTCGGCGGACGACGCGAGTTTACGTAACTCTTTTTCCGAGGCCGCGGCTTCGTTTTCGACGGCTTCCATCTCGACTCGAGTTCGCCGGAGCGCGGCCTCTTCTTCGATTGCGCCGCCCAGCGCTTCCTGGGCCGCGGCGAAGCGCTGCCGTACGGCGCTTTTGCCTGCCGGGCGCGAACGGGCCGCCTCGGCCTCTTTCCTTAAGCGGTCGACTTGGGCTTCGCGTTCTTTAAGCAAATTTTCCTCGGCCTCCAACTCGGCTTCGAAGTGGCTTCGGGTCCGGGCCAGGCTCTTCTCGTCGAAAGGCCGCCCGCAAGTGGGGCAGTGCGACGCGCCCACGCCGACCTTCGAGAGTTCCGATTGGAGGTTTTGGAACCTTTCCGCGGCGAGTTCGACGTCCCGTGCCGCGGCCGCGAGACGCTTCGCGAGTTCCGCCGCGCGCTCCTCCTCCCGCTCCAACGTTTCTAATTCCAAGAGCGCCGCATCGCGCTCCGCTTCCGCCCGCGCTGCGGCGTCCCGCGCCCGGGAGAGTTTTTCGGCCAACCCTTCCCCTTTCTTGAGGATAACGCGAAGGCCGGCCAGTTTCGCGCGGACACACTCGGCTTTTTTGCCGTACGTGTTCCGGGCCTCGCCAAGCCGCCGCTCCCACGCGCGATATTTCTTCTCGCCGTCCTTCAGTTGGACGTATCTGGCCCGCCACGGCTCGAGCCGGCTTACGTTACGCTCCAGTTCGGCACGCGGCGCCGCTTCCCCCTCCAAAGACGTTACCGCTGCCGCGGAAGCGCGGTACCTTTCCTCGGCGACGGCCAGTTCTTTTTCCGCGGCGAGCCGCCTTTCCCGGGCACGCGTTAGGATTCCCTCGAGGCGTCGCGTCAACGTTTCCCACCGTTCGCCTTTTCGCTCGAGCTCGCCCAGTTTCCGCCGTTCCTCCTCGTATTCGCCGTGAGCGGAGGTTATTTCTTCGCGGCTCGCCGTTATCGCCTCGAGGGCCGCAAGCGCCGCCGCGGCTTCCTCTTTGCGAACGCGGGCCGCGGCCTTTTGCACCCGGAGTTCGGCGAGGCGGGCTTTTCGCGCGGCGAACGACGCCTGGAGGGTTCGCGCGCGGCTTTCCTTTTCGCGCGCCGCGGCCGCGCCGCGCGCCGCCTTTTCCGCGGCCCGCTCTGCTTGCCGTACGTTTACTTCGGCGGCCTTGGCGGTACGGCGCGTTTCTTCCCGCGCCGCTAGTTCGTTCGCGAGGTCGGCCGCGACGGCTTCCTCGCGTGCCAGGGCCTCGCGCGTGTCGCGGCCGGCGCGGGAGGCCGCCTCGCCCAAGGCGACGAAGCGATCCAAACCCAACAACGAAAAGAGAAGTTCTTTACGCCCCCGCGGCTTCAGCGATTTCGTAAAGAAGCCGGCTTCGCCCTGTTTCAGATAGACGCTCGCGACGAACGAATCGTACGGCAAACGGACCAGGCCGTCCACGGCCTCGGCGACGGCCGTCACCCCTTGGGCTTCGAGGAGCTCTTTTTCCGTATCGCCGGGTTTCGAAACGTTGAAAAGAACCGCCTCGTGTTTTCCATTCCTCAACGTGTAGGAACGACGGATGCGGTAGGGGGCGCCGCCGATTTCGAATTCGAAATCTACCAGCGCGGCCGTGCCGCCGCGCCGCACGAGCGCGTCGTTGGAACGCGTGCGAGCTCGTCCCCAAAGGGCCCACGTAATGGCGTCGAACAGCGCCGACTTCCCGGCGCCGTTGGGACCGGTTAAACAAGCCAACGAGAGGTCGGCAAAGGAGAGCGTTTGGAGTTCGGGGCCGTAGCTCAGAAAATCTTTGAGGCTGAGGGAAACCGGGATCACAAGTCGTCGCGGCCCCCTTCGCCGAGTTCGGCCGCCCGCTCCAGGAGTTCGGCGAGCGCTACGTCGAAGGTCGGCGGTTTTTCCGCCATATATTGGCGCAGCGCGTCGCGGAGGCCGCTTTCCGGCTTGATGCCGGCGCGACGTCGCTTTTCCGTCGTTTGCGGCTCGAAGATGACTTTGGCCGTAAACGCGCCCTCGAAGGCCGGGAGGAGAACGTTGCTCTTCACGTGAGGGGCGAGCGTAGGGGGCCCGGTTACCTTCAGCCGGACGACCGCACCGTCGTAGCGCCGGCCGGCCGCGGCCCGTAGCACCGCGGCTTCCAGCTCCGCTTCGCTTTCCGCCTCTATCGCTACGGTTACGAATTCGCGGGCCGACGTCTCGACGAAACGCCACCGCGCGGCGCCGCGCTCGAGCTCGACCACGACGGCGCCCTTGGGCACGCCTTCGTCCGAAAAATCGATCCGCGCGGGCGAGCCGGCGTAGACCGCGGGGCCCCCTTCGGGCATAGGGAGCGATTGGTGGCTGTGAAGGTGGCCGAGCGCGTAGTAGGAGAACGCGGGGTGGGCGATCGTCGCCGCGGGTATGATGGTCTCGTCGAATAGGAGCCTTACCTCGGACGAGGGCTTGCCGCCTTCGAGCCAGACGTGCCCGGCGAAAATCGCCGGCCCGTGCTCCTCGAGCCGGGGCCCCCATTCCTCGCGGACCAGGCGTTTCAATTCTTTTATGGCGGCGAGGACGCGGCCCCCCGGGCCGTCGAAGAGCCAAGGGACCGCGGCCACCGTAACCGGCCCCGCCGCGGTCTCGAGCGCGATAAGCTCCGGTTCCGATACGATGTGGACGCCGGCCAGCGACAACGCCCCGAACACCGCTTGACCGCTCACCGCGGGAAGCCGGCGGGGGCGGTCGTGGTTTCCCAAGACTACGACCAGGGGCAAGCCGCCGCGCCGTATACGTGCCACCCGGCGCGCCCACTCGCGCTGTACGAGCGGCGTCGTGCTGTATTTATCGTACACGTCGCCCGCGATAACTACGAAATGAACCTCTTCCTCCAACGCCAAGTCCACGGCCCAATCCAGCGCCGCGAGGAATTCGTCGAGCCTCGCGGGCCGGCCCTCGAGCCAACGTTCGTAGGAACGTACGCCGAGGTGGAGGTCGGCTACGTGTAGAAATTTAATATCCATAGCGCGTCGGAAACGGGGACTTACCCTCCCCCCCCCCCCCCGTAATTATAATAACGCCGCCGGCCGCCGTCTATGGAAAAGGCGCCAACCGACGGCGCTTTTCAATTCCGCGCTACTCCCGTCCCCGCTCTTACGAAACCTCCGCTACGGGTACGGTGAAAGTGAAGGTAGACCCTTTGCCTTCTTCGCTCTCCACTTTTATGGAGCCGCCGTGCGCTTCTACGATCGCCCGCGCTATGTACAAGCCCAAGCCGGCACCGCGCACCCTCCGGTCGCTGTCTTTTCGAAAGGTCTTAAATTTTTCGAATAAGTGCGGAATATCGGCTTTGGGAATACCGATGCCCGTGTCGGTTACGCCGACCGTTACCATCCCGTCGGCGACGCCGCCCGCGAAAATTTTTGCGGAACCGCCTTCCGGCGTGAACTTGAGCGCGTTGCCCACGAGGTTGGAGAGGACCTGGAGCAGTTTGCCCTCGTCCCCAATTATCGGCGGCAATTTCGGTTCTACGGACGCCGTAAACTCTACCCCTTGCCTGGCGGCGATCACCTTGGCGCCGTCGTAGGCTTCGCGCACGAGGCTTTCCACCGCTATCGCCTCCGGCGTTATCTTTATCCCGGTATCCTCGAGGCGATAGAAATCCAATATGTTGTTTATGAGTTCTATAAGGCGTTTGGATTCTTTGGGTATAATCCGGACGAGGTTCATTATCCTTTCGTCGACTTCGCTCGCCAACAGCTCTTCGATTATTTCGCCCGAGCCGAGGATGCCGGTCATGGGGGTCCGTAAGTCGTGTACGAGCATGGAGACGAAGTCCGCCTTCATCTCGTCGAGCCGTCGGAGTTCGCGGTTCGCGCGCGCGAGTTCCTCCGCTTTTTGTTTCACCTCCTCCATGAGCGTGGAGTTTCGGAGGGCGACGGCTATTTGCCCCGAGAGCGTCTCGAGCGCCGCGACGTCGGCCTCGTCGAAGGCGTTGGGCCAGCGGCTTTCGACGTTCAGCACCGCGACCACCTCGCCCTCCATCTTTATCGGTACGCAGAGCTCCGACAGCATCGGCGGCAGGAAGTCGACGTCCAGGAAATCCGGTTCGCGCGTGGTGTCGGGGACGAGGGCCGTCTGGCCGGTGCGGACTACGCGCCCGCATACGCCGGCATCGACGCTTTGGCGGTAGTCTACGGAAAGCGCCTTCGCGGCCCCTTGGACTTTGTATGCTTGGAGCACGAGGGAATCGGTTTCCTTTTCCACGGTGAGTATGGTTACGTTCTGGAAGCGGAGGTCGTTTTGTACGCGCTCCACCACGGTGGGGTAGAGTTCGTTTATGTCGAGGACGGAGGACAAGATGCTCCCGATAGAGTTGAGGTCGTACAGCTGCTGCGTGCGTTGCGCCGTTTCCTCGAAAAGGCGTGCGTTCTGAAGAGCTACCGCGACCTGGTCCGCGAAGGCCGTCAAAATATCCAGGTCGCCCTGGTGGAACGCCCCGGCCTCGTCGTGGTAGACGCCGATGCAGCCCAGGCTGCGCCCTTCGTATACGATCGGCGCGTAGATCTCGGAACGGGCGACGTCTTCGTCCTCGCCCGCGAAACGGCCGTTGGTTTCGCTATCCGCGATGAGCAGCGGCTGGCGGTTTTCCACGACCCATCCCGGGCGCCGTCGGTGGGCGGTCAGTTCCGCTATTTCGACGTTCTCGGCGCTGAGGTTCTTGCTCGCGACGATTTTGAATTGCCGGTGAGTCTCGTCGTAGGAATAAACGGCTCCGCGCGTGAAATCGAGGAAGTTGCTCAGTTCTTCCAGTACGCGCACCATCAACTCCTCCGGGTCGCGAATGGAGTTGATTACCCGCGTGATGCTGGCCACGGCGTGCAGGCGTTTGGTCCGGTTTCTCAGCGTTTCCACGGCGGCCGCCTCCTCGGCGACGAGCGCCGCGTAACTTACGAATAGCTCCAACATGAAGAGGCTTTCGTCGCCCGGTTTCTTGTGTTCGATCGGGTCATCCAGGACTACGTAGCCGACCGCCTTGCCCTCCCGGCCGTACATCTTGACCATGAACAGGTCGCGCGTATCCCAGTCGCCTATGCGGCCGCCACCTTCGAACGGCTTCACCCGCCGTACGAGGTCCGCGGTCTCGGCGCCGTGGGGAACGTGGTAGATGTTGCCGCCGCGATAGGGTTGCAGCGCCGTGCTCTCCAGTAATTCTTTCGTTTGCCGCGCCGACTCCAGCGCTCCGCCGAGGGCCTCGATTTCCTCGTCGCCGTACCCGGCCGACGCGGTCTCGCCCGGGCCGGGCACCGGGCCGAAGACTTTCATGTAAACTTTCTCCCACCCCAAGCCCTTGATCCCTTTTACGATGAGTTGGAATTTATCCGCGAGGCTTTCTTGCTCTCTTATCCAGCCGGCGACGCGGAAGAGATGGGCGAGGCGGTTGCGTTCGAAGACCAAGCGATTCGTCTTTTCCTCCAGTTCCTCCTCCAACCGGATCTGGGGCGTTACGTTGTCGTTAACCGCGACCAGGCCGACGACGTTTCCTCTCGGGTCGCGCAAGGGTGAAATCCTCAGGTCGAGGTATTCCTCGCGGCCGAACCGGTCCTTGTGGCGGAAGCGCTCGATGCGATAGGGCTTGCCTATCTCGAGGACGTCGCGCAAGCGTTCGCGCACCGTTTTGCGCCCCATGCGTTCGTGCTCGAGATTGGGCAGAAGGTCGAAGATATCGCGGCCGAGCGCGTCCTCCTCCGGTATCCCGGATTCTATCTCTTGCCCCTGCGACCATCGCGTAACGCGGAATTCCCGGTCGCAGGCGATGATGCCGACGGGGACGTTGTCCAGCAGGTATTCTTGCCGCGGGCCCGTAGCGCTTTTGCCGTCGCCCTCGGTTTGAATCGTCGCGATGAGGAACTCTTCCCCGCCCGCCGAGAATTGTCGCGCGTAGAGGTAAGCGCGGACGATTTCGCCCTCGCTCGAGATGACGTTTACCGCTTTATCCGCCACGGCGCCGGCCAGGCGCGCCCGTTCCCATAGCTCGGTCACTTCCCGCTCGCCCCCTGCGAGTATGCCCGCGAGCGGGCGGCCCGCGACGTCCGGGGCCTCGTAGCCGAAAATCGTCCCCGCGGCGTTCGCGGCCGCGGCGATTACGCCCTCGCCGGTAACGACGAACGCCGGCGTGCCGCCCAGGCCGGCGGCTTGAGCCAGCGCGGCGACGAAGTTCGTCGCGACGTCGCCCTCTTGAGGAGTTTTCGCCATGGCAGTTTTTTTTACGTTCCCGCCGGCAGCCGGCTGCGCGCAGGCCGTAACGGGCGTAATTTTTAATTTATAACTCTTAAAAAATTATAGCACTTCGGCGCCAAAGCGTCAAATAACCCCCGTAATACCTAAGAGTTACGTATAGTACGTTAAAGTTAAGCTCTTTATTTCCAAACCGGTATGGTAATGAAGATGGGCGCGGATAAATGAGAGCGTTTGTTCGACGAGCTCCGGCGCGGCCTTTACGCGCCGTAGCCGGCGCGGCTCGAACGTCGTGAGGGCGTTTGCGAAATTGTAAGTCGCGGGCGATATGGCGACGGCCTCGCCGCTCGCCGGTTCGCACGCGCGGCATACGATCGTGCCGTCCTTGAGGACCAGAGCCACGCCGTCGCCGGGCCGGACGCGGCCGCACGCGGCGCATTTATCGAGAGCGGGTTTTAATCCCAACTGGGTCGCCAGTTTTAGGAGGAATTGGGCGAGGAGGGGCGCGGGAGGGCCGCCGCGGTCGAGCGCCTCGAGCGTTGACGCCAGCAGCTCGTATAGCCGGGGGTCGGCGTCGCCCTCGCCGCTCAGTTTGTCCACCGCTTCGACCATGGCTAAGCCGTACGGCAGCGCCTTCGCGTCTTCGCGGATGAATCGCCCGGGGCGGACCGTGAAGGTTTCCGAAAGCGTGAACAGCTCTTTTCCCTCGCGCCAATAGAAGACGAATTCGCCGCGGCTCAGGGGCTCGAGCGCCGCGCCGTACTTGTTTTTGGGGTTCCGGGCCCCTTTGGCCAAAAGCTGCACTTTGCCCGCGTCGCGCGTGTACGCGACGGCTACCCGCGACGTCTCGCCGAAGTCCCGGCGTTTGAGTACCACCCCTTCCGTTCTGATTATTTCCGTCACCGCGGTTCAGCCCAGGTAGCCCATGCTCTCGAGCCTCGCGCGGACTTCGGCGTCCTCGCCGTCGGCGTAACCGCTCCCTCCCACGTCGTAATCGAGGTAGACGGGCGGCGCTGCGGACAGCGCCTCCGGCGTTAAGATTTCAGCCAGGACGCGGCCGTCGAGCCCCGCGGGCACGGCTTCCTTCATCAAGTACGTAGCCGTGGGGTAGACGTCGGCCAACGTCGCCCCGTCCGGAGCGGAGCCGGGCGAGACAGAAGGCCCTCGCGCGAAGAGGATTCCCTCGCGCCGGTGCTCCCCGGCGCGGCGGCGCCGCGGCGCTACCGCCGGGTCGTCGGAAAATTCCCTAAGGCGGATTCCTTCCTCCCACAGCGGCAAGTAGATGTCGGGGGCGTCGTCCACGAACGGCCCGTGATATACTTCTTCGCGCCGGACAACGCGGCCGCCCAGGCCGGCGTGGAGCTCTTCCAGGCCGGCCGCGAGGTCGTCGCGAACTTTTTCGTAGTCGGCGCGGTCGACTATCCCCTGAGGCTCCCGACCCGCGACGTTCAAGTAGACCCCGTACTGCGTAGCCGTGCCGGGGAAGGCTTTCGTCCGTTTCCAATCGACGGCGGCGAATACGGACAGCCGCTCCATAACGCGGCCGCGCGCCGCGGCCCGCCAACGTTGAGGCAGGCGCTTGCGCAGGTTTAATACGTCCAGTTTCGCGAAGGCGTCCATAACGCGCCGGGGCGAAGGATTTTTCGTCTTCTTCAGCGTCATGAAGTCGTGGCGGATGAGGTGCCGCGCGAGGTCGACTTCGCCCTCGGCCGGGCCGAAGCCGTGGTCCGACATCACCAGCGTCGTAACGCCTTCGTCGCCCGCTTCTATAAATTCGCCCAACGCGGCGTCGAGCCATTCGTAATGGCGGCGAACGAGCTCGGCCTTGTCCCAGTAGAAGTGCATCAACCTGTCGACGCCGGTGAAGACGACGGCGAAGAGGTCCGGCCGCCGCGATTTCCACAGGTACAACGCGATTTTTTTACGGGCCTCGGCGACGCGGTAAAGGTCTTCGGCGAAGGTTTCGTCCGGGACCTCTTCGAAGTTGGCCGGGTTCATATCGATGAAATATTCGCCGACGCGGCGTATTTCCGCGCCCAGCGAGGGGGGGTATAGGTGTTTATCGGCGAAGTACGGCGTAAGCATACCCGGTATAACGAAGCCGTTTACGGCGCGCGGCGGGAACGTGAGCGGGACGTTCACGGCGCCTACGGTCCGCCCGGCGGAGGAAAGGGTATCGAAAATGCGGGCCGCCGTCAGCGCGGAGGCGTTTTGGAGGCGGCGATAGTAGCCGTGCCGGGGCGGCGCGAGGAAGTCGAAAACGCCGTGGCGGCCGGGGTTAAGGCCGGTCTGGAAAGTGGCCCAGGCCGGAGCCGTGAGCGGCGGGCAAACGGTGAATAATGTGCCCGCGGCGCCTTCCGCTTTGAGGCGCGCGAGGTTGGGGAGGCGGCCCGCCTCGAGCATCGGCCCGATGACGTTGAAGGTCCCGCCGTCTATGCCGAAGATTAGTACGCGACTTCTCATAATGCCTGCGCGGCCGCGGTTCGCCCTTCCTCCGCGCGGCTTGCGGCGACCAGCGCGCCGGCCAGCGCGTACAGTATGGCCGTTATCTCGTAATCGCCGAACGTGTACTCGAAGAAGCCTTCCACCAGGAACCCGACGGTTGCCCCTATGCCCGCCAGGCCGAGGACGCGCACGGTGGGGGAGCGGGCGCGCCGATATCCACGTATGAATAATCTTAACAACGCGAACGCGAAGAAGGCGAAGGCCGCGAGGCCGACGACGCCCCTCTCTACGACTAGTTGTATGTAGTTGTTGTGGGCGTGGGGCACTTGGCTTTCGACCGAGGTCTCGTCTTTGTAACTATCGTAGAGGTGCTGCGTGTTATGGACCCCTATCCCGGTCAACGGGTAGTCGCGGGCTATTCTCAAGGTAGTGCGCCAGATGTCCACCCGGAATTCGGGCGGTCCCTCCGCCTCGCCCGCGGCGCGTTCGCTCGCGGCGTTTATGATCGACTCCGCCCTTTTGATTATGGGGCGGGGCGCGATCAGCACCGCGAGCACGATAACGGCCGGAAACGCCCAGAGGAGGCGGCGGTCGGCTATGACCGCTATGACGAATACCGCCGCGGCGAGGCCTACCCAAGCCGAACGAACGAGCGACGCGGCGAGGCCGGCCAGCATTATCGTGAGTAACGTCGCGAGGCCGACGCGGCCCCGCGCGGATAGGTTGCCCCGTAGAAAAGCCGCCAGCGCCACGGTTATAGCGAGCATCATCACGCCGCCGTAGGTCATATAGAACAGTCGGCCGCCGGGACGGACCGTGAATACGTCGGCCCCTTCCGCCACGGCGCGCGCGAATTGGAAGACGGCGCAGGCTGAGTTGGCCGCCGCCGCCAGGAAGAAAGCCCACGCCATAGCCCGGAGCACCCACCGCGGTTGCCCCGGCAATCCGAACGCGACCGTGTAGTAAATCAAAGGCGCCGCGTACGTGAGCGTCCAGAAGAACGAGCGGTTCCCGAACTCAACGCCGCCCACCAAGTAAGCCGTCACCGACGAAATAATCATGGAGGCGTAGAGGGCCAGAAAGGGCCAATCGAGCGACGTATGGTAAAGCGGCGGTCTGCGCGTGAGCTCGGCCTTGACGATGAGCGGCAACAGGACGAACGCGAAGATGGCCCAGTTGCACAAAGAGATGGAAAAAGCCAACCCCGCGGCGAATAGTATCCACCCGGGGATTTGCCATCTTCTAAGAAAGGCGAGAACGGAACCAAAAGCGGCCGAGTCTTCTATGGGCGTAGCGGTTGCCATGGCCTTTAATTAGAGATTCCTTAGGATGCCGGTCTGTCGTTGCTCTTTACGGAAATCTTTCCCTTGGATTAGTACCGTCTTGCAAACCTCTAGTAGCCGCGAACGGAGCCGATCACCTATTTGTTCGGCCAGGGTTTCGTTTCGGGCACCTATTTTGCCGTATATCTCTTTCGTTTCATTGGGGGGTTCGTCGAGGTAATTGGTAGTTGCTATAAGGATGCGGCGATTTACGTACCGCTGGTTGATGACGTACGATAGGAGGTCTAGGGTCCAGTCGCGTATCTTCATCGAGCCGAGGTCGTCCACGAGCAATATTTCCGCGGCGACGAGAGGCTCGAGGATGGCGTACTCGTCGAAGGTGCTACCCGCATACCTCTTCTTTACTTCCGCGAGGAGGTCCGAGAAGTCGCACCAACGGCAGTTCACTCCTTTCTGCTCAACGAGCGCCCGTACTATTCCCGCGGCGAGGTGCGTTTTGCCTAATCCCGGCGCGCCCATGAAGAGTAGGCCCGCGTCCACCGCCGGGTAGTTGTCGACGAAGCTCTGCGCAATACGCTTCGCCCTTATTACGCTCACGTCGGTGAAACCTGGTACGATGTCGAAATTGTCGAGGGAACACTCCCGGTAACGGGGCGGAATACCTAGGGCGTTGACAAGGCGACGCGTCGCCCCGGCGCGTTGGCAGTCGCACGCGCGCGCGCGCGGAACGCCGTCCTCGTCTTCCACGATGACGCCGGCGCCGAGGCATTTGGGGCATACCCCCGCGTCGTCGTCGAGCTCGAAATCCGGTAGCTTGAATTCCAGACGGTCGTCCTCAACCATGCTTACACCGCGAACGACGGGAGGCGGAACCGCTCCCGCAATTTCCTCGTCAATATTGCCCGCACCGTCCGCCGCGCCACCGCTGCCTCGAGTTTCCGGCCGCGCAATTGGCTCCGCGCTTCCGCCTCGAGGGCGGCCAGGTCCTCGGGGGGTACGGCCTTTTGGATTCGGGCGAAGAGTTCTTTTTCTATCTCGTCCAGCGCCTTTTGCGCGGCCGCGAAGCTACCCCGGTCGAGGCGGTCGGCGAGGTTCCGTACCGCGGCCGCCGCCTCGCCCGCCGCCTCCGCCGCGTGCCGCTCCTCCGCGTTTCGCGCCGCTTCTTCCAAAGCCGAGCCGAGGCCGGCCAGTTTTTCCTTTAGCGGCGGTTCTTCTTTTTTCTCGGGCCGCGCGGCGCCGCCCCCGCGTTGCGCCTTTCGGCGCTCCTCCTCTACCGCCCACCGGCACTGGCGCAGCGAGCGGATGTCGCCCCCCCGCCGGAATGCCTCGTTTATCCCCCGTATCGCCGTGGCCGCGTCGACGCCGGCGCGCTCCCACGCCTCGAGGCAGGCCAGGTCTGCGGGCGAAAGCATCGTCCCCCGGCCGCGTAGCTCGAGAAAGCGCCCGGCGACGACGGCGACGAAATCGCGGGAATCGGTGCCCGCTTTCATCTCCGGTTTATTCCAACGCCGGCGTTTTCGGCCTTGGGCCCCGCGCGCGCTCGAGAAGCCATAACGCCACCGCGCCGGCGAGAAGTACCGCGACCAATAAAGGGGCTACGATTACGCGGCTTTCGATGAGGTCCAAGGCCCGCACGAGCAAGTAGCTCGCGGCCAGCGCGGCGGCGAAGAGGATTGCGTCCAGGAGGCCCGCGTCGGGCGAGCGCCCGAGAAGCAAGGCGAAGAAGCCTCCCACCGCCCGGAAGGCGCGGCCCCGTTCGGCCGCGAGAATTCCGACCGCGGCCAGGAATATTATCGCGCATAAAAATAAGAAGGCGAAGGCCCATCCCCCGGATATGGCGTATATGCCGACGCCTATCGCGCCGAGCCATTCTAGCAAGAGGACGGCGACGAGCGGCGCCAATACATTCCTCGTGCGTTCGTATAAATACGCGAGCGCGAGCGCTTCCGGCAGGCGCCAGGCCAGGAACGCGAGCCAGGCGGGACGGCCGCCCACCCAGTACGCGCCCCCTACCGCGGGCCATATGGCCGTCGTCGCGGCGAGCGTCGCCGCGGCGATGAGCCCGGCCCGACGGCCCAGCGCGCCCCCGACAAAGCCTTGCACGTATCCGAAGAACAGGTACGCGGCCGCGAGGGCGACGACCGCCCGCGCCATAACCGCGAGCGGGCCCTGCCGGATGATGTACGTCGGTAGCGTCGTGGCGAGTTCCGTCCCGGTGAAGTGGAGGCCAACGAGTAGGGCGGCCCGGAATAACGTCAGAATGACGGCCGCGGCTAAGCCATAGTAGAGCGTACGGCCCAAAGAGGTTCCTCCCCGCCGGTAAAAGAGCGCCGGCGTCTTGGGCCCGGGCAGAACGAAGCGGAGGAGGACCGTCGCGGCTAGCGTTAACCCGAATAAAAACGAGGCGTTTATGAGGCCCGAAGGCGCGCCCCGCATCGCCGCGAGCGAGCCGTTCGGGCAGAAGGCCAATACGACGACGAGCACCTCGAGGAAAACCGCGAAGATTACGACTAAGGGGAAATCCTTTTTAATATCGTTATGCATGCTAACTACCTAAGAGGAAATCTCGCGTAACTTGGTCGTCGTTTATTTTTTTATCCGTGGGTAAATAAACCCGGACGGGTATTATTAGTTCTTTTAAATTTTTAACCATCAGCGGACCTACTTCGGGCCATTCTAAACCGCCCAAGCCGCAACCAAGCGCTGGCATTGCTAAGGATTTTACGCCTTCTTTTAAATAATTTTCTTTTACCCATATTAGACCCGTTTTTATACCTTCAAAATCAGCGCGTTCCCGCCAATGGTTTTTAGTCGGGAACAAAAGAAACCAGGTATCAGAGTTGTAAGTCCTCAATGTAAAAGGTTCATCCGCTAATTCTGAATCGGATGACGTCTCCCTCTTATAAAGGTACGGTTTCCCCATTTGAAGAATTTTTTTCCTACAAAGGCTTTCGTATCTCACATATACATCGGGGAATTGGAATTTAGCCCTCGAAGCTAAACCTTTCCCCATTTTTCCGACGCAGTTAACGCTCACCGTGAGAGTTTGTAACCTCGAAAAAAACATGTCTCCCTCGACTACTGAAAGGTTAGGTGTAATATCCGTGACCCTCGAAGGTTGGAAAAACATATCCGGTTCCACAACTACCGGAATATCAATGCGCGAAACGAGGCTTTTTACTTTCTTTGAGGTTTCGTGGTCGGAAACGTATATCGTTTGAACGTAGCGCGGGGGCACCGCGTCTGGTATTAAACATTCGGCCATGATTTTCCTTTTAGAACCGTCTTCGAGGTTCCAAAATTCTATATTAATAATTTTTCGTATATTCGGTATTATTTTTCCCCCTTCTTTTGCGGTTAATATTTCTGTGTTGTAACTTGCCGCGTTACCCGTCGTTATAAAAATATCATCGCGGTTTAGGATGCCCGGGCCGACACCTATAATAGCAATTTCATTAACGTTTTTTTCGCAAATGACTCGGTATAACATAGGGTTCCGTGCTTTGAAGTAAAGGTTAGCAAAACTCCAGAGCGATTTCCCGTTAGGGGTCGTTTTAGATTCGCGGCCGGTTACTATATCTTCGGCATATATCGGCGTGTACTCCAAATTTTCTTCTACTACTTTTGCATGAGAAAGGATCCCTTTTTCTAGTATTGAAGGTAGATTATTAATATGCGTTATGTAAAAAAGTAAGTTTATGCGACCCGTCGCCATTTAAATCACCTTCCGTTTCCGCGTTTTTTATTTAACGTTTTACCTCTTACGGCGTTAACCTCCCGGGGGCCGCCGCGCAGCTCGCGTATCCGGTCGCGGAGCGTCGCGGCCTTCTCGAACGCCAACTCCTCCGCGGCGCGCCGCATCTCGTATTCCAACAGCGCCAAAAACGCCTGAACGTCCGCCGGCTCTTTGGGCGCTGGCGCCTCCTCGAGCTGGCCCGCGTCCGCCACCGACGTCGTCGCGAGTACCGCCTCGACCGACTTCACGATGCTTCGGGGTTCGATGCCGTGCTCGCGGTTGTGCTCGAGCTGGGCCTGGCGCCGGCGCCCGGATTCGCGCACCGCGTTCTTAATGGACGTCGTCACCCGGTCGGCGTAGAGAACGACCTTGCCGCCGGCGTGGCGCGCGGCCCGCCCCGCGGTCTGGATGATGGACCGCTCGTCCCGCAAGAACCCTTCCTTATCCGCGTCCAGGATGGCGACCAGCGAGACCTCCGGCAGGTCCAGCCCTTCGCGCAGAAGGTTAATGCCGACGACGACGTCTATGTTGCCCAGGCGCAGGTCCCGTAATACCTCCACGCGCTCGATGGCATCCAGCTCCGAGTGTAAATATTTAACGTTGAAGTCCAGCCCCGCCAGGTATTCGGCGAGGTCCTCGGCCATACGCTTGGTGAGGGTCGTGACCAGCGCGCGCTCGTTCCGGGAGACGACGTCGCGGAGCTCGCCGACGAGGTCGTCCACCTGGCCCTCCGCCGGCTTAACCACCACCGGCGGGTCCACCAGGCCCGTAGGCCTGATGAGCTGCTCCACGACTTGCGCGGAGTGCTCGAGCTCGTACGGCCCGGGCGTCGCGGACGTATACACGAGCTGGGGGACGAGCTCTTCGAACTCGCCGAAGCGTAGCGGCCGATTGTCGAGCGCCGACGGCAGGCGGAAGCCGTACTCCACGAGCACCTCTTTGCGGGCGCGGTCGCCGTTGTACATACCCCGGATCTGCGGCAGCGTCGCGTGCGACTCGTCGACGACGCAGAGCCACTTCCCGGGGAAGTAGTCGAG
>Ga0209636_10000712_pt1 | contig 33054 bp, 29 predicted proteins | sample DeeMarSWOR152_54_FD_187464 | JGI IMG/M metagenome (GOLD analysis project Ga0209636, IMG submission 187464) | Marine sediment microbial communities from White Oak River estuary, North Carolina - WOR-1-52-54 (SPAdes) (version 2) | ecosystem: Environmental > Aquatic > Marine > Intertidal zone >...
AAGACCTGACCCCACTGATGAGGTCTAACCCAACTTCTTGACTTCCTACACAGAGCGGTTATAATTCCCGTATATTATGCGTCTTTCAAAGGACTATGATGAGCTGTTCATGCAGAGAGCCATCTCTTTGGCGAGAAAGGGTTGGGGAAGAACTGGTATAAATCCATTAGTTGGTGCAGTCGTCGTAAAAGATAACAGAATTATCGGTCAGGGATTCCACCGAAAGATGGGAGAGGCACATGCTGAGATCTGTGCTCTCATCGATGCCGGAACCAGAGCACACAATGCTACACTCTATGTAAACCTTGAACCGTGCTGCTGTGCCGGGCGAACCCCACCGTGTGTAGAGACAATCATCGACGCCAAAATAAGAAGGGTGGTCATCGGTATGATAGACCCCAATCCTGCAGTCAATGGGATGGGTATTGAGATTCTCAAAAACAACAACATTGGTGTAGCACTTCATATACTCGAACAGGAGGCAAAGAGACTGAATGCGTGGTATGAGAAGTATATTACCACAAGGGTCCCTTATATTATTGTGAAGGTAGCAACCTCAAAGGATGGTAAGATATCGAGGTTCAAGAACAAATATATAACGTCTGAATCATCAAGAAGATTTGTCCATTCTCTCCGCAGCCAGGTGAGTGCAGTCTTGGTTGGAATAAATACCGTCACTACAGACAATCCTTATTTGACTGACAGACTTGTGGGAAGAAATAATCCGGCACGTGTCGTGATTGATCCGCATCTCAAGATACCTCTAGAATGCAATTTTTTAAAACCAGACAGCCGAAAGATCATTGTCACCAGCCGTGAGAATGATCCGAGTAAGATAGAGCAATTGATCGCCTACGGTGCTGAGATCATTCTCTTTGAGGGCGAACTCTTTAAACCGCAGGAAATTATCCAAAGGCTTGGTCTGCTAAATATTGCGTCCATCTTGGTTGAAGGTGGAGGCGATATCTTCGCCCAATTTTACAACGAGAAATTATATGATGAACTCTATCTCTTTGTGGCACCGCATGAGATTGGTCAGGGGTTGGCACTTGCAGACAATATCCTCAATGAAGTCTGCTCAAAGGCTGTGACGCCATTAAAAATAGAGGAGGATTTAGTATACCATGTTTACCGGAATCATTGAAGAAAAAGGGAGAATTTCAAAGATAAGATCAGGTAAAACACACACTATACACATTCAATCGAACCTTGAGAATAGGCAGGGCGACAGCATTGCAATACAGGGTATCTGCCTCACGGTGACGGATGTAGGTACAAAAGAATTTGTGGTCGAGGCGATGCGTCAGACTGAGAGAATCACCACACTGCAAGACTGGCGAGTAGGCGACTATGTCAATCTTGAACGCGCACTAAAGATAGGTGACCGTATTGGAGGACACATCCTCTTAGGCCATGTTGACGAACTCGCCACATGTGTACGTATTAAGACCAATGAATATTTTTTTCGGATCGTTCCGAAGAGTAGAAAATATCTGATCCCGAAGGGATCGATAGCCATTAATGGAGTAAGTCTGACATTAAGGAGCATCTCCCAGAATATGTTTTCAGTCTCATTAATTCCCTATACACTCAATACGACAACGCTCGGTAGCCTCAAGACCGGGTCGTTTGTCAATATCGAATATGACTATCTTGCAAAAATACTCACAGATAGAATGACGTGAAGTCAATGCCTGTCTCTTTTCTCCCTCTCACTGCAATCTCTTCTAATTGGGCAGGAGGGACCCGTTTTATGTATCTATTCGCTACAGGACGGTCCAGAGAATACAGCTGAACCCCTCGTGGTTTAATTCTTGCAATGGTTCTAAAATAAGCTGCGAGTGTATGCTCCCTCACATTTGAGGGCGTTCCTGCCATCAACACAGTCTGTATATAAATCCCCTTAACCGCCTGAAGAGACTGGACAATTCTTGAAAAAGCAACGTCTCGTGTCGGTCGATTAATCTGGGTGAATGTATCTTCATCACCCGCGTCGAGCTTGAATACCGGTAGATCTATCTGAGAGATGGATTCTTTGACCTCTTCCCTATACAGTCCTGATGAATTTGAGAGCAGCGCCACCTTAACCTGAGGCCGATGCCTGTTCCTCAAATCAGCTACCCCAGCGACGATTTCTCTGAAATCAGGATGGAGTGTCGGTTCACCATTACCTGAAAAGGTAATGTAGGCATATTCTACGGTCGATTTCATCGCTCTTTCTATGTCATCTAACACCTGCCCGGCACTCGGCAAATCCTTTTTATATTGGTTTATATCAACCGCCAAGACATTCGTCGAACCATAATGACAGTACACACAATCAAAAGAGCACAGTTTATAAGTTGTCGGCATCAGATTTACACCAAGCGATTTACCAAGCCTCCGCGAATCAATTGGACCATACAGAATGCCTTCTTGTAAAGGAAGGAGCGGAGAATCTTCACGTCTCATAGCCCTCATTATAGCCATCTGACTTCCTCTGTCTACCCTTGACTTTTATTAGAAAATGTACATAATTATAAGAAGGAAAAAGGAGTACTCAGAATGGCTTTAGAAAAAGAGAAAAAACAGGAAATAATGAAGAATTTTAGAATACACGAGAAAGACACGGGCTCCCCTGAGGTGCAGATTGCAGTCCTTACAGAACGCATAAGGCTTCTTACCGAACACCTGAAGCAATTTCCTAAGGATAAACACTCGCGGCAGGGACTCATTAAGATGGTCAATGAACGTCGCGGTCATCTCAATTATTTGCTCAGAAAAGATAGAACACGATACTTAAAGATTGTAAATACCCTGAATTTAAGGGGTTAGTTTGTATTCTGCAGAAATATCTATTGGTCAGAAGAGCCTGAGGATTGAGACAGGCCGAGTCGCAAAGCAGGCAGCCGGAGAATGTGTTGTCTCGTACGGTGATACAGTTGTATTGGTCTGTGTTACCTATAAACCAGATATAGACGAAAATACAGATTTCTTGCCCCTCACTGTAGATTATCGTGAACTTTTATTCGCAGCCGGTAAGATTCCTGGGGGGTTCATAAAACGTGAGGGCAGACCATCAGAAAATGAAATCCTGACATCACGCCTGATTGATCGTCCTCTGCGGCCCCTTTTTCCGAGTGACTTCAGAAATCAGGTGCAGATTATTGCACACCTCTTGTCCTCGGATGTCGAACATGAGGCAGACACACTCGGCATTGTTGGTGCGTCGGCTGCACTCCTCTTCTCTGAGCTCCCTTTTGCCACACCTGTGGCAGCAGTGAAGATAGGTTTAAAGGACGACCAATATATCATAAATCCAGGGGTGAGTCTTCAAGACCAGTGTGAGCTCAATCTCGTCGTTGCCGCAACAAAAGATTCAGTCATTATGATTGAGGGCAGCGCATCTGAGGTAGCCGAACAAGCGATCATTGGTGCAATAAAATGTGCTCATCCTGAAATTGTGCGGATTATTGAAATGGAAGAACAGATAAGAGAAAAAATCGGAAAAGAAAAACTTGATTTCAACAATCCTTTTGTTGACGATGACCTCTACAATAAAATCGCACAGGCACTCGGTGATGATATAAATCAGGTCTACGAGTTTAAGGAGAAAAAGGCTCGTGAACAGGCAAAACATCTGTTGATCAGGTCAACCGCGGAAAAGATTGAAGGTGATGTGGAAGAGATCGAGAAGAAGGTCAGATGGGTCGCGGATGATATCCTCCGCAAACGATTGCGTACGCAAGCACTTCATGATCAGAAGAGAATCGATGGCCGTCAACTCAAGGAGATCAGACCGATCTCATGCGAGATTGGCGTATTACCGAGAACCCATGGATCAGCAATCTTTACTCGCGGTCAGACACAAAGTCTCGCAGTCACCACGCTCGGCACCGTGAGTGATGAGCAGAGAATCGATGCTATCTATGGTGAAGAATCGAAATCGTTTATGCTACACTATAACTTTCCGCCATTTTCAGTCGGTGACGTCAAGCCACTTCGCGGGCCGGGTCGAAGAGAAATCGGACACGGAGTACTCGCAGAGCGAGCAATCGTCTCCGTGCTCCCTCATGAGGATTCTTTCCCCTACACAATCAGAGTCGTCTCCAATATTCTCGAGTCCAACGGATCTTCATCAATGGCCACTGTCTGTGGCTCTTCACTCGCACTCATGGATGCGGGTGTCCCCATAAAGACTGCAGTGGCTGGTATATCGATCGGTCTTATCAAGGAGGGCACACAGTATGCACTCTTGACCGATATCATTGGTGATGAAGACCACTATGGAGATATGGATTTTAAGGTTGCAGGGACAGTAAACGGAATTACCGCAGTACAGCTCGATCTCAAAATTCAGGGGATCGATCAAGAGACGCTTGCCGAGGCATTGAACTATGCAAAAGAGGCCCGTATGCACATCCTACAATTGATGAATAGCACCATTGCATCGCCGAGAACTGAGATCTCAAAATATGCTCCGAAAAATATTGTGTTCTCAATACCCAAGGAGAAGATCGGAGAGGTGATTGGTCCTGGTGGCAAGACGATAAGAAAGATAATTGCAGATTTGGATGTCACGATTGATATCGAAGATGATGGGAAGGTTACTATTTCAGGTACTGATACACACAAGGTGGATCAGGCACAGAACATAATTCAGACAATTGTCCAAGAGGTTGAGGTAGGCAGGACGTATCTCGGAAAGGTGAAAAGAATCACTAACTTTGGAGCATTTGTAGAGGTGTTACCCGGTAAAGAGGGCTTGGTTCATATCTCCAAACTTTCACGCCAGCGTGTGAAGAAGGTCGAGGATGTAGTAAAGGTCGGTGATGAAATTACGGTGAAGGTTCTGGAGATAGACAACCAAGGGAGGATAAATCTCATCCGTAAAGAATAAGATAACTCAAGAAAAAATAACCCCCAACATATCTTTTGTCGCAGAGAAAATACCGAATCTCTACTCATTCTCCCTCGGTTTTTTCATAAATTGTGGATCACGAGATGAATCACCGCAGGAAAGTGGTATTACGCATTTAATCGAACACATGCTCTTTAAAGGAACCTCGCAGAAATCATCGCTTGACATTGTGAGACTCATTGAAGGACTGGGAGGTTCATTCGATGCCTACACCACAAAGGAAAACTTAGTCATTGTCACAAAATTTCTCTCGGAACACATCGCGCGGGTCTTTAATCTCATCACCGAATTACTTCTGGAATCTAAAATCGCCCAAGAAGAGCTGGTCAAAGAAAAATCTGTTATTCTTGAAGAAATAAAGTCGAACATCGAGGACCCCGGGGATTATGTCTTTGATCTATTTTTTCAGGCGTTGTTCCGCAACCATTCTATGGGGTTACCAATCACCGGCACTGAGGAATCTCTCAAAAGCATTGACGCCGAGAAGACAAGGGCACATTACCAAGAATTGATAAAGCGGAAACTGGTGATTGCAGTGAGCGGTAATTTTGACTACAGAGAGGTCTGCCAATTGGCAAAGAAGAATCTTGGATACCTCGGTAGGCATATGGCAAGGCGGGTTAAGCCTGCAAATCACTACAGCAAACTTATTGTCCAGAGGAGAAACGAAATATCACAAGTTCATTGTGTCTTTGGTATCCCTGGTGTTGCATACAGATCACCCTTGCGATATCGATTTTCAATATTAAACACCGCCTTTGGTGGTGGTATGTCCTCACGCCTCTTTCAGGCGCTCAGAGAACAAGAAGGGTTAGTCTACAATGTCCAATCATTCATTGATTTGTACAGTGATTGCGGTGTATCGGGTTTCTATTTTGTATGTGATAAAAACAATCTGAAGAGCGTTGCCAAGCAGCTCTGGATTATTTTTAACGATATACACAAAAACGGATTTAAAAAAGAAGAAATTGAACTTGCAAAGACATACCTTTCAGGTAACCTCCTCTTGAGCCTTGAAAACTCGAGTACCCGTATGCTCAGACTCGGCCGAGAGATGTCTTATCTGCCGAGGGTCAGTACTATTGATACTATAATTAGACAGATACGTAATATCAATGAAGAATACATAAACGAATTAATCGCTGATTACCTTGATCTGAAGAAATATACGATTGCAGCGATCGGTCCAGTACACGAAAAAGAAATTGAGGATATCTTCAGATCAATAGAAGCATAGTACCTGCTCAAACTGAATGCGGTATATCTTTACAATTGACTTTTTTACTGTTTTATATATAATAGACCGTGAAGGTAAAGTTAATCGCACCCGCAGTCGTTGATGAAAAGAGAAGAGGTATGCAGGGCAAGGTGTTCCAACTGCCACCTCTGTCTTTAGCAACAGTTGCTGCAGCAACACCTGAACATGTCGATGTCGAAATAATAGATGAGGCGATAGAGCCGATCGATTATACCTGTGACGCCGATCTCGTGGGTATCACTACCCTCACCCGTTTTGCTCCCCGTGCCTATGAAATTGCAGACCGTTTTAGAAAAAACGGTGTAAAAGTCGTTATGGGAGGAATGCACCCTTCGGCACTTCCTGAGGAGTCACTGAAACATTGCGACAGCGTCATTGTGGGTGAAGCTGAGATGGTATGGCATGCCCTGATAAAAGATTTTGAAAAGAATCGACTCAAGAAGATCTACAAATGCAAGGATTTTATCGATATGAGCATTATTCGTCCACCACGTCGAGACCTCTTCAAAAAGGAGCGTTACCTGTTTACCCATCTTATTCAGACAACAAGAGGGTGTCCTTTCAATTGTAGCTTTTGCAGTGTCACACGTTTCTTTGGCAAGACATTTAGAGTAAGACCTGTCGAGAGTGTACTCAATGAAATAAGAACTATGAATACAAAAATCGTCGGCTTTTCTGATGATAATATATTTGGTAATCGTCTGTATGCCAAGAAACTCTTTTCTGCATTAAAATATGAAGGGATAATGTGGATGAGTCAGGCATCCTTGAATATTGCTGACGATCCAGAGCTTTTACACCTTGCCGCACGCAGTGGCTGTAAGGGATTATTCGTCGGTCTCGAATCTGCAGATGCCGAGTCTCTGAGCCAGCTGAATAAGAGATTTCTAAAGCCTCATAAATTTAAGGAAGCAATTACAAAATTACATGATAAGGGGCTTGGTGTTATGGGTGCGTTCATCTTTGGTAATGATAATGAAGACGCATCAATATTCAAAAAAACATTAGAGTTTGCAAAGACGATAAAACTTGACCTCGCCCAATTCGCAGTTCTTACCCCCTATCCTGGCACTGCCATCTATAACAAGCTCATGAAAGAGAACAGAATCTTCAATCGCGATTGGGCACAATATGATTGTGGAAATGTAGTATTCAGACCCTTAAAAATGACCGCTGATAAACTGAAGGAAGAGGCTGACAAGATGTGGCGAGAATTCTACCGATTCGATGAAATTTTGCTACGGCTTGTGAAACTGGGCAAGAGGTTACCCGTGCAAATCTTACCACTTCTCCTCTTAAACTTCAGCTTCAGGAAAGAGATTGCTGTGACGCAAGGCCTGTAAATTATCAATACCGAGAAGTTTAAAATTCCTCAATACTGAATCAACATAATACTAGGGTAATTAATCTAACAAACGCAATTATCACTATAGTTGACATACATTCGATATACACTACAATCGCCGATGAAGCTTAAGGTCAGACCGGAAGATTTTGTTGTTAAAGAATTAATCGATTTACCCCGCACCACAAAGGGACAATACACAATCCTGAAGCTCCAGAAGAGATACTGGAATACATTGGATGTAATCGATTTTGTAGCAAAAAAATTATCCCTCTCAAAAAAATCGTTCTCACGAGCAGGGCTTAAAGACCGATATTCACTCTCAACCCAATATCTTTCTTTTTGGGGAACATTCAAAAAACCTATCAGGGAAAAGAATTTTACTTTAATTCCTGTCGGCAGAGCGCATGAGCGTATCACTGCACGCAATATGATTGGCAATTCATTTTCAATCACGTTGAGGAGTCTACACGAGGGCGAAATACTGAGCATCTTAAAGAACTCTGCTGAGGTGAAAAAGTACGGTCTGCCTAACTATTTTGACGAACAGCGATTTGGATCAGCCAGACATCGTAAGGGCTTTTTTGCCAAGGAGCTCATGCTGAGACATTACCGTGGTGCATTGAAATTATTACTGTGTCATCCATACAGGGAGGATAGTAAAGAGGAAAGACACTTCAAGAATTTTTGTCGTGAGCACTGGGGAGAATGGAAAAAATGTTTTGCTCTGAGTCCAAGGAGGTATAGGAAAATTATCTTTTCTTTAATAGAACATCCCAAGGATTTCAAAAGTGCCATAAAGATAATCGACAAAGAATTGCTCAATTTATACCTCCTCGCTTACCAGTCTTATATCTTTAATCGCGCTCTCTATGCTCTCATTGAAAAATATGGGACCAACAATGTGGCTGTTGCCTACTCAGTAGGTCGTTTCCTGTTCTATCACGAGCTCAAGGCCGCACATATACTCAATAAGTCGGAGATTCCAATGCTCAATGAGAAAGTGAAGTTGTCTGACACGATCGGTGATATCATAGCGGCAATCCTCGACACGGAGGGTATTCAGTTAAAAGATTTCAACCTGAGGAACATGCGTTTCAGGGGAGTCGGATTCAAATCATTTTCTCGTTCACCAATTTTATTCCCGTCTCATTTCGTTATCAGTCAACCACAAGATGATGAACTTTATCCTCACCTTAAAAAGATGAAGATTACATTCACTCTGCCACCCGGTTCGTATGCCACACTTTTGATTAAGAGACTCCTCATATAGTTACCTTTCCATACTCCACTTTTTACATTTTAAGATTCTTGCCTTTCATTGGGGTCAATCTGCACAATACCAGGCTTCACCTGCGTTGCGTAATACTTATGGATTGACATTGCACACCTTGACAATCTGCTCTATCTCATTATAATTATGTAGAGTCACCCAGTATGAATGCAAAAAAACATGAACTCCAGTATCGCCCTGAACTTAAACAGTATCTTCTGCCAACCCTCGTCTATTATCTAAAGCTCATTGAATTACCAAATTTAGAATTAGAGACGTATCTTCTCCATGAGTTGGAGACGAATCCGCTGCTTGAAGAAGAATCCCAAGAAGTCTCGAATGAGACAGAGTCGGCCGAGACCGAGGAAGAAATATCCGAGACCAAGGATGACATCATGGAATCCCATGAACTGGATTTTCTAGAACTCTTCTCTGAAGATACCAGAATGAGTTATGGAGGAAAAGAGAGCCAATTTGATCCAATAGACAATGTCACTGCAGAAGGAGATAAGTTGTATGACATTCTTATGCGACAGGCAAGAGTTGTATTTAACGAACGAGATCTTGAAATCGCGGAATTTGTGATTTCCAATATTGAGGAGGATGGTCATCTTGTTGTCCTAACCGAAGAGATTGTTAATGAAGGGTACGGTATAGATGACGTCGTGAGAATAATTAAAAAGATCCAACACTTCGAACCCATTGGCTGTGCCTGGGTAGACGCGAAAGAACCACTGCTGGTTCAGCTTGAAGATCTGGGATATGGTGAGGATTCAGTTGAATATATGCTCGTTAGGGATCACCTAAAAGATCTCAAAAGCAATCATCCAAATGATCTCATGAAGAGGTTGAACATTGATGAGCAGCGATTCGCAGAGATAAAAGAAGTCATTACGAAGTTGGATCCTAAACCAGGATGGCGATATTCAAATGCACCATCCAGATACATATCTCCTGATTTCATAATTGATTGGCGTGACAACAAGCTCTGTGCAGCGCTTAATGAAGAGAGTCTGCCGCGCATTCGAGTTCGAAGACAGTATCTCGAAATTATGAAAAACCGTGCAAATGTACCCAAGGATCAGATAGCGTTTATTAGACGAAAATTCCAGTCTGCACAAAATCTGATCATGGCGATAGAGCAAAGGAGAAAGACATTAGTTCGTATTATCAACGGTATCCTAGAATACCAGCATGAATTCTTTGAAAAAGGCTATAGCTATTTGAAACCCATCACAATGACTGAGTTTGCTAAGCAGCTGAATGTCAATCCTTCAACGATCTCCAGGTCAATTGCCAATAAATATCTAGAATCTCCTTGGGGAATACACAGGTTGAAATTTTTCTTTAATGCCGCAGTTTGCCATACTGATAAGCGTATAATTTTTGACAAGATAAAAGAAATAGTTGAGAGCGAAGATAAATCATCACCACTCTCTGATACACAGATTGCCAAGAAACTCAGTCGGCAAGGAGTCATCATCTCGAGACGCACCATTTCAAAATATCGAGACCTCCTTGGAATTCCCTCCCACCAATATAGGAGACAATAGGTCATAAAGCATCACCATACCTGATTCGGCCTGACATATTATCTTTAAGTCTATATCGACGCCCAGAAAGGCTACCTGAGACAATGTATCCTGCGGCTTAGAGAAATAAAATTCCTTGACTTTCTAACAACAATATATATAATTAAGTGTAAAATCAGGTCCATGGGATTAGAGAGGATTAATTATCAAGGGTTCCGTAATTTAGCAGATGCAGAATTGAGGTTTGCAGACGATTTCAATTTTATAATCGGGCAAAATGGTGCAGGGAAGACAAATCTCCTGGAGGCAATATTCTATGTCGGTCTCGCATCATCATTTCGTGTCCATGAAGAGAGAAGTCTTATCCGCTCAGACAGTCAATTCTTGCGGGTGAACGCAGTCGCAAATGGCAAGAGGGCAGTTGTCTATCTCGATACCGAACGAAAAAAACTCATGATACAGGGCAACGAGGTACATCGGCTGAGTGATTTCATTGGATGGCTCGGCATCACCTTTTTATCTATTGATGATATCTGGATTATTCGAGGCTCACCTGCAAAAAGACGGGCTTTCTTAGATTGGGCGATTGCAAAGGTTTCGCCAATATATTACGCGCAGGTGACCGAGTACCGCACTATTGTACGTCAGCGTAATAAGGTCCTTCAGTCCGCCCATGAAAATGGTGATGTGGGTCTGTTGGATATACTCGATGAGCAATTGATCAAGACAGGCAATGAGATCTATGGGACACGTGAGGCGCATCTACCAGAACTAAAAAAGAATATCAAGCAGATAGGTGCTGATTTAGGCCTAGAAAACTTGGAGATGAGCTATGAGAGCACCTGTCCTGATATGAGACTGAGTCAGTCCACACTAAGAACGGCACGCCAGAAGGAGATGCTCTGGGGTCATACAATTGTTGGACCACATCGCGATGATCTCCTGTTTTCAATAAACGACCATCCACTCAAGCACTTTGCCTCAGAAGGCGAAGAACGCGCAGCAGCAGTCTCGTTGAAATTGGCAGAGTCTGAGTATTTGTATAAGAAAACGGGCGTGCGTCCGATCTTACTTCTCGATGAGGTCGCTGCTGAATTTGACTCAATGAGAAGGGAGAGCCTGCTCAATCTACTCCAGGGTCAGGTGTTTTATGCGAGCACCCAGTTGCCGAAATTTACACACCTTCAAAAAAAGAGATATACTATCTACTCAGTAAAACGAGGTATCTTTGAAGTTTCCACAAAGAATTAATAAGATAGTACCGAAGGTACTGAAGGAGATGAACATCGAGACGAGAACGAAGAATTGGGAGATTGTAGAAAAGTGGGTAGAGATCGTTGGAAAAAGAGTCGCACAGCATGCCAAGGCAACTGCCGTGGACACAGACAGACTGTATGTCGAGGTAGACAATCCTGTCTGGCAGAGCCAACTATTCCTGATGAAAAAGATGATTTTAGAAAAGATTCGAAAACAGAACGTCTATATAAAGGACATATCATTTAGAGTTGTTAATCACCATAGGAAAGATAAACGCGACCATGAAAAAGAACAATAAACGTGTCAAGCAAAAAAGCAAACCACGCGCGCAAAGTGATGCATTAGAAAAATACGACGCATCAAGAATCCAGATACTCAAGGGGCTTGAGGCAGTGCGTCGAAGACCTGCAATGTATATCGGCGATGTGGGAATACGAGGACTGCATCACCTCATATTTGAGGTCGTGGATAATAGTATCGACGAGGCGCTCACGGGAGTCTGTGATCATGTAATGGTGACTATTGATAAGGATATTGTAGAGGTTGAAGATAATGGCCGAGGCATACCAACTGATATGCATCCGGTCCAGAAAAGATCTGCATTGGATGTCGTTATGACCACATTGCATGCCGGTGGAAAGTTTGATGACAAAGTATATCGCATCACCGGTGGCCTGCACGGCGTCGGCGTTTCAGCAGTGAATGCACTCTGTGAATTTTTAAAAGTAGAAGTCTATAGAGACGGAAAGATCTTTTATCAGAATTATAAGCGCGGTGAACCTGTCGCAAAGGTAAAGACGATTGGCAAGACCAAGAAAACGGGGACGAAGATTGCGTTCAAGCCTGACCCAGAGATCTTCAAAAAGGTAGAGTATAGTAAAGCAATAATAAGCCAGCGCCTCAGAGAATTGGCTTTCTTGAATAAAGGTCTCAAGATAGATTTTGAAGATAAAAACACCAAAACAAAAGAACGATATCTATCTCAAGGCGGCGTGGTTGATCTCGTAAAATATCTTGATTCAGGCCGTAACAAGCTTCACAAACCAATATATTTCAATCAGACGCAGAATGGAATTGAGATTGAATTTGCGCTCGAATACAACGACTCGTACCTTGAGAATATATTCACCTTCGCCAATACAATCAACACACATGAGGGAGGGACGCATCTCATTGGATTCAAATCAGCCCTCACGAGAACACTCAATGATTATGCACGCCGTCATAATCTCTTGAAGGATAACCTCTATTTCTCTGGTGAGGATACTCGTGAGGGATTAACTGCAGTCGTCTCAATAAAGATAAGAAATCCGCAATTTGAGGGGCAGACCAAGACAAAACTGGGAAACCCTGAGGCAAAGGGAGCTGTTGAATCACTCGTGAACGAGAAACTATCGGCATTTCTTGAGGAGAATCCTCGGTATACAAATATTATTATCAATAAGGTTATGACGGCTGCAAAATCACGGTTAGCGGCAAAGAAGGCCCGCGAATTGACGCGCCGTAAGTCGTTGCTTGACAGCGAAACATTACCTGGCAAACTTGCTGACTGTTCCTCAACAGATCCCGATGAATGTGAAGTGTTTGTTGTAGAAGGTGATTCGGCTGGTGGCAGCGCGAAACAGGGGCGAGATAGGCGATTCCAAGCTGTGTTACCGTTGCGCGGAAAGATCCTCAACGTTGAAAAGAGTGGATTGAACAAAATTCTCAGTAATACGGAGATTAGAACGCTCATTTCAGCAATCGGGTGTGGTATTGGTGAAGATGATTTTGATATTTCAAAGGTACGTTATAAGAAGATTGTCATCATGACTGACGCTGACGTTGATGGAGCTCATATCAGGACATTGATCTTGACATTCTTCTTTAGATTCATGAAGGAACTTATCGACGCAGGCATTATCTATATTGCACAACCACCGCTATACCGTGTAAAACTCAACAAAAAAGAGATTTATCTCTATTCAGATGAAGCCCTACAAGATACCTTGAAGAAAGATGAGACTAAGAAGTATGACATTCAGCGATACAAGGGGCTCGGTGAGATGAATCCACAACAACTATGGCAGACGACAATGGATCCAGAGAGACGTATTCTCAAGAGGGTAACCATGGAGGATGCTGCTGAAGCTGACAGGTTATTTTCAATTCTCATGGGCGGTGAGGTTGGACCACGGAGGAAATTTATCGAGGAGAATGCACGGTATGTGGAAAACCTCGATGTGTGATCGGTGTCAAGGGAACTCAATAACAAGGGGGAATGATGGACCGCGTTAAACTATTACAAGAACTCACTGATGCATTTGGCGTGTCGGGATATGAAGAAAATGTTGTGAATATATTCAAGAAAACCTTCGATGATCGTGTTACCATAACAAGAGACAGGATCGGCAGCATCATAGCCGAAAAGGTGGGTACGAGCGAGAAGCCAAAGATCATGTTTGCTGCACATATGGATGAGGTTGGCTTTATGGTGAAAGAGATTACAAAAGATGGTTTCATCAAATTCATTCCAATAGGTGGATGGTGGATAGGTAATCTCCCTGGTCTGAGGGTGAAGATAAGAACCAAAAAGGGCGAGTACATTCCCGGAGTGATTGGTCTAAAACCCATTCACGATTTACCACCAGAGGAAAGAAAGAAGCTGCCGGAAATCGAACAGATGTATATTGATGTTGGTGCAACCAAAAAGTTCGACATCAAGGAAAAACTTGGAATCAGACCGGGTGACCCTATTGTTCCTGATGCTGTGTTTCAACAGTTAGCAAATGCAGATCTCTATATGGCAAAGGCATGGGACGACAGGGTGGGGTGTGCCCTGTTAATCGATTTACTCAACAATCTCATTGCAGCTGAGCATCCGAACACCGTTTATCTCGCTGGTACGGTACAGGAGGAGGTAGGCTTAAGAGGCGCAAAGACATCGGCATTTGCCGTGACTCCAGATTTTGGTTTTGCACTCGATGTGAGCATCTGTCGAGATACGCCACAAACTGATGGTTCGTCTGTTGAGAAACTGGGTTCCGGTGTTGGAATACTTATTTATGATCGAACCATGATTCCGCATGCAAAATTAAAGGAGTTTGTATGTGAACTTGCTGAACTCAATGATATCCCCTATCACTTCACGTCTATCAGAGGTGGTTATGATACGGGTGAAATTCACCTAACACATCTTGGCGTACCCTGTCTGGCACTTGGCGTACCATGCCGCTATATACATTCTGGTTCAAGCATAGTATCGCTCGAAGATTATGAGAATGTATTAAGACTCATTACTTTAATTGTCAAAAATTTGGGCCCAGAAGCATTTACACAAATTACATCCTAAGGAGGGTATATGACAAAAAGAATAATAAAACCAGGTGCAGTGTATTATATTGAGACGACAACCAAGGATTGTATAGAAATATTGAGTGATCCCCACTGGGCAAGATTTCTACTTCTATCGGTTGGTTATCATCGCTATATGCTCAACTACAAAATATATGCATATCTCATCATGCCTGAATCCTTTTATCTCATAATTCAACCAGGAAGAATGTATACTGTGTCTAAAATAATGAAATTGATAAAAGGAAATTTTGCCCGAAAATATAACGAATATAAGAAACGAAAAGGTACAGTCTGGAGTCAAAGCTTTGATGCAGAGATTATCGAGAGCGATGATGACTTTAAGGAACGTCTGAGATACATCCATCGACTCCCTGTCATTAGGGAATTGGCAAAAGAACCAAGTGAGTATGAATTCTCAAGTTATAATAATTATTCACGAGCACGGAGAACGACCATACAGCTGGTAATTGATACCGTACCTGAAACATTCGAGCTTAAGAAATAAAGGGAGGTATATAAGCACCAGAGTAAGGTTATTTATAAGAGGGGCTTGAATGTGAATTAAGAGCACACAAGCATGAATTCAGTGTGCCAGCAATAGCCAATTTTCACCAACAATTTTAGTGTAATAGTAACGTATTGCATGAAAACCATACTTAACTAGAATATCCTTATCAACTCTTTCGCAAATCGATTGTTTGGTTTTTCTCTTAAGACCTGTACAATCGTCTGCCTTGCCTTTTCCTTAATGGCAGCATTGTCTCTGTTTTTATCGACGAGCTGGTAAAGCAGTGTGTATCCATAAATATAGTCAGGAACAACAAGAATCAACTCTGCAATATAATCCAAAGCAACCTGGGTAACCTGTCTCTCCAAATAGATTCTCGATAACCCTTCCCACGCATAGATACACGAAGAATCTCTCTCCAGTGCGATGTGGTAATATTGCTCAGCCCTGCTCAGCTCTCCTTGCTGCTCGTATATCCTTCCAACCCAGGCATGTGCATAACCAAAATCCTCTGGAGCAATTTCTATTACCTCAACAAATTTCTTTAGGGCAAGCTCTTGGTTATGCCTCGTTCCTATCGCATCACGATATCGAGTCGGGAATGAGGGATCAACCTCCTCTTCGATGATAGGTATGGAATACGCATTCGGTTTCCGCTTATAAATACTCTCTGTAAATCTACCATCTGGAACGGTAAAGAAATAAGGATAGTATCCAACCCTGAATCGCTTTCTCAAAAACAGTGCCCTCTCTGCTGCTGCACTCGGCTTAATCCCCGTAGAGAAATATATATACTCAGGGAGTTTACTCAGCACATATGCTGAATTGTAATTCCGCTCTCTCCACGATGGCGCAAGTCCAGAAATATCTTCGGGGTGTCGCGCAATTGTTGTATCGGCAAGCCCCAAGAGGTCAATCATATTTCTGTCACAGTAAAATGATATCGCGCCGATTGTTGATGCAGCAAACCATTCATCCTTGTCCATGTTTTGATTAAGCCATGTGCCGGTGATAGACATTTTTCCCACGAGACCCTGCTCGAGTCTCCACCAGTATTTGGTATAGTCCCAGTTGTTCTTGTACCCAGGACCAGTCAAGGGGTTAAGAGCGGTATAATATACTAGGATGAAACCGAAAATGAATGAAAGTGCAGGCTTCATCTTTATATGTCTGATTCCTTCTACAAAGAGGAGATATACGAGTGGGAGAAGAGGAACAAAGAATCTGAAAACCTGTAGTGTATCGCCGCCAACAGCGATAATGTAGAGGATATAGGGAATGATCACAAACCACAGCTTATGGTAGAAGAATCTCCAGGTGGACCTCCTGAAGAGTGCTACGAGGGGCACAATGATGATTATGCCCCAGAGACCGTAGGCCTGCATAAACTTCCAAACGTATGCGAGTCCTGTCTTAACATATTCAATATTGAAAGAGGTCTTAGCATAGAAGGTGTTTGGAAGGAGTGAGTGAAAATAAAAAATTCTGAATATAAAAAGCGGTGCGACCATAATCACATAGGGGACCACTAAATAGAGTAAATTGAGGACGATCTGTTGAGGCATTCTCCGTTCTTGTTTATTGAAAATGTCTATGAGTACAGCATTTATTGCAATCATAAACCATACCAGTGTTCCCTCTGGTCTGGTAAGGGAAGCTATACCAAGAATCAAGGAGATGGTGAGGAGCGATCTCATATTCTGCTCTTTTTTCAAGAACATAAACACACCGAGCGTGATGAGCACCGTGAACAAGCCCGTCTCCATTCCACTCACCGCCCAGTAGGCAAAAGAATAATTCAATGACAGGAGAAGAACAACAAGCAGAGACCACATCACCTCTATTTTCAAATAATAGACAGAGAAAAAATAAACGAGCGCAATAGTGCAAACGCCACATACTACGCCGAGCAATTGAGAAACAGGTATGATTTCAGAGAAAGATAAACCCAATTTGCCAAACAAAGAAAGAATCATCACCCAGAGAAAGTTAGTATAACCCTCTACCCTTTCCGTTGTGTTGAAAATAGGACCATAGCCTCTTAATATATTTCTTACGTATCTATATGTTATGAAGGAGTCGTCTTGAATAAAATTAAATTGTGAAACAAGAATAATGAAAATAATAATGGGTAAGAAAACGAGACTATAGGTCACTATTTTTTGTCTTTTCGCCTGTACCATAAGTCCTCTCTATCCCTCTCCTATTTGGGACGATTTGTAAAGAAGGGTATTCCATCTTCCGTGAGTGAGAAATGGATAGAATTCTCACGCCGTGCTGAACCGTACCGTGATGTGATATAGTCAACATACTCTATTGTCTCAGGGATTGCAGGAACACGATTCAATCTTTTTACCATATTAGGGCCAGCATGATATGCAGCGAGCGTCAGTTCTAGGTTTCCTCCAAACATATCAAAAAGATTACGCAAATATTTCACGCCACCCATGATGTTATCTCCTGGATTATACGGGTTCTTTACCCCAAGGTGCTTAATGGTTTCGGGCATCAATTGCATCAGACCAATGGCACCGCTCCTCGAAACAGCACGGGGATTAAACTCAGATTCCTTTTCAATGATTATCTTCACCAGTGCATGGTCGACACCATATAATTGACACCAGTGTCTAATGATATCGTCGTAGGTATCGCAGGTGCGCGCTCGACTTCGACCTATACCACTTTCTATCTGCGGTATGTTTGACATGAGGAAATTACCATTCTCTGTATGAGTAATAATCTGCCCAAAAATAAATACATAGAACATAAAAAATAGTATACAAAATGCGACTCTTGTCAAGAAAGCAATGTTGAAAAATCATAACTTGACAACTTGTGAATTATGTATAGAATTGCACATGGAGGAAAGATGATACTGTTAATAATAATAATACTCTTAGTAATCATATTTATCGTGATATATAATAGACTTGTTGTCAAAAGAATGAGGGTTGATAATGGATGGGCACAAATTGACGTTCAGCTCAAGCGTCGGTATGATTTAATTCCCAACTTGGTCGAGACCGTAAAGGGATATGCTGCCCATGAAAAACAAGTTTTAGAAAAAGTGACTGAACTACGTTCACGGGCAATGGGAGCAACAAGTCCAAAAGAGGCCGCTGAGACAAATAATATGCTTACGGCAACGCTCAAGACTCTTTTTGCAGTAGCAGAGAATTATCCTCAATTAAAGGCAAATGAGAATTTTCTTAAATTGCAGGAAGAATTAACAGCAACAGAGAATAAAATTGCATTTGCCCGACAATTTTACAATGATGTTGTAATGGATTACAATGCTACAATTCAAAAATTCCCTCAAACCATCATCGCTTCAATGTTTAATTTCAAATCTCGCGAATTCTTTGAGTCACCCGCTGAGGAGAGAGAGGCAGTTAAGGTCAAATTTTAATGCGAGAGACACTTTACGATTTGATTGCTGCGAATAAACGTAAGACTTTTTTGTTTATTGTTGTAACCAGCCTGTTCTTGGGGGCACTCGGCTATTTGATAGTACAGATACTCAACTGGGGGGTCACAGGCTACATATTTTTTGCCCTCTTCATTATCCTTTACAACTTCATCCTCTACCACAATTCTGACAAAATAGCACTCTCTTCCACAGGGTCCGTACCTGCTAATCCTGATGAATTCCGCATGTTGCATAATGTCGTAGAGGAAGTCTCTCTTGCTGCTGGCATTCCAAAACCAAAGGTCTACATCACGCCATCTCCGGCTCCGAATGCCTTTGCGACAGGGCGAAATCCACAAAATGCCTCGTTATCAGTCTCCACCGGCCTATTGCAGATTATGAATAGGCAGGAACTACAGGGAGTCATCGCCCATGAAATTGCACACATCAGAAATTATGATATGCTTCTCATGACTGTTGTCGCTGCAATCGGTGGTATGATAATACTGCTCAGGGATTTCTTCCTCCGTTCTCTGTTATGGGGAGGTCGAAGAAGGGATAGCAGACGAGGTGGAGGACAGGCAGGTGCAATCCTCATCATCATCGGCCTCGTCCTGGCGATCATCGCACCCATATTTGTTGCGTTGATAAGGGCTGCAATATCAAGACAGCGTGAATATCTTGCTGATGCATCGGGTGCATATATAACACGCTATCCTCAAGGACTTGCCGACGCACTGACAAAATTACGTGACGCCTACAAACCGCTAGAACGCGCCTCCCAGTCAAATGCCCACCTCTTCATAGCCAATCCTTTTGGTAAAGACCGAATCAACGTTTCGGGTCTCTTCTCGACCCATCCTCCACTGGAGCAGAGGATCGAAAGATTACACAGTATAGTAATATGATTCTGCTCTTTTTCGCCTTCTGTTTTACCATAGGCGAGAAACTTGAGTATGTTGGCAAATTTTCATTTCTCACACTCGGTCATATGAGTCTTGAGGTTAAGGATACCATTACGTATAAGGATGTCGACTGCTATCATCTGTGCTCAACGATAATGTCTAATCCTACCCTCAAGTTTCTCTTTTCAATCAACGATACAATAGAGGTCTATACAAAAACTCACGACTTCTTACCACTGTTCTACGAAGAGAAGATCAACGAAGGAGGGTATCATGATAATGCACAATTGTCCTTTGATCATGAACGTCTGTCTGTCGTATATAACGATTCATTGAGAGTCGATCTCTTGGAGAGATCGAGGGATTTAGTCAGTTTCTGGTATTATCTGCGTACGATCGCATTAGAGGTTGGTGACACAATACCAATCAATATCCATGAATCAAAGGAGAATTATGAGATTGCATGTTATATCGAAAAAAGAGAAAGAATAGAAACACCATTGGGAGAGTTTAACACAATTCTCGTTTCACCACAGACAGCAGGGAAAGGAATTTTTGGTACAGGTGGTGGTATGAGTATCTGGTATTCTGATGATGATCAGCGATATCCTGTTCAGATCAAGGCAAAGATGAAGATTGGAAGTGTCTTGTTTAAATTAAGGGAGGTGAGTCATTAAGAGATTTGCGATCATTCTGGCTGGCGGACGCGGTGAACGATTTTGGCCCATGAGCCAGCCTCAATTCCCCAAACAATTTCTTTCTGTTTTCCGCAACAGACCGCTCATTGTTCAGACAATGGATAGAGTGAGGACCTATTTTAGAAGCAGCGAACGTATCCTGATAATCCCTAACGATCTCAGAAAACTCACCCACAAGTATCTTGGCAAGGAACGCATCATCATTGAACCAATGCGACGGAATACAGCACCGGCGATCTGCCTCGCAGCGATGATGTTACAGAAAGAGCATGTGGATGGTATACTCCATGTCATGCCTGCAGATCATCTCATCAGCCCTCGAAGAAACTTCATTGCAGCCCTGAAATGTGGTGAAGAACTTGCCGCACGCGGCTATCTCGTGACCTATGGAATAAGTCCCGACCGCCCTGAAACAGGCTATGGTTATGTCAAGATCGGAAATCGAATAAGTATCCGCAATAAGATAAGGACATTTAAAGGAGAGGGCTTCACTGAAAAACCGACACTGGTACGGGCACAGAAATACATGAAGAGCAAAAAATATCTGTGGAATAGCGGTATATTCAGTTTCAGAATCAAAAATATCCTCGAAGAAATTAAGCAGTCCATACCCGATGTCTACTCTGGTGTTGCACAATTTGTAAAAACAAAAAAGAAAAAATTCTTTCACCGAATACCTGATATATCAATTGACTACGGTGTTATGGAAAGAAGTCGGAATTTATGTGTTGTGAAAGGTAACTTTATTTGGGACGATGTTGGTTCATGGCTTGCACTTGAACGCTACTTTAGGAAAAATGAACACGGCAATATCCTTATCGGTGATACAGCATGTCTCGAGACGAGTGAATCAATTATGTATACACATGGTGTCCCTTTAAAGACCTTCGGTGTAGAAGGATTGATTATTGTGGTGAGCCCGCAGGGAGTACTGGTCTGTAAAAAAGAGAGGGCTCCTCATTTGAAAAATTTACTAAAAATCAAAAAATAAACCGATAGACCTTTGAGAAAAGGAGGATGTAATGAAAAAACTATTATTAATTGGATGCACAATGGTGTTTATATGCTGTGCGCCAAAAAAGACAACAGTAGAAACTGAAGGGGTAGAAGAGGTGATCGTCTTTGGTGAAGAGGAGGCAATGGTGTCAGAAGAGCCAGTATTGCCTGAACCTGAGGAAGAGGCCCTTATGCCACCGCCGGTAGAAGAAGGGGTCATTGCCCCTCCTATCATTGAGGAGGAAGTAGTGGCACCACCAATTGAAGAAAAGATCGCAGTCATTCCGCGACCCACCGAAGAAGAACCGGTCGTGATATCCCCTCCAGTTGAAGAAAGACCTGTTCCAGCCCCGGCACAAATTCTGGGGTTCAGAGTACAGATCTTTGCATCATCGACAGAGAAGAATGCATCCAGAGTCGCCGATGATGCACGAATTGCCTTGGACGAAAATGTCTATGTTGAGCATATCGTCCCTTATTACAAGGTACGTGCTGGTGATTGCCTCATCCGCGAAGACGCTGAGCTTCTGAAGAACAAGGCGCTGAGACATGGGTATACAGGTGCCTTTGTTGTCGAGACAATGATTAGACCGTGATACGGAGGTGAGTTCCGCCTTACTCATCTGAATAATAAATCTGATATAGTGCAATCAGTACAGTAACATGAAGGGTACTCATTCTCACAAAAGTTCTAAATCGAAAACTCTAATTTCTAAATTCCGTAAATATTCAAATCAAGGATTTGATTACATTTACGAGAATCCACGCATGGCGGGACAAGCTCGAATTACCAAAGCACAAAATTCAAAACGAAAAACCTTCAGCCCAGAAGTCGCCCATTTCTTAGACACATAGGAGGAATTTTTTGTTGATTAATTGAGCCTTTGAATTTGGAATTTTGGCATTGTCTAGGATTTAGAACTTTGATATTAGTGTTTGGTCGAACAGAGTGAGACACATGCTGATCGTTCTTGCGACTAAGAATAGACATAAGATAGAAGAGATCAAGGCATGCCTCGGCATTGACATTACTTATCAGACCCTGGATGATTACTTTGGCTTCAAGGTAAAAGAAGCTGGCAGAACGCTACTCGAGAATAGTCTTGCCAAGGCGGCATTTACCTTTAGAATAAGCGGAAAACCGTCGCTCGCTGAGGACTCAGGACTGTTTGTTGAGGCAATCCATGGTGAGCCGGGTATCTATTCATCGAGATATGGGAAAGATGACAATGAAAGAATCCAGAGACTCCTTAAAAATCTCAGGAATGAAAAAAACAGACAGGCATCTTTTAAAGCAGTATTTGTATTTTACTACGCACTCAACACATATGAGAAATTCGAGGGTACCTGTGCGGGTTCGATTGCCTTCGAGCCGCGTGGCATCGAGGGCTTTGGGTATGATCCTATCTTCATACCACATGGTTACACAAAGACATTTGCAGAATTAGGACAGAAGGTAAAAAATCGTATCAGTCATCGAGCACAGGCACTGGTAAAATTCAAAGAATATCTGGAGAAACTATAGAACTGATATTTCTACAAATTTCTCTCTCGAATGCTCACCTCTAATAATCTTAACCCCTGATTTAGGTATTCCATAATAGTCAGCCAGCAATTCAGTCAATTCCTTATTCGCTCTATTCTTTATTGGTGGAGAAAGTAGTTTGACCTTTAAATGGTGTCTATTTAATTCAACTATCTCTGATTTCTTTGCACGGGGAATCGCCGTCACCCTTATATACATCAGTTCAGCAATGAGCCTTGAGGTACTTATGCACAATTCTACAGATTCTGTGTGATGTTTGACCGTCCCAGAATTTCGGTATTCTACCTCTCTTACCTCTCCCCCTCAAGATTTTTTCTGCCTCTCTCATAATCTTTCGTGAATCTTTACCAACAACAATATTTGTTCCCAGTGAAACAGTGATGGGTCTTTCTGTATTTTCTCGCAGTGTCAGACAGGGCACATTGAGCACGGTCGTCTCTTCCTGAATTCCTCCAGAATCAGTGAGCACGAATTTTGCATTCATCATGAGTTTGAGGAAATCTAGATAGCCAAGAGGTGCAACAGTTTTGAGAAAGTCAATGTGTATGCGGTGTGAGTGGAGCATTTTTTGGGTCCGCGGATGGATAGGAAAGATAATCGGTATGGAATGCGAAAGCTTCTGTAATACACTCAGGATGTTCTTGAGGTCTTGCCTATCATCCACATTTCGAGGACGGTGCATGGTTAAGACGGCATAGTTGTTTTTTCCCAATTGTAGACGTGCCAGAATCTTAGATTTTTCTGCCTGATCTCTGAATTGAAATAGAGAATCTATCATTATATTACCCACATAGAATATCCTATTTTTTGCTATGCCTTCATTCAAGAGATTATGGTAAGCGCTTGGTTCAGTGATAAAGAGAAGATCAGATAGTGAATCGCTCAGTCTACGGTTTATCTCTTCTGGCATGTGCCAATCAAAACTGCGCAGACCCGCTTCAACATGGGCAATGAATGGACGATAGTATTGCCGAGTGCAGCGATATTTAACTGCGGCCAACGCACAGGCAAGCGTAGAATTGACATCGCCAACAACCATAACTGCACGAGGATCCTGTTTTACCAGTATCTTTTCGAAGGCAATCATCATCTTTCCGCTCTGGACACTATGTGTCCCTGAACCGATACCGAGAGAGAAATGAGGTTTTGGCAATTTAAGGTCATCAAGAAAGACCTTTGAAAGATTTCTATCGTAATGCTGGCCTGTATGCACAAGGAGCGGCCGTATGTTTTTGTATTTCTTAAACTCAATAAACAGTGGAGCCGCCTTCATAAAATTTGGGCGTGCGCCTACAACAATAAGTATCTTATGTCTCACTATTTTTTCTCTTGTTTCTGAGTGAAGTCAACATAGAGCTGAGCTCTTCTTCCTGCTACAGTAGGTGGGCTTATCTGCTGTCCTTGTAATTTATTCTCTAACAGAGTATCTTTTTCAGGAATAATCGTATTACCGGTTGCAACCTTTACAATTCTACCGGTAGAATCCACGATTGCTCGTACTATTTTATCAGCTGGTATCTGTAATGCTTCTACCGAGAGCACACCAACAGCCTCATCTTGTACTGCAGGAGGTTCAGCTGCTATCACGACCTCTCGTTTTTTAGCCGCTGGTCTGTATCGAACTTTCCCTTCTGGTACAACCCCTTTTTCTCTCGCTATCTCTTCGACAACACCGAGCTCTGGAATCTGCAAATCTAAGTCTTTTCTTGTCTCTACTTCAGCATAGAGAATTCTGTCGTCAAGACTCACCAGTCTCGTTGGCTGCTGAATATTAAGTAATACAATGAGCACCAAGGCTGCCGCAGCAACCGGTACAAGGATCGGTGAAAGTCGAAACAGAGACACCCTCGGTTTCTTCTTCACCTTCTGCATGATGCGACGATTTAATTGGAAAAAGAAATCTCTTGATGGTTCCTCGATTTCTGAAGTTCTCACCTGTTGATCTAATCGCTTCAATTCCTCTAGCTCATTTCTGCACTGCTCACATTCTCTGAGGTGTTTTTCAAGTTCTGCTTTCTGCTTTCTATCGAGTTCACCATCAAGATACCCGCTTAAGAGTTCTCTTGGTACTTCACACTTCATGTTCTTGCACCCCCATTCCTTTAAATAATTCTTTCAGCCTTTGCCGGGCACGTGCCAGACGCGACATGACCGTACCCCGAGGAATTTTGAGGATTGCACTGATCTCATCATAAGAGAATCCTTGTTCAACTCTTAAGGTAAGAATTGTACGATAATCCTCTGGAAGTTGAGCCATTGATGCAGCAATCTTTTCCTGTAAAACCTTTTGCCGTGTCATCGCTACAGGATCTCCTTTCTTGGCAATCAATCGGTGTTCAGCAAACTCGATAGGTTGAACCGAAGCACGTCTCTCCTTTTTTAAATAATTTATCGCATTATTGACTGCGATCCGACATATCCAGGCATAGAACGGCCTTCCTGTCTCAAATTTCTTAATCGACCTATATGCCCTAATAAATGCTTCCTCAACAAGGTCCTCAGCATCGTCACGATTATAGACCATCCGGTACATCACCTTATAGAGTGGTAGTTTATATCGTTCTACCAGAGGATTGAACGCCTCTGGGTCTCCTTTTTTCACACGCTCAATCAGTACGTCATCACTCTCTATATCATTATACACAGAAGGACCTTTTTTATTCCATCTCTAAAGAGAAGATGCAGACAGATTTTTGCGGATGCATACGGGCTATATGACTTCGGTGCCCACGTGCGCCTTTGCGATTTTTGCCCAAATCTCTGATTTGTCCCGCTCTGCGAGGATCCTCGTTTACGGGAGATGCAAAAATCAGTCCCGTCAGAGACGAGGATTCTCGTCTCGAGAGACGGAACATCCCGTTGCGCGACAGTGCTATAGGGACTCATGCCTTCAATTGCCGTAATTTCTATTATTCTTTTAAGGTATAACCTTCAGGTACTTCAAAGAGCTTTTGACTTATCGGCTTCTTGTCAACTTTTGTCACCAGGGTTTGCGTCTTAATTGAAAACGGCATTTCTTCGGTCCCCATATTTATCTCCATAGTGAATTCAAGCGGAAATCCTTCAATGTCTTGAATCTTTTTCTGAAATTCTTCAGCAGATTTTTGATCTTTCATCATTCCCAGGGAAGATGAGGCAAGACCCAGCTCTGTCATTTTCTCCGAAAAATCACTTATCTCTTTGTATCCTGCAATATCTTTTGTCACCCACATAGCCTGCGTAAAATCCATGCTCCCCTCATCAGCTTCAACCGTCATCGAGACAATCACCTCTTCACACTCCTTATTGAGCAGAACCTTCTTTTTGCCGGTTCTCTCCACCTTGATCACAGGCATTACAAATTCCCTCTCCTCTTCAGCTTCTTCTGCCTTTTCAGCACCGAGCCCCTCATCCAATTTTATCTCTGAATATTCTTTGTTCTCGGGGTCTAATGCCCATATTACACTCTTATCGAATCGCGTAATAAGAATAGTCTTTGTCTCGCCTTTCATCTGATCCTCCGAAACCATCTCTGTCCTCTGGTAATCACCTTTAATGTATACACTCGTTTTCGTCTCACCTCCTGCCATACCCATCATACCTTCGGTGGTCGTCACCATTTCATACATGACATCACCGAATAAAAAAACGCACAGTATCAACATGAGAGCAAAACGGTATAGTCTCATCGATTACCTCCTTTAAAAATTATACCACAATCAATGTAAATGTCAATGACGAAACTGTATTAGGTATCAATGAATGACAGCAAATTTTGTCTTCGCAACTATCTCTGCGCCATCTAAAACATGCACAAAACATACACCTGGTTCTTTAGGATGAACCATTTTATCTTTAGGAGAGTATTTATGGAAATCCTTTTCGTGAATCAAGACTCGATTCTCTGCAGTCCTATAGATTAATTATTACTGACCGAGGTGAAAAGTCAAGGCAGAGAAGTGACGTGTACTCTTGGAACGTTATACGTTGACATAAAATGTGATGTTTGTATAATCTGAACATGGAATATCTGAATGTGGTGTTGGCGGTCGGATGAATTCAGATGGCCAGATGCACCACGACCATGTTAAAGGATTCTTGTACGCGCTCCTCGGGACAGCCCTGGTTTCTACTAATTATGTGACTGCTAAATATGGACTCAAGGGATTCAATCCCGAAACATTCAGTTTAGTATGGACAACTGCTGCAAGTGTTTACACATTTATCATCGTTGTTGCGACAGGCAACATAAGACGCCTCATTATACCGGCACATGCAGTTCGAATGATCTTACTCTTGGGACTGGCAACAGGTGTCGGTATGATACTCGCATGGTCAGGACTTGCACTGCTTGACCCCTCATTTGCATCATTCATATGGCGATTTGCTCCTGTGCTCACCATTATGCTCAGTGCCTTGTTATTAGAAGAGAGATTGCAGTTAAGAGAGTTGATTCCAGTTGGGGTAATGGTTATCGGTGGTGGGCTCAGCACGTTTGCAAGATGGCATATTGTTGGTACAGGTGTAATACTCACCCTGCTTGCTGCCTGTGCAGTCTCTGTGCAGATGCTCATTGCTAAGATGAAGGTAGGCGAAATACACCCGAATGTGCTCGTATTTTACAGAGTGAGCATTGCGGCAGTTTGTCTCTGTATGTGGAATCTCTTGACAGGCAGGGCGTATTTCGATGTTCAAACATCCTTCTGGGCGGCAACACTCTTGGGGGCGTTCCTCGGACCTTCGGTGAGTTTCTTATTCACCTTCAGGTCGTACAAATATTGGGGACTGTCCCGCTCTAGCATAGTGCTCACCGCGCAACCGTTAATTGTGCTGCCCATGGCTTACTTAGCATTTGGTAAAATCCCGAGTGGTACTCAATTGATTGGCGGCTTTATTATTATGATCGGTGCACTCTGGTTGGTCCTAATTCATAGAACACAGACAGCACAATTACACGAAGGTACTCTACGGTAACCGAGGGCATACAGTGACCTGTCTCAAACGCTCAATGAGTATGTTACGTACTTCGGTTAAAAAAATGCAATGAATCCGTGAGGGTTCGTTGCAAATTTTCAACAAAGCCGAAGCTTAAATTAACCATTAAAAGGCCTAAAACACATCCAAAAGGTTATCCACTAAAGCCAAAAACTCTTGGTGAGAAAATAAGAAAGTATAGGATGGATTTGGGGTGGTTTCAGAAGGATGTTGCTAAGTTTGTTGGTGTGGCGACAGATACCGTAACTTATTGGGAGAAGGGGAGGACAAAGCCGAGTAGAGATAAATTGAGAAAAATAAAGCAGTTTTTGGAAATGAAAAGGTAGAGCAACGGACTTCGAATCCGATTTGATGGTTTTGTATAATTTTGAAATACAAATATAAATCAAGTAAATACATGTCAGACAACGATTTAACCCATTCTATCTATTGCTTGGAATTCTAACTATTGCAGTTTATCTTGGTAAATGGACCGCACAAAAGGTCGGCGATGAGCCAGACGCTTATTTAATCCTTTACAGGTTTCTCTAACATTAACTAGTCTTAATTCTTACTGTAACTCTTGACATATTGATTGTAAAAAATATAATTACATGAGAGAGAGGGAGTCGGTATAATGCATTGAGAGCACTAGCGCAATGGAGGTTCTTTATATTGCTTGTTTACTTGCATGTATTCATTGTTTCACAAAATGGTCCTTGTGGAGTGAGGAAGGGTGATATGACTTTTATCAGGGTTTATTATCACATTAATTCTAAGACAACTATCATCTGTGAAATTCTTGATGAAAGGAGGTGAGTGGTTATATGTGTCTAACGACAAGAGAAAATATCTATAGTTTTTACAGCATGAAAAGGAGGAAAAATGTGTAGAAAAATAGCAACAATGTTAATGCTCAACTTCTTACTTCTCTTTGCACAAAATAGTTTTCTGGAAGGAATAAGAGCTGAGGATATAGTTGTGGATAAAATCCAACCTGCTTCTTATGAAACAATACAGCAGATAGAGAGTGAAGGATCAGATTACTGGTTTGGTCCAGTCTTATCCACTGCCTATTCACCTAATAGTTTACTGACCGCTGAAGCACGTACTGATAAACCTGGCGGGGAAATAATTGGTTTATGGATTGTAGATTCTGAGAGCGGCACAGCAAAGAAAATTGAAGAGGGGTTAGTGGATGATTTGAAATGGTCTTCAAGTGGCAAATACTTGTCCTTCTTAAAATTTGAATATCTAGAAGAAGCTACCAAAAAATGCTCCTTATATGGCAACCAAAAACCAGCTTATAACAGTGTACGGTTATGTACGTATGATGCTCGTACAGAAGAATTACAAGGCATTATCTTTCTCGTAAATAACTTCTACGTGGAACATAAATGGGCACCCATCGGTGACTATCTTGCGTACTCATACGCAGATACCGATAAGAAAAAATCCATCTTGGTGGTATTTGACATGGCAAATAACAACAAATTTATCATCGATGAATTCTGTTTATGGGATGGGTGGAATTTCTGTTGGTCACCTAACGGTGAAATGATTGTGTATACAAAACCCCTAAAAATAGATATGAATATTAATGAAGAGGTCCCCTTAGAAGCTGAGATTTTTATTGCTAACCGCAACCAAAGTGGGAGAAAGCAAATGACGAATACTTCTGAGGCAGAATTATATGTTAAATGGCTACCCGATGGATTAAATATTGTCACTGAAGTTAAAGATCCTGCAGACAGTCATTACATGCCAGAATATCTCAATCTAATATTGAAACGGGAGGTGGAAAAATGAATAAATCAATGTGGCTTTGGTCTTTAGCTGTGTGCATTGCATTTGCTGGGCGAGTAGATTTATGTATTGATGCTGGTCATGGTGGTACAGCCCTAGGTGCAGTTAATGAAGACTTAGGTCCGAGTGGCCCTTACGAAAAAGATTTCAATCATTGGATCGTGTGGGTAATGGTAGATGATTTATACTGGATATATGGCTACTCTGTATCATTGACCAGATTTGCTGACGAGAATGTGCCTAGAAGGTGGCGATCTGATATGGCAAATGGCAAAAGGATAAATCCATATACGGGAGCCAAAGACACATGCGAATATTTCATCAGCGTTCACAACAATGGCTCTAATGACAATACTGTGCATGGCACTGAGACATGGTATTACAGAAAAGCAGATGAGGCTTTCGCAAATTGCATTCACGTACACATGTACAATTATATCAGTGGCTTCCCTTATGCATACGATAGAGGAATAAAACAAAAGGGATTTGACGTGCTAAAAAATACAACATCAGCAGCATGTTTAACTGAAGGTGCGTTTGTCACGCATGATGTCGCACCAAATGCACAATGGTTTCAGCTTAAAGAAAACCAGCAGGGATTTAAAGATCGAATAGCTTATGGTATTGATGATGGTTTCAATTATTACTATGAATTTCCTCGTCCTGGCTGGATGAAAATAATATATGTCTATGGTAGTAGAGCTACGATTAAACTCGATTGGGATCCATGTCCAGTTAGCGTAACAGGTTACAATATTTATCGTCGTACCCATCCAAGTGAGAATTTTGACCTGATTGAGAACAATTATCCGAATACAGACTATTCTGACAACAGTGTCGCCAGTGGCGGAACGTATTCATATTATGTGAGAGGTGTTAATAGTGGGCAAGAAGGTAACCGTTCTAATATTGTAACCGCTCAAGTCTATCCTTTTTCTTCAGATTACACAACAGCAACAGGAATGAATAATGGACGAAAAGTGATGTTAACTGATAGTATATCTTATATATCTTGGACAAATTTAGAGGGTATTTGGGGTGCGGCAAGTAGTGATTATGGCATTACTTGGTCAACTTCTCAAAACATTGATTATGGTTATCAACCGGCTTTAGCAATTAACTCATCGGCTAAAGCAAATGTTTGTTACATAGGCACTTTGGGTGTGCCTGATTCTGCGGCTCAAGAAACACTTACCTATACGATAAATTGCGCTTGGTTTGAAAATGACATCTGGTATAAGGAGCTTACCTATGAAACTCATGATTCCATACTATCTATATCATTTGCCATTGACCCGCTTGACACAGGTTGGGTGTTATTCAACACATATGATGATGCAGGAAATAACAAGTTGAAAATTGGTCAATTTTATACGCAGACACTGCCAGAAAGCCTTGAAAATGTTTCTATTTTGGATACCTACTTGAACTACGGTCGCGGAGCAATAGCTGTGAAACCAACAGAACGAAGCTTGCACGTTGTTTACGAAAAAATAGATAGTATTTACTATATGCAAAGAGATTCCTTAGGTAATTGGTCTTCGCCTAATACGGTATCCGCTGGTCATAATCCTTTTTTAAGCAATGCTGATGACTTAATTCATCTTATTTGGGAAACTTGGAATACCTACACAGATATCGTCACTTGCTATACTGATGGTACAACTTGGAGTGATATTGACACTATTGCGAGTGATATCACTGGTCAAGGCTGTTTTCCGTATATAGAAAAAGGTTCTGTTGTTGCTTGGTCACAACTTAACGTATCTCATTGGGAAGTTTATACAAGCTATCGCACTGAGGCAGGTAATTGGACTACACCTCAAAGCATAGGCCAAAGCCAAACAAAAACGAATTCGAAGTATCCTCAAGTTGCTATGCATCAAGCAGATCTGCAAACACGTTTTATTTACATCTGGACCGAAGGTAGTCAGCCACACTTTGAAGTGAAAATTTATCCGTTCATTGACACAATTCCTCCATCGGAGCCGCATATTATAAAAGTTGAGAAATCCGAGAACGATGTAATCGTAATTTGGAAGAAAATAACCACAGATACACTAGATCATCCAGAATCAATGGATTATTATATAGTCTATCGAGATACGGAACCAGATTTCATTCCTAGCTCTTCAGATTCAATTGGTGCTGTTTTGCATCCTGACACAACGTATGCCGATTCGAACGCCTTGGATTCCTCAGAAAGCTATTACTATCTAGTTATGGCAGTTGATTTGGCAAGTAATAAGAGTAAGAAATCTAACATGGGGTATAAATTTAATAGGTTTATCAATGAAAATCCTGGTGTTACTGCAGATCGAAACTGGGTGAGTCTACCCTGGCAGAGTGAGTATGACACAATTTATGATCTAACGAACGATCTGAGTCCGAATGCCGAGGCCTTTAACAAAGTAACCCATCTTGTTGATACTACTCAGCAGTATTTCAGTTGGTTTTGGCATGCTGGTCTTGGTAAGTGGATAGGCGATAGTTTTGCGATTCGTCCAGCTCATTTTTTTGAGTTCAATGCGATAAAGGATACAACCTTGGTGTTGGTTGGTGCTAATTTTCCAGATTCATCAAGATTCCTGAATGAGAATCCTGGTGCTTCAGCTTCAGATCGAAACTGGGTTGGACTTCCCTACAATGCGGCCTACAGCACGGTGAGCGACATTACCGATGAGCTTGCTCCGAGTGGTTCACCGATCAACAAGGTGACCTATCTTGTCGATTCTACGCAGATGCAATTTAGTTACTTTTGGCATTCTGGTCTCAATCAGTGGCTGGGCACTAATTTTGCGATTGAACCAGGTCATGGCTATGAATTTGTTGCGATAAAGGATTCCACCTGGAATCCAACCGAATGGAGTAATGAAGAACAAGGTCTCTTCATAGTTACGCCTCCAACACAAAAGCCTTATATCAATATGTATGTTGGCACATCTTCAGAACCTACTCGTGCTCCAGTCTGGGTCATTGATAAAGGCGATGATAAGAAAGTTGAAAAAGAATTTAAGAAGAATATAGACCATTGTTGTGCCGATTTGTATAGGCCTGTAACTGCGACATCAAAGAGTGCCCTAGATCACAGCGAAAGCCATATTTGTGTATCGGGTTCTGAAACCTACAAGGGCGAGGGTGCAGGAGAGCCGAGAGGTAATTTGGAAGATGAGAGGAGAATATCGCATCTGGTATGGACCCATTTGCATGCAGTGGGTTTTGAGAACATTGTATTTACGACGTATCGTCTGAAGGATCCACATGATGTGTTAACTGAGAAGAGTGCGGGTAGTGTGTTTGCCAGCAACGCTGCTGCTTCTTACCATCTCATA
>Ga0209636_10000714_pt1 | contig 33034 bp, 28 predicted proteins | sample DeeMarSWOR152_54_FD_187464 | JGI IMG/M metagenome (GOLD analysis project Ga0209636, IMG submission 187464) | Marine sediment microbial communities from White Oak River estuary, North Carolina - WOR-1-52-54 (SPAdes) (version 2) | ecosystem: Environmental > Aquatic > Marine > Intertidal zone >...
AACAGCCAAAGAGGCAAAGGATTCAACCGACTTCTACGAAGTCATCGGTTTTATGAAAGGCCCAGACATTGTCCGAAGTCGAGCGGAGAATCCTTGTAAGCTCGAGCCATTTAAGTAAACCCGATGGTAGGTTGGGTCTCCGCTCTTGGGAGGCCCAACCTTTCTTCTAACCAATTATGTATAGTTGAGGTGAATGATGGCAGAATTTTACTCCCAGGTGTTCAACGGGCTGGTCTTGGGCCTCCTTTTCGGTGTCATGGCCTTGGGTTTCATGTTGATTTTGGGTGTCATGGAGGTCATTAACTTCAGTCATGGCGCCTTGTTCGCCGTGGGCGCCTATTTTGCTCTCACCCTGCAACCATACCTTGGCTATTGGGCATCCCTTGCCATCGCCCCTCTGCTGGTGGGTATCATCGGCCTGTTCATCGAATGGTCTGCGGTCAGAAGGGTTTATGGGAAAGATCCGTTGTTTGGCCTCCTCATGACATTGGGCATGGCCATGGCCTTCGAGGAAATCATCCGCATCGTCTGGGGTAAGATTGGTTACTCCATAGCCGCCCCTAAGTTCGTGGCCGGCCCGATCTTGCTGGGCTTTATCTGGTATTCCAAGTACAGACTGTTCATGGCCGCTCTGGCCCTCGTGTTGCTCGGTTTGGTTTGGATCTTTCTGGAGAAGACCCCCTACGGTGCCATCATCAAGGCCGGGGTCTCCGATAGCGAGATGGTGCTGGCCTTGGGCAAGAACCTGCGAAGGATTCGGACAGTAGTCTTTGGCCTGGGAGCAGCCCTTGCCGGCATCGCAGGTGTTATTGCCGGCCCGATGTGGAGCCTCAAGCCCACCATGGGATGGGAGGTGATAATGCCGGCTTTCGTAATTGTCGTTATCGGTGGCATCGGCAGTTTCTGGGGAGCGGTTATTGGGGGCCTGATTGTGGGTCTGTCAAAAAGCCTAACTGTTTTGGTTTGGCCGAGACTTTCCGATTTGATGATGTACATCATCATGGGCATTATTCTCGTGGTGCGGCCACGCGGGATCATGGGCGAGAAGTCTCTGCTTGAGCAGTAAAACAGGTCAAGGGGCTAAGGAAATGGTACGATACCTTCATCATCCGATGTTTATTACATTTGCTGTTTTCCTGATCCTGCCAGCGTTTATCATGAAGATCGGCGCTATGTCGCTGGCCATCGAGGTCATGATCTGGGTAATCTTTGCAATGGGATTTAACATCCTTCTCGGATACACCGGCCTTCCGTCATTCGGCCACGGCCTCTTTTTCGGCACTGGTGCTTATATCTGCGGCTTGATCCAACAGCACATCATCGCGGGTACGTGGATTCCTATCTTAGGCAGCATGTTGTCCTGTGGAATAATCGCTGGCATCACGGGCCTTTTTCTGGCTAGAAAAAGGGGAATTTACTTCGCCCTCTTGACAATTGCTTTAACCCAGATGTTTTTCTTCATTGCCTTCCTATGGGATGGTGTGACTGGTGGCGAGAATGGCCTCATGGGGATTGAGAGGTACGCGCTGACCTTCTTGGGGCTGTTTCGCATCCCTATCGAAGGCATCCTGTCCTATTATTATTTCGTCTTTGTCATCCTCATGGCCAGCCTTATCTTACTCTGGAAAATGGTCCATTCTCCTTTGGGAAGCGTCTTGTATGCCACCAGGCAGAACGAGCTTCGGGCCAAGTACCTCGGCTACAATACAGTGTTGTATAAGTGGATAGCCCTGGTGATTTCCGGTATCTTTGCCGGTCTCGCCGGTGCCCTTCACGCCATGCTCACGCATGGCGCTTTTGCCAACCCAATGCACTGGACGCGATCGGGGGACGCTGTCATGATGGTCCTGATCGGGGGAGGGCTAAATAACTTCTTTGGACCCATCCTTGGCGCGGCAATTTTCATCGCCATCAGGGACATATTCTCCACGATCACCGAACACTGGTATCTCTTTTATGGATTGCTGATTGTCTTTATAATCCTTTTCCTGCCTGAGGGGATCCTTGGCTACTTCAGGGTGGGCCAGACGAGCGCACGGGAAGAAGTTTTGGAGGAGGCTTGACCGATGGCTATTCTTGAGACGGCACATATTGAAAAACACTTCGGCGGGCTAATAGCCAACCAGGACATCAGCATCAAGATCGAAGAGGGAGCCATCGCCTCCATTATCGGACCCAATGGTGCCGGAAAAACGACCCTTTTTAACATCATGACAGGGTTGTATAAGCCCGACAGTGGTAGAATCCTGTTCCAGGAGGAGGACATTACTGGCTGGCCAATCCACAAGATCGTCGATCTTGGCATAGCGCGTTCCTTTCAGGTGCTGAACATATTCAACGAAATATCGCCATTCGAAAATATTCGGTTGGCGGTTCAATCGCGCAAGAAAAAGGGGTTCCATTTTCTTCGATCCACTAAATATTTCGATGACATAAACCAGGAGGCAGAAACGGTTCTTGCCGAGATCGGCCTGGCTTCGGATAAGAATATCCCTACCAAGGAGCTCTCCTATGGCAACAAGCGGATCCTGGAGATCGGAATCACCCTGGCCTCACAACCAAAATTACTGTTAATGGATGAACCAACATCCGGGCTTCCCTCTTCGGAGACCGAGCGCATTAAAGAGTTCATAAAGAAAATCTCCGAACGCCTCACTGTTGTCGTAATTGAGCATGATATGAATGTTGTCCTGACCATTTCCGATACCATCACCGTATTGCATCAGGGCCGGGTCATCGCCCAAGGGTCTCCTGAAGAAATCAAGGCCAATGATCAAGTGCAAGAAGCCTACCTAGGAGGAATAGATTGATGTCTGCACCACTGCCCATCTTGGATGTTGATAGGATAAATTCGTTCTACGGGGAGGCCCACGTCCTTCACGATGTTCATCTTAAGGTCCTGGAAGGAGAATCTGTAGCCCTTCTGGGGCGCAACGGCGCTGGAAAGACGACCACGCTCCGGAGCATTCTTGGCCTGACACCGGTCAGAACGGGGAAAATCACCTTCAAGGGACAGGATATCACCAACCTGCCGACCAACGTCATAGCAGCGTTAGGGGTTGGCTGGGTCCCGGATAATCGACGGATCTTTCCCACCTTGACGGTTCAGCAGAACCTCGAGATCGCGAGAAAAAAGGGTGTTGGCAAAAACCAAGAATGGGACCTTGACCGGGTATTTCACCATTTCCCAAAGCTCAAGGAGCTTCTTAAGCAGAAGGGAGAAACCCTTTCAGGTGGCGAGCTGCAAATACTTTCAATCGCCCGAACCCTGATGGGTAATCCCGATCTGATCTTGTTGGACGAACCATCCGAGGGATTGGCTCCGCTCATTGTTCGTGAAGTGATAAACATAATTGAAGAGTTGGCCTCAACGAATATAACGACCATTTTAGTGGAACAGAATGCGATTTTGGCCCTGCGCATCTGTTCCAGGGTCTATGTTCTGGATGACGGAAAAACCGCTCATGAAGGTACAGCCGAGGAATTAACGGCCAACGAGGAGCTCAAAAAGCAACTGCTAGGAATCTAAAAACAGGCTTCAGGTTTTCAGCCGTTTTGTGAACAACTCAAAGGTCTCGTGACGATAATAGGTGTCAGGGATCTTTTTTGCTTTCGTGACAAACGCCTGGAAAATTTGAGAGAGCGGATCTCAAATTCTCAGGCCACTTTAAAGGATCCTCACTTCCTTCGTAAATACGGCATCGATTCTCGATCCATCCGTTTGCCTGCCGTTATGGGACTTGGAGCTAAAACCAAGAATATCTCACTATATAACGCATGGGCCATCGAAAAGAGTTTCTCAGGAGAGCCGTATGAGATCTTCGTAAGATCAGAAACCGCAGCTCCCATCATCTACTTCAAGGACGCTGCAAGGGCTTTCCTAGAGATTTCTCGAGCCCCAGCGGATCACATAAAGACCATGAATTACATTCTTGCCGGTGTCGAGCCGATGCCGACGGCCGGGGACCTCAAGAATACCATTCTCCATCACCTACCACAGGCCCAGCTAACCTTCAGACCAGATACCCTGGCAATGGCCTTCCAGAAGATGAACCAGGACGTGCGATGGGATGAAACCCCCGCAGTTCGGGAATGGAACTGGAAAATAAAATACAGCTTGGATGATATGGTGAAGGATTTTATCCGTGAACTGACCGATCATCCGTCTTGGTACATTTCAGAGGACCGTGCAAACCCAAATTTGACTCGAACCATCGGTTGGGCCATTCTTACATAAAGATGCTCCTTTGTCTCTGGATCACGGAATTCTTCTAAATGAAGCCTTGCACCTTTGGCAAGCCACAAAACTTCACTCGCCTTCAATAAACTTCGGAGGCAGGGAGCCTTCGAGCGATGCTTTAAGGTTCGGAAGGATTATCATGGTGGAGGTTCCATGAGCGAGTATCGTGTTCTCCTCATTGATGACCTGGGCCTCGCCCAGGGCAAGTCTCTTGCCAAGCTTGATCCTCCGCCCTTTCGCGATCAATTTGCCACCTTGGGCGGGGGCCAAATAGTTGACCTTCAGATCCACCGTCGTCATCCCCACATTCTCATCTACCTCGGAATAGACCGCCCAGAAGGCGGCGGCGTCGATTATTGACGCAAAGACTCCTCCGTGAACGGCCCCGAAGGGCTGGATGTGTTTTTCCTGCACATCGATCTCCAGGAGGGAGTATCCCATGCCCGCTTCACGGAGCGACATGCCCAGGAGCGTGAAAAAAGGGGATCGGTTAACCACGGGTTTAACGGCTTCAAGGTACTGAGGATTGAGCTTTCGCATAATGGTCCCCCTAAGGAAAAAGGTTAGCCCTTTTGGCTAACCCTTTCAGTGCTATTGGTGGAGGCGGCGGGAATCGAACCCGCGTCCGAAGGCATTCCTCTGGAACTTCTACATGCTTATCCCGTGTATTTGGGTTCACACCTCAAAACTCCCACGGACAGGATTTCAGAGGTGCTAGCTTATGGAGATTCGCCCCTCCCCGTATAAGCTTCGGGGGAGAGACTATCCTGTTGAGATGACATCCCTTTCGGTTCCACAGGAGAAAACCGAAGGGACGCTACGCCTTAATTAGGCGTAGGCATAACCGTAATCGGTTCCGGTTATTTTAAATCCCCATCTGTTTAACGAGCAGATAGGACCTCGACATGCCGTTCCAGCCTCAATTACCTCCGTCGAACCCTTTTCGCCCCCCTTTCTTCTCTATAATCGTGATCTTACCTCCTCCCTCTTAATTCATAATTCTTAACTCTTCAGGGGCTGTTGCCCAAAACCCATCCCGCTCAGAGTTCGTGTCCGTGGTCCGTGTCCGTGTTCCTGAATCGTAATTCATTTTTCGTTACTGGATTTTTTGACATTTGGCATTTGAGCTTTGACATTTGATATTCTTACCTTCCGTTACTAACCTCGCCTTATCCTCTTCCCCTTGAAGCTCCTCTCGATCTCCCTTTCCATGGCCCTTCTCTTGAGATCCTCCCTCTTGTCGTAAAGCTTCTTGCCCTTGGCGAGTCCAATTTCAACCTTGGCCCTGCCATCCTTGAAATACATCCTCAGGGGTACAAGGGTAAACCCCCTCTCCCTGGTTTTGCCATAGAGCTTTCTGATTTCCCTCTTGTGCATCAGAAGCTTCCTGATCCGGTCGGGCTCATGATTCAACTGATTTCCATGACTGTAGGGGCTGATATGGGTATCTACCAGAAAGATTTCGCCGTCTTTAATGCGGGCGTAACTGTCCTTCAGGTGGGCCTTCCCCTGCCTCAGGGCCTTCACCTCAGTTCCCATCAGCACCATGCCCGCCTCATAGGTCTCATCAATGGCGTAATCCCGGCGGGCCTTTTTATTGGTGCAGATAAGCTTTTCCATGTAAGATCTCCGAAATTACCGGCCAGTACTTCTGGTCTCCCTTGGTCCACACCCTCATCAACGCGAAGCTCAAGAAGAAGAGGATGAGCCCGAAGACCACTGCGAACAGGTCTGAGCTTACCCCCGCGGAGAGAGAGGGCCCCAGTCTGCTTCCCAACAGAGCCCCAACGATCAATGCTGCCACCGGCACCATGTAAACGAGAAAAGAGGCCTTCAGAAAGGTCTTTGGAGGGACGGTCACCCGAACCTCGTCACCCACCTTGGCACCCGCTTCGTTTCTCGCCGCCACTTCCATATCTGAGCCACCGCCCAGTGCCCTGCAAAAACCACCGGAGCCACACCCATCACACATGGTACTCCGCTTGGTCTTAACTATGGCCAATTCCCCTTCAACTCGGAGGACGAAGCCCGCCTCTTCCAGCATCGCCGATAAACCCTCTCGTTTATACCGCTCCACCTCGGATGGAGCTTGCTCCTTGTTTTCTCTTTACAAGTATAGCACAAAAAAGCGATCCTATCTATTTGATTTTTCAGGGATTTATATCTGATCAGGCGGCCCCGTTTACTCCTATACAGGCAACTCGATAATTAATTTGGTCCCCTTGGGCTGGTTATCCTTTACCCGTATGTACCCATTATGATCCGATATGATGGTATTCACAATGGCAAGCCCAAGACCCGTTCCAGACTTCTTCGTCGAAAAGTAGGGCTCGAACAGCTTTGATTTATCCCCCTCTGGTATACCGCACCCCGTATCGCTGACCTCGACGGTGACCATTTGAAGCTCCTCATTGTATTCGGTCCTCACCGTCACCTCTCCCCCATTGCCGGTGGTTTCGATAGCCGAAACCGCATTTTGGAAGAGGTTGATTATTACCCGCTTTATCTGATCCCTATCCAAATTCATGATGGGAATTCCATTAATTGAGAAGTGTTTGAACTCGATATCCTTGTGGGCCTGTTTGAAGAGGGACAAAACCTCGCTGATGATCTCCCCTAAATTGTTGGGAGCGGGCTTTGCCGCAGGCATCCTCGCGAAATTGGAGAACTCGTTAACGAGCTCCTTGAGTTCGTCGGTCTGTTTCATGATCATAGTGGTGCAATCATCGAAAACGCCCCCATCCCCCTTCAACTTATCTCCATACCGCTTTCTCAACCGCTGAGCAGAAAGCTGGATGGGTGTAAGGGGGTTTTTGATTTCATGAGCGATTCTCCGAGCGACTTCCCTCCATGCGGCAACCCGCTGCGCCTTGACCAACTGAGTCATATCATCGAAGATGGCCACGATCCCCAGAAAGCTCCCCGTCTCGCTCCTCAGGACGGTGATGTGAACTAACAGGGTGAGGCTCTGTCCCCTGGAGTCGACGGTGACCTGCTTTTCAATCGTATCCTTGCGGGTTGAATTGATCTCCCGAATCCACTGCTTGGCAACCTCCCGATATTGGGGCTCCAACACTTCCCGATACCGTTTTCCCAGAACCGTATCGGCGTCAATTCCCAGCATCCGCTCTGCCGACTTATTGATGGTGGTGATATTTCCCTCCTTATCGATGGAGATTACTCCGGCGGCAATGCTTTTCAGAATAATCTCGATGTATTCCTTTCGCCGCTCCAGATCGATATTGGTCTTCTCCAACTGATCCTTGCTCGCCTTCAGGTCATGGGTCATCTTGTTGAAGGAGTTGACAAGCTTTCCAACTTCATCCTTCGCCGTGATGTCGATGTGGAAATCGAGATCGCCGCTTGCCACCCTCTCCGTCCCCTCGGCCAACTGTTGAATGGGAATCGTTATCCCCTTGGCTAAATAGAACCCGAACCACGTTGCCGAAAAGACGATGAGCAAAGTAACCATCAAGAGGGCAAGAAGATAACTCGATTTGATGGGTTTCCTGAGAATCTTCAGGTGCTTGTAATCCCTGAAGGCCTTTGAAATCTCCACCATTTTCGCCGCCAGACTCTTGGGAACGTAGAAGTTGGTGACAACTGCCCCGATGACTGGGCCCTTCCCAGAACGAGAGGCATAGATGGGGACTACGCCCGTAATGAGCTCCCCACTTCCCAGGACCCGAGTCTTTGAGACCTCTTTCCCCTTGAAGCTCTCCTCGAGAAGTTCCTTATTTGGCTCGGGAAGTGGATTATCCGGTATGTCTGCATCGGTTACCCTGGCAACCTGCTTCAATTCGCTGGATACGATCTCGATAATTCCCAAGTTATATTCGATTCTCTTGCGCTCCAATGATTTCTTCAGCGCATCGATCTTCTTCTCCTCGGCCAGATCTGCTTTGGAGATGCTCCGGCTGATCTGCCTCCCATAGTAAATGGCATTGTTGGCAAAATCCCGATAGTACGTTTGGGCAACCTCCAATGATCCCTGCAGGGAATGCTCCACTTGGTCGCTGAACCACTTCTCCATGCTATTGGTGATAAATCCGACGGACACGAGAAACAGCAAGAGGGTGGGAACGAGGGAAAGGCTGACGAAGGCCCCCACCAGTTTCGTTCTCAGCTTCGCGCCTAAGATCCGGTGTTTTCTCTCGAAAATCAGTTTGACCAGATTGCGGATTACCAAGAAGATGAGGAGGAGCAAGAGGATAATATTGATATTGATCAGGCTGAAGACGATGATATTATGCGGGACGGGAATACCTTCACCGATCTGGGGAAGCCGCATCTCGAAATAGGTGAAGGTGACGATAAGCAGGGAAATGATCATGATGATATAGAATTCATTTCTCCGCTTCCGAGATTCCCTTTCTCCGTAAAAGTCCGTCATGCCTTTTCTCCACTAAAGCCTGATCAACCATCAAGGCATCATCTGCCGTTCGACAGGCTCACGGCCCTGAGAAAAGCCGAAGGGCGGCGTTGCCTTCGGTCGCTCCTCCTTGCGGCGTATTGCCCCATACGCCTCGGTCGTCGCTCCTCGGCGCCTTGCATCTAATACCTTGCTGGTGATCAGGAATGTTCCATAACCTGCTGATTTCAGTTTTGACGGCTTCGTAAAAAGTCCAACTGCTGCGTTACGCTTCATCTTTCGTCATTGCGGCGTACTGATAAGTACGCCTCACTCCTCAAGATTCGCAAGCCTTGCATTTGGAGCTTTTTACTGTGCCGTCCCATTTTTGACTTTTTACGTGTTCATCAGTTTTGATACCTAAATTAGACGGTGGTATTTTGGTAAATGGCTCAATGCCCTAATAGGTAAATTCGTACCTTAGCCAATCGGTTTCCACATCCCAAAAAGAGAGGAAGAAGAAGATATGTTCCAGGCCGAAGGGTAGTCGAACAGGGTCGATCTCCGCCTTGACATCGAGGTAGTATTTTCGACCTTTTTTCAGCCGATGTTTTGGCATGAGCTTTGCCCCATTTACCTTAGCCATGACCTCCTTGGCCTTTTCGAAATCTTTAACGGAAAGGTTGTGTTCACTCTCCTCAAGCTGGAACTGGTACTCCTTCGTGATATTGTCATATTTGATGCGGTGTTTGAACTTAAGAGAAGCCAACTTCTTGTCCGGCCACAAATTCCTCTCAAGGTACAAGTTCATCCGAAAGGTGAACGTTGTGGGGACCCCGCTTCTGATGGCCTCCCCCAACTTCTCCGTACAGCAGTCTGCTACGTGAAAGCTCACCTCGATCTGTCCATTCAGCTCAATGGTAAGGTCCTCGATTGAGGCCTCCTTTGAAATGGCAACCCCGCCGGTTACTAAGGATGCAATAATGATAAGGGCGACAACGAAACTCGTCTTCATCGATTGTCCCGCAGCCTTGCAGTAATCGTGAACGGTAGGATGTCCCGCTAAAGAGGTTAACCCCTATGATAGATAAGTTTATTGGAAAAAGCAAGCGAAATCAGGGCGACTGGGTCGCAAATGTACTTACAAATATTGAGAAAAATGGCTGAAGGTGTTACCCTAGCTCCAGCCCCTTAGGGGATTGATAATCAGGGAGGGTTCCCATGAAGCTCAAGGGTAAAATCGCCCTCGTCACGGGGGCGGGCCAGGGAATAGGCAAATCCATAGCGCTCAAGTTTGCCGAAGAAGCTGCTGATCTCGCGCTATTCGACATCAATAGAGACAGCTGCACGGAGACGGCGCAGCATTGCCAAACCCTGGGAAGAAGGTGTGCGGGTTTTGTCGTCGATGTAGCAAACAGGGAGCGGGTCCAGATGGCATGCGAAGAGGTGTTGGCCGTCTTCGGAGGGGTGGATATCCTGGTCAACAACGCCGGGTTCGATAGGGGAGCAACCCTTCTCAAAGTGACGGAAAATGATTGGCAAGCCGTTCTGGACGTGCATCTCAAGGGAACCTTGAATTGCATTCAGGCCTTGGCCCCCGCGATGATCAGGAAGAACTATGGAAAGATTGTCAACATCTCCTCTATTTACGGCAAATCCGGGGGGCTCGCCGCCATCAGTTATAGCGCGGCGAAGGGGGGAATAATCGGCTTGACCAAGAGCATTGCAAGGGAATTGGGCAGGAATAATATCAACGTCAACGCGGTCCTCCCCGGTCTGACGGATACACCCACCATTAGAAAAATGCCGGACAAGTATAAGAAGATAATCATCGAGGCCACACCCCTGAGGAGAATGGCAAGGCCAGAGGAGATCGCTAGTGTGGTTGCCTTTCTTGCATCTGACGAATCGAGCTACATTACGGGTGCGACCATTGAGGTAACGGGTGGCTGGATGATGTAATCCCCTGAAGAGGGTATAGCTATTTCCTTTCGGATTTCCCGAGGCTCACGAACTTGAAATAGAGATCTCGATGATTACATTGTTAGTATGGAAATTGTTTTGGGATCTCTGAAAATTTGGAAAACGAGCTCTGAGCGGCGAAGAGCGAGTTTTTCAGAGACCCCACCTGCTTTTTCTACACGGGCTTGTTTGTGCAGGAGGAAATTTTATGAATGTAAACAGGATGACCGAGAAAACCCAGGAGGCCTTACAGTCCTCCCAAACGATCGGTGCACGATACAACCATCAGCAGATCGATCCGGAACACCTGCTCCTTGCGCTCCTGGAACAGCAGGAGGGACTTGTTCCCAGGATCCTGACGGCCATGAACATTCCGGTCCAGCAGGTGAGGAGTTCGGTCGAGAATCACCTGACGGGCCTGCCCAAGGTGTCGGGGACCGGGGCCGGCCAGATGTACATGAGCCAGAGGTTGAGCCGGCTCCTCGATTCGGCAGAAAAGGAGGCGGGGAGCCTGAAAGACGACTATGTAAGCGTTGAGCACCTCCTCATGGCCATGATCGAGGAGGGGAACTCGAGCCCTGCAACCCAGATCCTCTCCCGGGCGGGAGTCTCCCGGGACAATCTGATGAGAGCCTTGGCATCAATTCGTGGCCACCAGCGCGTTACCAGTCAGACCCCTGAAGAGACCTATCAGCCCCTGGAGCGATACGGCCGTGACCTAACCCAGATGGCCACCCAAGGCAAGCTCGACCCCGTCATTGGCAGGGATGAAGAGATTCGACGGGTAATCCAGATCCTCTCCCGAAGGACCAAGAACAATCCCGTCCTCATAGGAGATCCCGGAGTGGGGAAAACGGCCATTGTGGAGGGGTTGGCCCTCAGGATGATTAGGGGGGACGTTCCCGAGGGCCTCAAGAACCGTCGCCTCATCGCCCTGGATATGGGTGCCTTGATCGCCGGGGCCAAGTATCGGGGGGAGTTTGAGGAAAGGTTAAAGGCCGTCCTTAAGGAGATTCAGGAATCAGAAGGGCAGATCATCCTCTTCATCGACGAGCTTCACACGGTGGTCGGAACTGGTGCTGCTGAGGGTGCCATGGATGCGAGCAACATCCTCAAACCCATGCTTGCCAGGGGCGAACTTCACTGTATTGGAGCCACTACGCTGAACGAATATCGAAAGTACGTGGAGAAGGACAAGGCCCTGGAACGAAGGTTTCAGACGGTGCTGGTCGACCAGCCCGACGTGGCGGAAACCATCTCCATTCTGCGTGGGCTGAAGGAACGTTACGAGGTTCACCATGGCGTTCGTATCAAGGACTCGGCGTTGGTGGCTGCAGCTACCCTGAGCAACCGATACATCTCCGACCGCTTCCTGCCCGATAAGGCCATCGACCTTGTGGATGAGGCCGGGGCCAAGCTCAGGACGGAAATCGACAGCATGCCCTCGGAGCTTGATGAGATTACCCGAAGGGTCATGCAGCTTGAGATCGAGCGAGAGGCCCTGAAAAAGGAGAAAGACGCTCCCTCCAAGGAGAGGCTGGAAAAGCTGGAGAAGGAGCTGGCCGATCTCAAGGCTCAGTCAGACTCCCTCAAGGCCCAGTGGGAAATCGAAAAACAGGCCATCTCCAGTATTCGATCCCTTAAGAAGGAGATCGAGCAGGCAAAGATTCAAATCGAACAGGCGGAGAGAGAGTACGACCTTAACCGAGCGGCTGAATTGAAATACGGAAAGCTGGTTGGCCTCGAGCAGAAGCTCAAAGAGCAGGAGGCAACGCTTGAGGAACGGAAAGGACAGAGGGCCTTGCTCAAAGAGGAGGTCGATGATGAGGATATCGCCGAGGTGGTGAGCCGCTGGACCGGGATTCCGATCAGCAAGCTGATGGAAGGCGAGCGCGAGAAACTCCTGAAACTGGAGGATGAAATCCACAAACGCGTGGTGGGGCAGAACGAGGCGGTACGGATGGTGAGCGACGCGATACTCCGGGCCCGTTCAGGTATTAAGGACCCCAACCGACCCATCGGGAGCTTCATCTTCTTGGGGCCAACGGGCGTCGGAAAAACCGAATTAGCTCGGGCCCTGGCCGAATGCCTCTTTGACGACGAACAGGCTATGGTACGGATCGATATGTCGGAGTACATGGAAAAACATACCGTAGCCCGGCTCATCGGCGCACCCCCGGGTTACGTCGGTTATGAGGAGGGGGGACAGCTCACCGAGGCCATCCGGAGGAAACCCTTTTCCGTAATCCTCTTCGATGAGACGGAAAAGGCCCATCACGATGTCTTAAACGTGCTCCTTCAAATCCTCGATGATGGGAGGCTCACCGATTCCCACGGCAGAACCGTTGATTTCAAGAACACCGTGGTGATTATGACCTCCAACATTGGCAGTCAGTTCATCCTCGATATGGGGAGCGATGAAAAAGCGTATGAACGGATGAAGGAGAAGGTGCTTGACGCCCTCCACCACCATTTCCGGCCTGAGTTTCTCAACCGCGTGGACGAGATCATGGTTTTCAGGACCCTTACCGAAAAGCAGCTTGAGACCATTGTGGAAATCCAAGTGAATCGTTTGAGGGAGCGGCTTGAGGAGAAGGGGATCACCCTGCAAACGACCGAACAGGTTCAACGGCATCTGGCCCGGGTTGGTTATGATCCCGTCTATGGTGCTCGACCCCTGAAGCGAGTCATTCAGCGGGAACTGGAAACACCCATCGCCAAGGAGATGCTGAGGGGCGCCATCCATGAGGGAAATCACGTGGTGGCGGAGATGGACGGGGACCGAATCAGTTTCCGCGCCAAAGCTCGGGGAAAAGGAAGGAAAACCGTTGAGGCAGCAGCGGGGATGGCACGGAGATAACTCGTTGGTTCATACGGGAGGGAGATACTTCTCGCCGAAGAAATCTCCAACAAAAACAATGTGCGGCGGTCAGCGACCGGGGGCAAGAGAAGCCTCGTGAGCGAGAACGCTAAGCAACAACGGCATTCCGGAACGGGTGGCGACAGCAGGGATCTGCTGGCCTCAGTTTCCTGATTGAAAAAGAAGGGCTGAAGTAAGCAATAAGCCGAATTCTGTTCCCCACGGGGATTACTCCCCATGGAGCGGCGATCATTCATCTGGGCCGTCCATTGCTGGACGGCTCAAGCAACCTACCCGGGAGGCTCTGGCGGGCCACCATTTTCCCTCCCCTATTTGGTCTTGCTCCGGGTGGGGTTTACCGAGCTACCTCGGTCACCCGAGGTACTGGTGAGCTCTTACCTCACCCTTTCACCCTTACCCCCCGTGGGAGGCGGTTTCCTTTCTGTGGCACTTTCCTTCGGGTCACCCCGAGTCGCCGTTAACGACCACCCTGCCCTGTGGAGTTCGGACTTTCCTCCCCTCCTCGGAATCGGAGGAGCGACCACCTTGCCTACTTCACCCCCCTTTCTTTCGCGCATCAATGGCCCTGTTGGCCAAACGGTCAGCCCTTTCATTGTCCTCCCTCCTGATGGAAATTACATCGTAACTGTGAAATTTGGCCAGGAGGGCGATGGCTTTCCCGTGCAGTCTCCTTAGCTCTCTGTTCCTTACAGTATATATGCCCTTCATCTGTCTTGCAACCAGCTCCGAGTCGGTATAAATCTCGATGGAGGTTCCCCCAATCCCCAGCGCTCCCCGAAGCCCGAGAATGAGGGCATTATATTCGGCGGCATTATTGGTCATGTGCCCCAAAAACCGCATTCCCTTAAGGAGTTCATTTCCCCCTTCGTCGACGAGGTAAAACCCAGCCCCTGCTTCCCCCGGGTTCCCCCTAGAAGCCCCGTCGACATAGAGCTTCAAAATCCCCTTTCCCATTAATGGATCTCGATGGGTACTCCGCAAAAGACCATGAGATTTCCTCGAACCCCCATCCAAATTTCTACAGCTCTCAGCTCATCGATAATCAGTCTTATCTTCCCAATAGAGGATCCGATTGCAACTGGGACAAACGATGATGGCCTCGTTTTTTTGGACCTCGTTAAACATCTGGGGAGGAATTTTCATGTTGCATCCCTGACAGGCCCCAAATCTCGCCGGAACCACTGCCGTTCGCCTTTTCTCCCTGAGCGTCTGATAAAACGTCATTAATTCCGGCCGGAGTTTTTTCGCTACCATAGTCCGTTTCCTCTTCTTGCTCGCCAATAGGCCGTCCACTTTTCCGAGGTTCTCCTCAAGGTTCTTCTTCTCAGCCCCGATCTTCTTCTCCATTTCCAGCAGCTCCTTTTCCATTTTCGCATATTCTTTCTTCACGTCATCGATTTCATCCATTATCTCCAAAATCTCTATTTCCCGCTGGCTACTAATCTCCTTCAATGTCTCTATTTCCGTGAGCAGGGCCTGATATTCCTTGTTGGTTTTAACCTCGTATAGCTTGGACTGCGCCCTCTTCATCCTCTCCTGCTCCAATTCCAAATCCCCTTCCTTCTGCCTGCGCTCCTTCTCCAATAACTCATTCTTTTCGCGCCTCTCCCTCAACATTTCTTTCTCTGAGGCCAATTTTTCGTCTAAGTTCCTTATTTCAATTGGATAACGTTCTTTGTCGCCCTCAATAGCCTTGAGCTCGATATCGACGTCTTGTAATTCCCTCAGTAAGCGAAGCTGCTCGTTCAAGGAAAAACCCCCAGAATGTCCCCTCTTTGAACAAAAAAAGTGCACCACCGTGGGTGCACTTCCTTGGCTCCTATAAAGGCTCTTTCCATTGCGAGCCTTATACATCCCCATATTACAACCACTGCATATCCCCCCTGCCCGATAAATGGGCCCACCTGGGTTCGAACCAGGGACCTACCGGTTATGAGCCGGTGGCTCTTCCAGCTGAGCTATGGGCCCTCAATCATTTCAAATCATGTCAATAATATAGATAATTTCCCCGAGCTGTCAAGCTGTTCAGTATTCGATGAAGCTCTTGAGGCGTTTGCTCCGACTGGGATGACGGAGTTTCCTCAAAGCCTTTGCCTCAATCTGCCGAATCCTTTCCCTTGTCACATCGAAGTCCTGGCCCACTTCCTCCAACGTGTGGTCGTATTTTTCGCCAATACCAAACCTCATCCGTAATACCTTCTCCTCCCTCGGAGTCAAAGTGCCCAATACTCCCTGCGTCTGCTCAGAAAGATTCGTGTTGATCACCGCTTCCGCTGGAGAAATTACTTGCTTATCCTCTATGAAATCCCCAAGGTGACTGTCCTCTTCCTCCCCAATAGGAGTCTCCAAAGATATCGGCTCCTTAGCTATCTTTAGGATCTTCCGGACCTTATCCAATGGCATATCCATCTTTTGGGCAATCTCCTCGGGTGTAGGCTCCCTTCCAATCTCCTGAACCAGAAATCGCGACGTACGAATCAGTTTGTTGATGGTCTCGATCATGTGCACTGGGATACGAATTGTCCTGGCCTGATCTGCTATGGCGCGGGTAATGGCCTGACGGATCCACCACGTGGCATACGTACTAAATTTGTACCCGCGTTGATATTCGAATTTATCCACGGCCTTCATCAATCCAATGTTTCCCTCTTGGATCAAATCCAGAAATTGGAGGCCTCGATTCGTGTACTTCTTTGCGATGCTCACAACCAATCTTAAATTCGCCTTCACCAGCTCGCCCTTGGCTTCATAGGTCTTTTCCTCCCCCACTCCGACCGTCCTCACCGCCTCTTTGAGTTTACCGGCGGAAAGACCCGACTCCATTTCAGCACGGCTCGTCTTCCTCTGGACATTTTTCATCAGCCTCTCGATTTCCAGGATATCCCCTCCTCGCAGGCCGGCTTTTGCCCGAAGCTCATCCTCTTTGATTGCCCCATTTCTCATCATCCCAAGGTATTTCTTGGCCTCTTTAAGGGAGATCCCTCTCTTCTTGCAACATCTGGCCAGTTCCCTTTCCGCCTTTTCAATACTTGCCACGAAATTCTTCAATTTCTGGATGATTTTATGCAACTGTTTCCACCTAAGGTCAATCCCCTTCAGAGTCAGAGCCAGTTCCGTTTTCTTCTCCTGTATCTGTTTATATGACCCCGCCTTCTCGCCCTCACCTATGTCCGCTTCTGATAATTCCCCTTGCAATCCCTCGATTTCCTTATTTATCCGAACCACCCGGTCGATTAACTCCAGAACCCTCTTCCGCTGTAACTCCTCTTCTGCAGTATTGACCTCATCCTCGTCAATATTTCGGGTGATCTCCTTAACCCCTATTTTTCCTTCCTCCAACTCCTCTCCAATGTGAATAACCTCATTCACCGAAAGGGAACAATTGAGGACTACATCGAGAATCTCCCGTTTCCCCTCCTCTATTCTCTTGGCAATCTCCACTTCCCCATCCCTGGTGAGAAGGGATACCGAGCCCATCTCCCGCAAATACATTCTGACGGGATCGCTGGTCCTTCCGTATGAGTAGAGCTCCAGCGACTCCCGCCCCCCCTCTTCCCCTACCTTATCGACATCTCTGCCCCGGCTCAGCCTCAGGGCATCATCAACCACCTCGATGTCCATCTCATCGAAAATCGTCATTATTTCCTCGATCTGGTCTGATGAAGTCATATCCTCGGGCAAATGATCGTTCACTTCATCGAACGTCAAAAATCCCCTCTCCTTTCCCAGGGAAACCAAATGCTCAAATCCCTTTGATTTTCCTCCTTTGCCCATTGGAACATCTCCCTTTGCGGAATTCGAAGTGGGAAACCGAGGTTCGGGAATCTCAATTCTTGTACATCTCGATCAAATTCCTTTCTCGTACCAGCAAATGCTGTCTCTTTGCCAGAAGTTCTCCCAAGAGGTCTTGTTGATCCCCCTTTTCGACCTCCTTTATCCTTCTCAATAAGGCCTCCTCATCTCTCTTCAGCTTCCGCATCTTTATTTTCCGACAACAATCCCTCAGGCTTTTCTCAAGGGAAGCCTCTTCAAAGGTTTCATCCAAAAAGGCCCATTCGGAAATCCTCCTCCTCACCTCATCGTCCTCAACGGAGGCAAGAATGTCCGGGATGGCCAAATCACCCTTCTCGCAGTAGATTTCCTTGAGGGTCTTGGCTACCTTCCTCAATTCTTCATTCTCGAAATCCTCGATCACTCCATCCCCGGCGATTCCGGGGATCGTATGAGTAAAATGCAGCATGATCTGCAGTATCGCCTCCTCCGTCTTCGGATACATCTTCTTCTCAATCACCTGCTTCAGCTCTTCTCGTCTCCCTTTTCTCCTCTGGGGAGCGCTCCTCATCGCGTCGAGGACCACCTCCTCCTTCAAGGACAGCCTCTCGCTCAGCTTTTTGACATAGGATTCCCGAATGATCCGGTTTCGAACCCTCTCAACCATGGGAAGAATCTCATCTACGGCCTTTGCCTTCCCATCAGCCGAGGCCAGATCCGATTTCGAAAGAACCTCCTCGATGAAGAAGTCAAAGATGGGTATGGCGTGAGAGAACATCTCCTGGAACTCATCCCTGTGTCCCCCTTGAAGGAAGCTATCGGGATCGTGCTTGCCGGGAAGCCGGATCACGGCGCATGCAATTCCTTCATCCAAGGACAAGGGGAGGGCCCGCATGGTAGCTGCAGCTCCGGACTCGTCGGAATCAAAACAGGTAATGAAATGATCTGTAAATCGTTTTAATATGCGAACGTGGTTCTCAGTCAGGGCCGTTCCCAGGGTCGCTACGGCATATTTAAACCCGAATTGATGTAATGTCAACAGATCCATGTAGCCCTCGACGATCAAGGCCAATCCCTTCTCCCGAATGAAATCCTTCGCCACATGCAGTCCGTAGAGGCTCTGGCCCTTGTTGAACAACGCGGATTCCGGGGAATTAAGGTACTTCGTTGCACGTTCATCTAAAGCCCTCCCCCCAAAGCCCGCGACTTTTCCGCTCAGATCGAAAATGGGGAAGATAATTCTTCCCCTGAAATGATCATACCATCCTCCCGTCTTCTTGGCGACGACGAGGCCCAGTTCCTCGGCTCGTTTCAGGGGAACCCTTTTCCCCGCGAGATGATTGACCAAACCATTCCAGCCGTCGAGGGCATACCCCAATCCGTGTTCTTCAATTGCCTCCTTCCTTATACCCCTCTTCTCTAAATAATCTCGCGCCACGGTTCCATCTCGACTGAACAATAGGTCGCGATAATAGACCATGGCCGTTTGATTGACCTTATATGACTCCTCTTTTCTCTGGATCTCCCTTTTCGCCGACGGTGAAACCCTCCTTTGGGGGAGAGGCACACCGAATTTTCTCGCCAGCACCTTAACCGCCTGTGGGAAGGGGATGTTTTCGGACTTCATGATGAATCCGAAGACGTCTCCACCTGCCCCACATCCAAAGCAATGGAAGACTTGTTTGGCGCTGCTAACCATGAAGGAAGGGGTCTTCTCGGGATGAAACGGACAGAGGGCACTGTAATTCCTTCCAGCCTTCTTCAGGGGAAGATATTCGGATATGACTTCGACGATATCAGCCCTGTTCCTGACCTCCGCTATAACATCATCGGTAATATATTCCTCCAAACCGTTCCCCCTTATGAGTGCTCTGAAGAACTCGCTCTTCGCCCTTCAGAAATATTTTTTCATGCTGGATAAGACCCTTGTCCCCTCGCTCAGAGTTCGTGTTTCGTGTCCGTGTCCGTTGTCCATGCTCGTGAAGCGGGTTGCGTGAACCGTTCCTCGTTGTTCGTTATCAAGTATTTGTCTTTTGGCATTTGAGCTTTGACATTTGGCATTTCCCAGTGGCCATTTGTCATTTGAACTTAATTTGAAATTTGGATTTTGACATTTGGACTTTCCGTTTTTAACCAATAAAACCAATCAAACTAATACAACCAACCAACTCATTGCCATTTGTCACTTGGCATTTGTCCTTCTGCCTCTAACCTCTAACCTTTTCCCCCTCTCACCAGAACTCCGCAACGGTTACGCCTGACCTCATGAGATCCTTGGGCCCAAACCGCTTCACGCTGCGATGATGTCTCAAGTGCTCTCCGACGGCCTCTCTCAATCTCCCCGTCCCTAATCCATGGATGATATCCACCTTCTCCAGCTTCCCCACTATAGCATCATCAATGAATTTGTCCAGGACGGGAAGCGCCTCCTCCACAGTGAGGCCTACAATATTTATCTCCGATGGAACCGCCTTTTCAGGCGGCACTTCGTACTCCATCCCCTCATCTCTCATGCTATATGGCATGGGCTGAGGTTCAGTCCTTTCCAGATCACGGAGAGGAACATTCACCTTCAGATTTCCGACCTGAACATCCGCTCTTTTCGACTCGCCGTATACCTTGTTAACCAAACCAACCCTGGTCAGGCTCAAAACCCTTACCCAATCCCCTGCCTTCAATCCCGCCACGTCTCTCCCTTTTCTTTTCTTGCCCCTGAGTTGGAGGAAAAAGCGTTCGCGCGCTTTCTTCAAATCCCCCTTAGGTATCCTCTTCTCACGGTATCCCGCCTTGCGAGCCTCTTCGGCAATCCGTTTCAAATCCATCTCGGTCTGGTGTAAAAGAACCCTTCCCCTCTCCTCAACCTTTTCCAGGATGTCCAACCTCCGTTCCCTCATTCGTCCAACCAATTGGCGAAGGCGATCTCGATGCCCCCGAATCTCTTCCTTGAAAATCCCTATCTTCTCTCGCTCTTTCCTGATCTCCCTCTGCAAGGCTTCGATATCGCGTATGAATCGGGAAGCACCCCTTCCCTGGTGGGCCAGGTGTTTTCCGGCCACATTGAGAATTGCCCTTGGGAAACCCAATTTTTCGGCCACCAAAAAAGCATTGCTCGAACCCGAATCCCCGTATATCAGTTCATACCTCGGCTCCAGAGTCTGAGAGTCGAAGGCAACGGAAACATTGGTCGCATTGTTGTTGAGGTAGCCATAGGCCTTGAGCTCATCTAAATGCGTCGTCACCACTACAGTTGCGCCCTTGTCGATGAGATAATCCAGTACCCCTATGGCGAGAGCAGACCCTTCCTTTGAGTTAGTCCCCACACCCACCTCGTCGATGAGGGCGAGGGAGAATTGGTCGGATTTCTCCAGAATACGAATGAGGGAGAGGATGTGGGCGGAAAAAGTGCTCAAATTCTCCTGGATATTTTGTTCATCCCCGATATCGGCAAAGACGGCATGATAAAGGGGTATTTCGCTTCCCTCCATGGCGGGAATGTGCATACCGGACTGCACCATGAGGCACAAAAGACCAAGGGTCTTCAGGGCGGCGGTCTTTCCCCCGGCATTTGCACCGCTGATAATCAGGGCTTTGGAGTACCCATCTAGATAGATGTTGATGGGAACGGTGAAATTCCCTTTCTTCGTGTAAAGCAATGGATGCCGAGCTCCCAAAAGGCGGACCGTCCCATTCCTATTAAGAAGGGGATTAACTCCATCCAATTTTCGACTCAACTTGACCTTGGCATAGAGAAGGTCGATTTCCCCTAATGTCTCCAGATCCCGCAGGAGCTCCTGATGAAATTCCCCTATTTGCCGAGTCAACCTCGAGAGTATTCTCCTTTCCTCCTGCCTCTCGTCTTCCAGTAACAGGCTGAGTTCATTATTATGATCCACGACCTCCATCGGCTCGAGAAAAATGGTCATCTTGCTGTGAGAATGATCATGTACAATGCCCTCCATTTGGCTCTTAAACTCGGATTTGATGGGCAAGACATACCTTCCGTTACGGATGGTTATCAGTTTTTCCTGGAAGAGGGACTGGAGATCTTCACGTTTCATCATCTCTTCCAGAGCCCTTTTGATCCTCTTTCGGTAGGCGGCGATATCGCATCTAATTTGCCTTAACGTCGGACTGGCATCGTCGAAAATCTTGCCCCCTCCATCGATTGTCCGAGAGATCTCCGATTCCAACCCCCTGAGGTCGGATAACCGAGATATCAGATCTCCAACGAGAGGAAAATCCCCCTTCAGCTTCTTGAAAGAGGATTTCAATCCACGGGATACCCTCAAATCCCCCGCGATATCGAGAATCTCCTCGGTGTTCAGGACAGCCCCTTCGATTCTAACCCTCGCTATGACCGGTCGGACATCCTTGATCCCCGTCACGGGGATTTCCCCGTAGATCTCCGTAATCTTATTGAGCTCGTCAACCTCGCCCAGTCGCTTCTTTATCCAAGACAACTTCCTTTGCGGTCTTAGGCCCTCACACAGAGCCTTTCCGACGCATGAGGTCGCGAATCCCTTGAGGAGCTCCAGAATCTGGTCATACTCAAGAGCCTTGAATGAATGACTATCCATTGAGCAGCTTTACGTTGAAAAGGTCAAATAAGGCAGGTGCGATATATGTCAAATCCCCGAATTGAGTACAGAGATCTCCCTAACGGGAAAGCTTCTCCCTGACCATTTGCTGAACTGCCTTCCCGTCGGCTCGTCCCGCAATCTTTGGCATAAGCGACTTCATGACCTTGCCCAAATCCCTCATGTCAAGGGCTTCGGTCTCCTTTACCGTTTCTTCTATAAGCGTGAGGATTTCTTCCCTGGAGAGCGGTTGAGGCAAAAAGGACCGAAGAACTTTCAGCTCTTCTTCCTGTTTCTCAATCAGATCTGATCGATTGGCCTGTTGGAAATGGCCCAACGATTCTTCCCCCTTCTTGACTAAGCCGCTTATCACCTTGACAATAGCGCCATCGTCGAGTTTCCCCCTGTCTTCGATCTCCTTATTTTTCACCGCCGCGCGGGCCATTCTTATCACCGACAGCCGCAACTTATCCCCGGCTCTGAGAGCGGATTTCATCTCATCTTCCAGTCGCTCTGCTAATGACATGAGCCCTCATCCCCTTTGCATCATCTTTTTCATCCTCTTCAGCGCTCTCTTCCTTGCGGCCAGCGCCTTCCTCTTCCGTTTGACGCTCGGCTTCTCATAGTGCTCCCTCTTCCTGATCTCGGAGATGATCCCGGTCTTCTCGCACTGCTTCTTAAACCTCCTCAGGGCATTCTCAAAGGATTCATTCTCCCTAATCCTAATGCCGGCCATCCATATTCTCCCCCCCCTCATCGAGCAGTCAAAACTCTAAATATATCAGAAATTTCCAAGTTGTCAATCGCCTGGGGACGATTCCCCTTTTTTGCGAGCCCGTTCCCTTTGATCCGACCAGCCTCAGGAGCGCCGCGGCCAAGGATGGTCATTGAATTTCCTTGAAAATTCCGCTCTCATCCTTTATTATGTATGGAAAGTCCCTGCCCTCTTGACGCATCAAATCGAAAGGAGAAGATCGATGGCAATCGCTAAATGGGACCCTCTTTCATGCGGCCCTTTCAGGGAATTATCGGCGATGAGGGATCGTATGGACAGGCTCTTTAAGGATGCCATGGGGCGAACTCGTACCATTAAGGAGGAATTGGAGGCAGGGGTTTGGACCCCGCTGGTGGATATCTATGAGACCGATGAGGATGTGGTGATTAAGGCCGAGCTCCCAGGGCTCTCCACCGCGGATGTGAGCGTCCGAGTTGATGATAACGTCTTAAGCTTAAAGGGTGAGCGAAAACGAGATGCAGGAATTAATAGTGAGGATTATCATCTCATTGAGCGGTCCTACGGACATTTTCGAAGATCCTTCGTGTTGCCCGATAACGTGCATCGGGACAAGGTCGAGGCGAAATTTAAGCATGGGGTACTCTTCATCTCCATCCCCAAGTTAAAGAGGAAAGAGCCCAAGAAGATCGCCATTGAGATAGAGCCTTGAGAACCCTCCGTGATGCCTCTCCTATAGCATCACCCTCCAACCCAGTGGAGTAAGGTTGGTGAATCCTTCCTCTTGGCACCCAGCTCTTACTAGGAGAAGACCTTAGGGGGGCTCGATTCGGAGGATCCTCGGGGAATAGGGATCGCCCATAGTGAAGGGGCCGGGAGAGGGGCATTTGGACCGGGGGACGAACAAGGAAGAAAGCCCGAAAAGTGAACGAGCAGGTTGAAGAGAGGACCAGGCAGATGAAGGACTTGGAGGAGAAATACCGATTCCTGTTGGAAAACTCTGGGGACATGGTGGTCACATTGGATAAAGGTGGGATCATTACCAGCTTCAACAGGGAGGCTGAAAAGATAACCGGCCATAACAGGCAAAGGGTGATTGGAAGATCCTTCGTCGATGTTCTGGTGCCGGAGGGAAGGAACCAATTGGAAATGAGGCGGTTTCGGAAAAGGCTGAATATGCGAGAACCAAAGCCTTACGAAGCCGAGATGAGGACTCGAAGCGGTGAAAGGATATTCGTTCAGGCCAATTCCCTGAGGCTCGAGGATGAACGGGGAGAGGTAACGGGGTTAGCCTGTATTTTCAAGGATGTGACCGCCCGAAAGAGGGCAGAGCAAGAGACGAAGAGGGCTCAATACCTCCTGGAAAAACTGGTAGACAACATGGCCGATGCCATCGTCATGACCGATAAGAAAGGACTAATCACCTTTTACAACAAGGGGGCGGTGGAAATTTTCGGACACCATCCTTCCGATATACTGGGCAAACCCGTCTTGGATTTCTACGTGAGGAAAAAAGATGCCAATACGGTTAAACGGAGGCTCCTCAAATCCAAGGAGGGGAAGATCAGCAATTTCGAAACCCAATTTCTCACCCGTGACGGAAGGACCGTCTTTGTGAACATGTCTGCGACTTTGATCCAGGATGAGGAGGGAAGGGTCGTAGGTATCCTAGGGATCAACCGAGACATCACTCAAAGGAAGACACTGGAGAGGGAATTAAGGGAATCGGAGGAGCGCTACCGCACTATGGTGGAGAGCGCCCATGATATGGTGGCCATCATCGGCGAAGACTCCCGATTGAAATATGTCAATAAGAAAGCAGAGGAATTGACCGCCTACGGCAGGGATGAGTTAATTGGAATGCATTTTCGCGATCTCCTGCATAAGAGAAGCCAAAGATCCGTGCTGCACAGATTCCGAATGAAAAGGCGGGGTGAAAGAGTTCCCGTCCGCCATGAATTCGAAATAATCCGCAAAGATGGGGGAAAGAGGCGAGTAGAAAGCAGTTCATCCAACTTGATGGACGCCAATGGATCCATGAACACCATCGCTTACATCAAGGATATCACCGAGAGAAAACACTATGAGGAAGCCCTGAGGGAGAAATTGGACGAGCTTGAAAAGTGGTACAAGCTCACAGTGGACAGGGAGTTGAAAATGATTGAATTGAAGAATGAAATCAGGGCGCTGGCCAATGAACTGACCGAATTGAAACAAAGGCTCATTCCGCAAGGCGACGAAAAGGTTTCATTGACCCAACCAGAGTGACTCATGGACTGGGCAGTTGCGTCACCCATCCTTTTTCCCGCCCCGGTACCCCTCCTTAAAGCCCTCTATGACCTCCTTGGAAAGCTCCTTGGTGGCCTCGAAGATCCTCCGAAGGCCTTCCTTCAACTTCTCCTCTGCTTCCTCGGCCCTCTCCGATTTCCCTTTCTTTTTCCCACCCATGGCTCCTTATTATAAGGGGCATCGGCTCCCATGTCAACGACATCGGGGCCGGAGTTTCCTGAGTTTTCCACCGAGATTTCTTGTAAGCTATTGATTTAACGTTGAAATATGCTTTTCAACGGTGAACGGGCTTATTTCTTCCCTCCAATACTCCCGAAGTGACCCGAGATATTCGGAAAAGTCGCTCATCGCTGCTCAAACATATTTTTTCGACCATTCCATCGTTTATGCCATCCTCAACTCAGAACTGGGTTTGCAACCGCTCCGATTGCCTCGTAGTGGTTGTCGAAAAAATATAATTCGCGCTCAGGGCTCCTTTTCCGAATTCCCGGATACATGAATGTAAATTTTCCCCGTGCACAACCGCCTTCCTCAAAAAGCCAGGAAACTCCGGCATCGGGGAAGTACAACCATGGCTCATCGCCCTCATCTCAATTGTCCCTTGCGAAGATCCTGGAACAAGGGCCTCCAGTGGAAACCGACCTTTTCCGAACATCACCTGCAGGGTCCCCGGCTTATCCGTAGGCTTGCCCAGTGAATTTGACAATTACGTTAAAATAGGGTATTAAAGGAGCGTAATGGAAGGAGAACAATTGTATAAAATTGGCCAGGTGGGCAAAAGAGCCCGTGTAACCTTGCGAACGATACGGTACTACGAGGAATTGGGGCTGATTGGACCCACCGTTCGTACCAAAGGGGGCTTCAGATTATATACGGAGAAATCCATCGAACGGTTGCGATTTATCCAAGGGCTGAGATTGCTCGACTTTCCCCTTTCCAAGATAAGACAGTTGTTTAGGATCAGACAGATGGCACAGTCGGGGGATGAGGCCTCCCGCCAGATGATGCAGCTGCTGAAAAATCAACAGCGAGAAGCAGCAAGGAAGAAGGGACAATATGAGAAGATGCTTAACGAGATCCAATCTACAATGGAATTAGTTAGCGGATGCTCTGGATGTAAAACCAAGCCGAGCTATGAGGCCTGTTGCACCTGTAAAATCATTTCCCGCAAGGGGGAACTCCCCCTTCCCTTAAGGGCTATTTTGTAGCCCGTTACCATTACGGAGAATCATTTCATGGGAAGCCATCCTTTCGGATGGTTTCCCTCGTATGAGCCCACAAGACCCACAACGGGCGGTTTTCTAAGGTCCCGCCCCGCCCAAATGCTCATCTTGGCACATTTATTGCTGAATCTTTCGTAACCGTCGAATGAATTGCAATTGCGCATGTGGAAAGGCACCTTCTGTTAACCATAAAAGATCTCCAGCAGGGTGGAACATGTCCCTGTACGCTGGAAAAAGGTTATTTTAACCATTTTGCATAGAATTGTGTAAAATATTTACGTTTTTCGCCAATGAAGCCCGTATCCGAACCCCACACAAATCAAGAGAAAAATGAGCTCGAGGAGCCATTTTCTCCCGGAGAGCCAGAAACCGATGAGGAACTGGCGTCCGCCTTGGAGTTGATTCGGTCCCTCCTGAAAGCCATAAAGGCCTTCAAGCTCTACGAATCGAACAATCCCATGCTGACCAAGCAGCTTGAGGAATTGACCACCAAATTCAGGGGTCATCTGGATCGATATCAGGCATTGAACCTGCAGGTGGGTGAGTACAAATTGCTCTTCGAGGGGAAACCGATCTACGAAAATACGGACATGAAGGAGAGCCTGGCCTTCCTCCTGTATAAGGATGGGGTGAGGGAGATCCGCTTCCTTAAGGGACTTGAGGACCAGGAGATTTCCGACTTTCTCGACATCCTCGGAAAAAATGAACAGATAAGCAGGCTCGAGGATGATATTGTCACCCTCCTGTGGCAAAAAGATTTTTCCCACATAACCTACTTCGCCACCGATGAATTCATGGAGGCCAACACCGTACATGTTCCCGCCACCTATGACGAAATTGAAGCGGGACTGGAGTTTTCACCCGAGGAAGGGGAGGCTGGTGCCGCAGCGGAGCAAGAAGCAGAAGGAACCGGAGCCCTCTTAGTGCCAGGGGGAACGCTTCCCGAACACGTTGAGGATCAAAAGGAAACCTTCGCAAGGCAGTTTCAGCTCACGGCTGATGAGGTGAATCTCATTAACCGACAAATCAACCAAGAGACCGATATCCATTTCGTCTCCACGCTGGTCAATAACCTCGTGGAAATCCTGCTTCATCTGGGAGAGGACTTAGAGCCCTATGAAAACATGGTCACCTTCTTCGATAGGGCCCTTGAATTTCTCGTGTTGAAGGGGGAATTTAAGACCGCAGGTCAGATCTTGAATAACCTCCGAGAAATTCTCGATTCCATGGCCCTCAAGGACAACCAAATCTACGCCATTAATCGCATTTTCGAATGTGTTGGAAGCCCCCGCATGATTGAACTTGCTGCCCAGACCTTGAAGCACGAGGGGTTTTTCGACCCCAATGCGGGACGTAAGTTCTTCGACTTGCTCCCCAAATCAGCCATCGAGCCCCTCTGCAGCATGCTGGGAAAGATTGACTCTCCGAAAGCCAGAAATTTCATTGCCGAAATCATCGGAAGAAAGGCTCAGGGTAACCTGGAGATCTTGGTCCCCTACTTGAGCGATAAGAGGTGGATGGTGGTCTGCTACGTTCTCACCATCATAGGGAACTCAGGGGACCGGGGCGGCGTCAAATACCTATCTCAAACTGTCAGCCATCCCGATGAGAGGGTACGAAGGACTCTCCTCAAAGCGCTATCCCGCTACGGGGGTAATGAGACGAAGGCCCCTCTCATTAAAATGCTCAACGACGAGAGCCCGCATATTCGATCTCAGGCGGCTATCCATTTGGCGAAATCCTTCAAGAACGATGCCCTGAGGCCAATTCTCTCCGTCATCCAGTCCGAGTCCTTCATGGATAGGGATTTCTCCGAAAAGGCTTCTTTTTTTAGGGCCATTGGCGATATCCGTTCCCCCGAATCCCTTCCTGTGTTGAGGAAAATCCTCGAAAAGAGAAGCTGGTTTCAACGGCCAAAGTGGGATGAGCTCCAGATATGCGCGATCGGGGCCTTGCGGATGATTGGTACAGAGGAATCGAGGGAAATCCTGGAGATGGGGAAACGATCCAAGAATCGGGCTGTGAGAAGGGCATGTCTCCAGGCCTTAACTGAGCCTAAGGCCTAACGTCCGGAGGAAGCATGGCTGCAGATGTTGCAATGGACACGGCTGGCAAAAGCGCGGAGGAAGCGCTCTCCTTGGATACTGAAGAGACGGGCGCTTTCCGGTTGGAAAACGACCTGATCATCAAGCTCCACATCTTGATGAAGGTCTCCCAGATTTACGATCAAAAGAACGTCGCCTTAGATCAGGTGGTGCACGGGACATTGGAACTACTTAACCATCTCATGAAATTGGAGGCCTCCCTGTCTCTGCGGGTAATAAGGGATGGCATCTTCATCAACCAAAAGAGGCTGAAGATTGGGGTTGATAGTTACATTGGATTCAAGTTCGTTTTGGAGCAGCTTAAGAAAAAAAGGCTCGGGGAGATTACAATTCACACGGTTCCGGATGAAGATACGCTCAAGGAGTTCGTCTACCAAATGATGAGTTTGATCGATGGAGATGAGGACAACGCGAAAAAATTGGAAGACGCCTTAGCCCGGCTGGGCATCGAAACCTTTTCCTTTGAGCCGCTGGAAATCTTTGAGGAGGATGAGTTCTTCGCGCAAGCGGACCCAAAGGAGGCTGGAAAGAAGCTTTTCTTCGAGACTATCGGGGTCATTAAGGGGGTTGTCACCGGAATCAAGAAGGACCAATTCATCAACGCCCGAAAATTGAAGAGAATGGTCCAGGGTGCCATCAACCTCATGGTAAAGGATGAGTCGATACTCCTCGGCCTGACCACGATAAAGAACTACGACGAATATACATTCAACCACTGCGTAAACGTCGCCATCTATTCTCTGGCCATGGGGCGAAGGCTCGGTCTTTCCAAGAAGTTGTTAAGCGAATTGGGGATCACGGCTCTTCTGCATGACATAGGAAAGGCAAAAATACCCAAGGAGGTCATCAATAAGCCCGATAAGTTGGACGATGACGAGTGGAGGCTCATGAGGGAGCATCCCATGATGGGCGTTGAGATGATGTTGAAGATAAAGCAATTGGGGGAGATGAGCCCAAAGATGGTCATCGGCGTCTTCGAGCACCACCTGAACTGTGACTTTACGGGCTACCCGAAGCTCATTCGGAAAAAGGATCTCACCCTGTTCGGAAAGATCATAAAAATCGCGGATTGTTACGATGCCATGACCACGCCCAGGGCCTACCGGAGTAAGACCTTTCGCCCCGAGCAGGCATTGGCCGTTATGGTGCGGGAGAAGAATGGATTCGATCCCATCCTGCTCAAGCTTTTCATCAGCATCATCGGGATTTATCCCATTGGATCACTGGTCCTGCTCGACACCAACCAGATGGGCGTCGTCTATGAAACGAACCCGGATCCTCAATACATCAATCGGCCGAAAGTGATCCTCGTTTCTCAATCGGAGGGAAGGAGAAGGATTGGTCCAGCCATGGATCTGACGGAGGCGGACCCGGAAACCAAAAGCTACACGAGAAGTATCGTTAAGACATTGGATCCCCACAAATATCACGTCAATATCGTGAAGCATTTCCTCTAATCCTCATGGAATATACTTTTCATGGGTGAACACCCTTGTCCCTTCGCTTCAATGCTTCCGAAGTGTCCGGAAAAGTCGCTCCTCGCCGCTCAAACATATTTTTTCGACGATTCCAGCGATTACACCATCTTCAGCCCAGAACTGGGTGTGCAGTCGTTCGGGTCACCAAGGAGTGGTTGTCGAAAAAATTTACATTCGCGCTCAGAGCTTCTTTTCCGAATTTCCTGGTCTCATTGACCTCGTCCCACCATTTCCCTGAATTGACTCTCGCTCAAGACCGTGATCCCCAATTCCTTTGCCCGGTCATACTTCGATCCCGGATCCTTTCCCACCACGACATAATCCACCGTCTTGCTAACGTCGGAGGACGTTCTTCCCCCCAACGATTCCACCAAATCCCTGGCCTCATCGCGGGTAAAGGTCTCCAGGGCACCGGTGAATACAAAGGTGAGATCTTTCAATTTAGCCGTCTCATCGACTGCCGTCTCGACGATGCTCAAGCCGGCCTTTTGCAACCTGTCCAGCACCTCCCGGTTCCCCTGGTCCCCGAAAAATCCAACCACGCTCTGAGCGAGCTCTGGCCCTACCTCCCGTACGGCCAATAGCTTCTCCTCCGTCGCCCGGAGGAAACCCTTCAAAGACTTAAGCTCCCTGGCCAAGACCTCCGCCATGTGTTCCCCCACGTGGCGGATTCCCAGCGCATAAATGAATTTGGCCAAGGGCTTCCTCTTGCTCACCTCAATGGCATTGAGGAGATTTTGGGCGGACTTATCCGCCATCCTCTCCAGGCCAACGAGATCCTCTTTTGAAAGGCGATAGAGGTCTGATACGTCTTTAACCATCCCCTTATCCACCAACTGAGCCACCAGCTTATCCCCCAATCCATCGATATCCATGGCGCGCTTTGATGCGAAGTGTTTGATCCTGCCCTTGAGCTGAGCGGGACAGGATAAGCCAATGCACCGGTGAACGGCCTCGTTGTCCAGGCGAACCACATCGGCCCCGCAAACGGGACACGTATCGGGGATATGAAACTTCTTCTCCGCCCCGGTCCTCTTAGAACCCACGACCTTCAGGACTTCAGGAATGACGTCTCCCGCCCGCTGGACGATGACGGTATCGCCTATGCGAACATCCTTTTTATCGATCTCATCCTGGTTGTGCAGGGTCGCCCTGCTGATCTCAATACCCCCTACCCTAACGGGCTCCAAAACCGCCACGGGCGTGATGGCTCCGGTCCTCCCCACTTGGGGAATGATACGCAGGACCTTGGTTGTCTCCTGTTTGGGTTTGAATTTGTAAGCCAAAGCCCACCGGGGATTTCGTGAGATCACTCCCAACTGGGATTGAAGCCCGAGATTGTCCACCTTCATGACAACCCCATCGATTTCATATGGCAATGTCTCCCTTTCCCCCGCAATGTCATCGTAGTATCCGATGGCTTCATCGATATCCCGACACAGCTTCGTAAGGGGGTTAACACGCAGCCCCCAGTAAGGAAGCGCCTCGATAAATTCCGAGTGTGTCTTAAACGTATATCCTGAAATTTCCCCCATACCGTAAAAAAAGATATTGAGGGGCCTGCTTGCCGTAATGGCAGGGTCAAGCTGCCTCAAGGAACCGGCAGCCGCATTCCTCGGATTGGCAAAGAGCGGCTCGCCTGAAGCCTCACGCTTCTTGTTCAATTCCCTGAACCTCTCGATCTCCATGTAGACCTCTCCCCTGACTTCGAGGCGCTCCGGAACGGGAATCTCCTTTCCTATAAGGCTAAGGGGAATAGTCCTTATGGTCCTCAGGTTTTGAGTGATGTTCTCACCGTTAACCCCATCCCCCCGAGTCGATCCGACGACAAGATTCCCCCTTTCATAGACCAATTCCACGGCCAACCCATCTAACTTCGGCTCGGCTACGTATGCGATATCGCGGTCCGTTCCCAGGAATCGCCGCACCCTCTGATCGAATTCCCTCACTTCTATTTCGTTCTGCCCATTGGCCAAGCTTAACATGGGAATGGTATGAGTGACCGTCTCGAATTCCTCCAGCGGTGGTGCACCAACCCGTTGGGTTGGCGAATTGGCATCCCGGAGTTCGGGAAACTCCGCTTCCAGCTTCTCCAACTCCCTCATCATCCGATCGTATTCAGCATCGGAGATTTCAGGGTCATCCAATACATAGTATCGATAGTTGTGATACTCGATGGCCTCCCGGAGTTCTTTGGTCCTTCGATAAGTCGCATCTTTTTCCATGGGACCATCCCCCCATACGTTCTCTCATCTTCATAGGAAGTAGTTCCCCCACCGGTCGGACTACCCTCAGGGTCAGCTCTTTTCCCCGTAAGTTCCTAAAATTACAATGCTATCCCGTACTTATCCTGCTGACGGTATTGTAAATGGAGGGACATGTATTGTCAATCTCCCCTTTGCGGAGACATCAGCCCCAAATGCCCTCCTTCGATGCTTCCCTCGGAAAATGATACCTAAGCTATGGTTATAAAAATCAATTTCAAAATAAATATAAATACTTAACAAATAATACTTAACTTATTTTTTAGTTTTTATCGTTAATATCTTAACATTATTCATATTTTTGCTTTCTATAAATGAAAAGGCGCGATGCCCGCATATATACAAAAACTCTAGAAATTATAGCTAGTTACAAAAATTGTAAAAATTCCCTTGACAAGCAAAGAATTTAAGTCTAATAATAGGAAAAGTGGGATAAAGTGGTAAAAAGTGGTAAGAAAGGGGACCCACCATGTTCAGGGGGAGGTTTGAACACACCATCGACCCAAAGGGCAGGGTCAGCATACCCTCGAAATTCAGGGAGATCCTCACCAAAAAGTACGACGAACGGCTTGTTGTCACCAATTTCGACGGATGTTTGGTGGCTTACCCTCACGAGGAATGGGTGCAGCTGGAGGAAAAGGCCAGCTCGCTCTCCATGGTTAAAAAGGAGACACGGGCCTTCATGAGGTTTTTCTATTCAAGTGCCATCGAATGTACCCTAGACAAACAGGGGAGGATTCTCATCCCGCAAACCCTGAGGGACTATGCGGACCTGGAGAAGGAAGTCGTTTTGGTTGGGCAATTGAGGAAGATCGAGATTTGGTCAAGTAAGAGGTGGGGTGAGGAAATTGTTAAGGCCCATGAAAACTTCGACCAGATCAGCGATGTCCTCTCCGAGTTTGGACTTTAGATCAATGCATGAAACCATGGGGCGCTGAAATGAGGACAACAGGGATATGGGCTATGAGCATTTCCCCGCGCTGGTAGAGGATGTTATTGAATTCCTCGGCCCACATCCCGATGGGATATATGTCGACGGTACCCTTGGTGGAGGAGGGCACGCCCTCAGGATTCTGGAACGAAGCTGGCCGACGGGTCGCCTCGTCGGTATCGACCAAGACGAAGAAGCCATTGAGGAGGCTCACAAAAGGCTTAAGTCC
>Ga0209636_10000715_pt1 | contig 33020 bp, 37 predicted proteins | sample DeeMarSWOR152_54_FD_187464 | JGI IMG/M metagenome (GOLD analysis project Ga0209636, IMG submission 187464) | Marine sediment microbial communities from White Oak River estuary, North Carolina - WOR-1-52-54 (SPAdes) (version 2) | ecosystem: Environmental > Aquatic > Marine > Intertidal zone >...
TGAAGATATTAGAGGAAGTCGTTGGAAAAAACAGAAGTGCTAGCGAAGTATAGAAGTGTAAGCTTGTAATCGCCTTTAGGTCTGCCAACCTCCTCCTTTTTATTGTATATCGTTAAGTTTTTAACATTCAACAAGGAACAAGCTCTTACGAAGACTGACGGTTGTACGGGAAACATCGGAGAAGTGATAAAAAACATTGAAAATGCGGAATCTTCTTAAAAATGAGACTGTACAGACTATCATCCTAATCGCTATTATCATAGCTGTTGTCGCCACTTTCTGGTTCGGTCTAAGGTTTGCTCTAAGGACAGATTACCCCTTGCTGGCAGTTGCTTCCGGAAGCATGGAAGATACATTGTTTAGGGGCGATCTCATTATGGTTCAAGGAGGACTGAACTTCACCGAACTTAACGCTGCGCCTGAGGAGGCTCAACCCCCAGGCGAAATTGTTGTTTTCTATCATCCTCGATATGGTCGAACCCCTGCCTATCTACCTGTAGCTGGAACAGATACGCGTCTCATTGTACATCGCGCAATAAGCAAAGCTAAGAATAACGGCACATGGTATTTTCAGACAAAAGGAGACCGCAACATTAGTCCAGACAGCTGGTCAGGACCAGAAACTTGGCAGGGCAGAATATCCGAAAACCTTTTGGTCGGCAAAGTTGTTGGAAAAGTGCCATGGCTTGGTCATATCCCATTGTTTATGCATGAGAATCGTATTTCAGCAACAATAGTTATCATCCTTTTGTTCGTGGTTTTGATCGTCGCGGACTTCATTCTCCCAAAAAAGAGGAAAGGAAAACAGAAGGTCGATAAAGAAAGCTGTTGAATTCATTCAAAGCAGGAAATGTGCACCAAAGACCCGCTAGAATTCGCCGAATAGTGAATGATTGGGCAGCCCAGTGTTCCTGCATCATGGCTTAGGTTGAGAGATATCCCAAGAACAAAGTGTCCTTTACTATTTGTTGAATTTGCCACTATATATTACGCTTTGAACACGTAGAGACATCATCGCAGTTCCTCTGGAAAAAATAGGCGCGCTTATAAAGACATAGGTTTTATAAGATGCTGTATTATAAGTTGAAAAGGCTTTGTATGGGGTGTTAAGATGCCGAGAAGCAAGGCTTCTGTCAAGATAGAAAACGTCGTCGCATCTGCAACTTTGAATCAGAGGGTTGACTTGAACGCTGTTGTAAAGGGCTACCCAGGAGTTGAGTATCGTCCAGAGCAGTTTCCAGGCTTGGTTTTCCGCTTAAAAAGACCTAAAACCGCCACTCTAATTTTCAATTCTGGGAAGATGGTCTGTACTGGTGCCAAGTCTGAAAAGGAGGCGAGGAGGGCTGTGAGAAAGGTTATCAAAGAGTTGAAGAAGAGTGGCATAATCATTATTGGCAAGCCTGAGCTGAAGATTCAGAACATCGTCGCCTCAGCGACTTTGTGGGGGAATATCGATTTGGAGAGGTCGACCTACGAGCTTGGGAGGACTATGTACGAGCCCGAGCAGTTTCCAGGCTTGATTTACAGGATGGATAAGCCCAAGGTTGTTATTCTTTTGTTTGCAAGTGGGAAGCTGGTTTGCACTGGTGCCAAGCATGAGGATGATGTTTTTGAGGCTGTTGAGAAGCTTCATAAAATGCTTGAGGATCAGGATCTGATTTTCTACGAGGAATGATTAAAAGCATCGCTAGAGACGAAATATTTCGAATCCGGATCTAATCCGCTACATAAAGTGTGGAGAGACAATAGCGGATCCTAAGAAAAGGGCGTCAAGGTTTGAAAGAGCCCACGAAAGTCTTCTCCGCTATGCTTAAATGAGTCTCATGAAAATCTTGTAATCACTCGAAGAGGAGCTATCATGGTTGATATATGGCTTCCATACGGAAAAACCGAGGTCTGTGCAAGAATTCCCACAAGAAACTACCTTGGCACCATAGAGCCCAAGGAGAAGCCTAGTGTTTCAGATGCGCGAGCAGAGGTCGAGAGAGCCCTAGAAGAGCCTATTGGAACCAGAAGACTAAGCGAAATCGCGGAACCAAGCAGGACAGCGGCCATCGTGGTTGACGACGCAACCAGAGCAACACCGAGTTATCTAATGGTTCCTCCACTGTTGGACAAGCTTACCAAGGCTGGAGTGAGAGAAAAGGACATAACAGTCGTTTTTGCTTGTGGGAACCATCGCGCAGTGAGGGCAGATGAGATGGAGAAACTTGTGGGAGAAGAAACTCTAGGAAGGGTTGAAGCGGTAAGTCATGATTGTACGTCCGAAGACAATATCTATCTTGGCAAAACTAGCTTCGGGACAGAGGTTTATGTCAATAAGATTTTCGCCGAGGCTGATGTGCGAATTCTGACCGGAGATGTGAGCTTGCATTATTTTGCAGGATACGGTGGTGGCAGAAAGAGCGTCTTACCGGGCGTTTCAGGGGCAGAGACTATTCAGCACAATCACGCCATGCTCCTTGACGAAAAAGCCAGAACGGGCATCCTAGAGGGAAATTCGGTTCATGAGGACATGCTCGAGGCGGCCAAGATGGCCAGGATCGATTTCATCTTGAATATTGTTGTAAACAGTAAGCGAGAGCTTGTTAGGGCTTTTGCAGGGGATCTGGAGCAGGCTTTTTACGAGGGAGTTAAGCTGGTCGATGAAATGTATAAGGTGTCCATTGAACGAAGGGCGGATATTGTCGTTACGAGTCCAGGTGGGCATCCGCTTGACATTGATCTTTATCAGGCCTATAAGGCAGTACATGGCGCCTTAGAGGCTGTAAAGCGAGGAGGCGTTATAGTTTTAGTGGCCGAGTGCCCAGAGGGGCATGGAGACGAGGTTTTTTACGAGTGGATGACAAAATTCAAGAGTCGTAAACAGATAGAGAAGGAGATAAGGAGACGCTTCCGTATGGGAGGGCACAAAGCATACTATTTGACGAAAGCCCTGGAAAAGACCAAGATTTTTCTAGTCTCAGTTATGCCGGATTATTACGCTCTAAACGTGTTCAGATTGAAGACTGCCAAAGCTGTGAATGACGCATTGATAGGGACGTTCGATATCGTTGGGAAGAAGGCAAAGGTCTGGGCTATGCCCTATGGAAATCTTACTCTGCCAGTTATGAAGGGTTAGAAGCGATTTTGCGGGGATTGACTTGCAGACTGCTTTTACCATGCGCCGCTTTGAACCAGCTGATCTGAAGCGGGTTATGGAGATCAATAGAATTTGTCTGCCTGAGAACTACTCTTCCGGCTTTTTTGTGAGTATTTTTGAAAGGTTTCCTGAGACTTTTGTAGTGGCGGAAGACGGTGGCGTCGTGGGTTATGCCATGTGCAGGGTTGAGCACAGGTTTGGCTTCAGATTGTTCGGTGGGGCTAAAAGGGGTCATCTGATCTCTATCGCGGTTCTGCCCGATTTTAGGCGTAGAGGTATTGCCTCCGCCTTGATGAGAGATGTTATGAAAAGCTTGGTTGGTTATGGTTGTGGAGATCTCTTCTTGGAGGTCAGGGCAAGCAATGTTGGTGCTGTTAGGCTTTACAAAAAGCTGGGCTTCACGGTTGAACGTAAAATAAGACACTACTATGCCGACGGTGAAGATGCCTACGTGATGAGCAAGAAATTGCCTTTCAAGGGCTAGCTCTGACTTTTTTCAAGCAAAAGACCCGGTTTTGTAAATGCCCTGTTTTCACCGCCCAATTGGTGGCGTGCATGAATTTGAAATTCGAGCATCCAGTTCATAAGATATTTTTCGGGTCTCATGTGTAACCTGAATAAGCTCGCGCACTTTATGGTTCCGGCATTCTAAGCATTGATGATGCGGACTTGTTCTACTCGCTACTTTCCGTTTTGAATCTTTGCGCAGACACGCGCTAGTTGAACTCTCTCAAGGCTTCAGATAAGCCACATGAATACTGATCGAGAACAACAACTAAAAACGACAACAGCCTCTTTTCTAATGGTGCACCGATTGGGAAAATGCCAAATCTGTCATGAGCAAACGCCTGCTATCTCACGCAGGCTAGGCGTCTGCTTGCAGTGTATTCGGGAGGATTCTGAGAAAGCGCTTGAAGTAACCGACGAAGTCCACGCTGAGAGCAGAGAGAGATTCGGCCTACCTCCAAGACCGCCGAATGATCCAGAGGGGTTGCCCTGCGGCATGTGTGCCAATGACTGCAGAATCCCAGAGGGCGGGAAGGGCTTTTGTGGTTTAGTCTTTAATCTAGCTGGTCGCCTTGTTAAGAAGGGGGGCACCCGAAAAGCTGGTGTTTTAGAATGGTACTACGATCCGCTTCCAACAAACTGTGTGGCATGGTGGTTCTGTCCAGGGTGCACTGGCGCAGGATATCCCAGATATGCCTACAAGTCTACAGCAGAAACGGGCTACTCAAACCTAGCTGTCTTCTACGGAGCCTGTAGCCTGGACTGCCTCTACTGCCAGAACTGGCATTACAAGAACCTCACAGCCAAGCTTCGCCCAGTCGTGAGTGCAGAAAGCCTAGCCGCCAAGGCAGACCCTCACGTCTCATGCATATGCTATTTCGGAGGTGACCCTTCAGTGCAGATGCCCCATGCCTTAAAAACAAGCCAGCTTGCACTCCAGAAGGCGAGAGAAGAAAAGCGCATCCTAAGAATCTGCTGGGAGACAAATGGAAACTGGAAAAGACAGTTTGCACTCGAGGCAGCTAAGCTCGCCTTGGAAAGCGGCGGAGTAATAAAGTTTGACCTAAAGACTTGGAATCCAAACCTTAGCCGGGCTCTAAGCGGGGTCTCCAATGCTCACACGCTAGAGAACTTCAGAATGATAGGCGAGAAATATTTTAGACAGCGAACAGAACTGCCCATCCTCACTGCAAGTACTCTTCTTGTTCCTGGATACATAGATGCTGAAGAAGTTGATAGTCTAGCAAGGTTCATGGCGGATATAGACCCACGAATCCCCTATACACTGCTTGCCTTCTATCCAAACTATATACTAACAGATCTGTCCACAACGAGCCGTGACTTGGCCTACAGCTGTCGTGACGCAGCCAAGAAACATCTCAAAAATGTCAGAATAGGCAATATCCATCTACTTTCGTAGAATTCTATTTACTTTTCTTTTTATGAAGATTGTACACATCATAATCGCTTTTCGAAAGAAATAATATCTTTGTCACCTCAACTACTGTTGGAAGTCTATCCTATGCCCGCTAATCTCCCAGCAGAGGCCAGACACAAATGGAGAGAAGCCTCTGAGGCAAGGAAACCTGAAGACAAAATCAGGAAACTCCAAGAATTCCTGAGTCTCGTCCCCAAACACAAGGGCACAGAAAACCTACGAGCTCAAGTCAAGAGGAAACTCGCCACGCTTCGAAGGGAGATTGCTGAGAAGAAACGTAAGAAAGCTGGAGTAGGCGGGCCAAAATTCTTCGTCGAGAAAGAGGGAGACGCCCAAATCGTGATTTTGGGACCCACCAACGTAGGACGTAGCAGCCTTCTCTCGCTTCTCACCAACGCCAAAGTGGAAATCTCAAACTATCCATACACCACCAAGGAGCCAACGCCAGGCATGTTCCAGCATCAAGACTTACAGTTTCAGATGATAGAGACGCCCGCTTTGATGGAAGACTCTGCGGATGGAGGAGCATGGGGGCTTCAGACCTTAACCGCAGCGAGAAACGCTGACGGCCTCCTTCTTATGATCGACTTATCCAAAGATCCCATCCAGCAATTCCATTTGATTTCACAAGAGTTGGAGAAGGCAAAGATCCTCACACAAAAACCCAAATCTAGGGTTGAGATCGAAAGGAAGTACATGGGCGCTGGGTTGAAAATAATCGTGTTAGGACGCCTCATTGACTGCACCTCAAAGGATGTGAAGCAGCTTCTCAAGAGCTATGGAATACGCGACGCGACAGTTAAGATTCAAGGCGAAGCCACAATAGACGATGTTGAAGACGCCATCTTCGAGGGCACAGTTTATCGACCAGCCATAATCATAGCCAACAAGGCGAATTCTCCAAATGCTGCGAAAAAGGTTGAACAACTGAAGGACCTTGTTGAAGGAGAGACTAAAATTCTTCCAGTATCCTGCAAAGACAAATCTGGACTGGAGAAGATTGGTTTCGAAATATTTGAGATGCTTGACATAATTCGGGTTTACACCAAAGAACCCATTGAAAGATTTCCATCAAAGAAACCCTTCAGCCTCAGAAAAGGTTCCACCATCTTGGATCTGGCAAAACGGATTCACAGCGACTTCTACAAGCAGTTTTCCTACGCAAAAGTATGGGCAAAGCGGCTGCGCTTCAGTCCACAAAAGGTTGGAAGAACTTTCACCCTCGAAGACGGCGATACTGTCGAAATCTATATGAAATAGATGTCAGTGAAACGAAATAGAACAGCGGTTTTATCATTGTTTACCTTTGTTCTGAACTGGAATGGTGAGAGGAGATGACACGAGACTGGAGATCCCTTTTGAAGGCGGATCCCACGGATTGGTTGCTGGAGCGTGAAAATCCCTCTGTCCGCTACTTCACTCTTGGAGACATTCTAGACTGTTCAGATAAGGGCCCGGAAATCGTGGAGGCAAGAGCAGCTATCAGGCGTTACAAAAAGGTTTCAAAGATGTTCAGAAAGCAGAAGCTTGGGGGATATTGGGAATCCGCTGAGCACCCTTATCATCCCAAGTACAAAAGCACATACTGGCAGTTCATAATTCTGGGTCTCTTGGGGCTCGACAAGGGCGACGAGCGAGTTAGAAGAGCAAGCGGATACATCTTCCAATTTCAATTTGAGGATGGCGGATTCACCACCTTCATGGAGGAAGGCGCTAAGAGGGAGTACCAGTGGATGAAGGAGAGACTGTTGGAGAAGGAGAGGGAACCCCCTCCCTTTGAGGCTTGGGCGCAGGAGAAGATTCGGGAATATCAGATGTCTTGTCTAACTGGAAACGTCGCCGCAGCCTTGATCAGGCTTGGATATGCCAGCGATGGCAGAGTGAGGAGGGCGTTGAAATGGCTTGCAGAGGTACAGAACGCGGATGGAAAGTGGATTCTGGAGAGTACACCGTCTGGCAAGGTGCAGACAAACCTGGAACAAAAAGGGAAACCCAGTAAATGGGTTACGCTGAACGCCCTCAGAGTCATAAAAAGATTGTACAAAGACAGAGAGTAGCATGAACGCTCTTCTTCTGATGACTACTGGTTTTTAAGAGAAAGCTTTTCGACTTGTTTAAGCACATACTCCCGGATTTCGCTGGCCTTCGGGAGTTTTCCCGCTATTCTTCCATCTTTCACTAAAGGCTTCAGCATTGGCTCAGTTTCGCTCTTACATCTTGGGCATTCCGGGCGAGAAGACTGGAACGTCAGAACCGTGTCTGTAAGGCATTTTGGACATCTCCAAACCTGCTTCTTACCACTGAGCTTGCCTCTCTTGGCCGACAGCTTCCCCTCAAGCTCAACGATGTCCATGGCGAAATTGATTGTGGGCGCGTTGCTAACAGCAGTTCCAACACCGAATGCCTCAGCTCCTGCGTCACTGAGAAGTCCTACGCTATTCTCGTTCAGCCCTCCAGAAACGAGAATCTTAACATGTTGATAACCTCTGATGTCGAGTTCCCATCGGACCTCTTGGACGATTTCAGCGAAGTCGCCCTTTCTGGATCCAGGCGTGTCAAGTCTCACGCCGTCTAGGCGGTCTTTCAGGGCGTCAACGGCCATTATGGTCTCCATCTTCTCGTCGAAATAAGTATCTACTAGAACTATTCTGGGAACCTCTGGCGGCATGACCTCGTCAAACGCTTTCCATGCCTTCACCGGATCCTCGAACACTATGATGAGCGCGTGGGGCATCGTCCCGGTAGGCTTGATTCCCACAGCCTCAGCTCCCTTTAAACTTGAAACACCGTCAAAGCCGCCGACGTACGCGGCGCGGTCCAGCATCGGGCACAGAGTCGGGTGCATGCGGCGTATCCCGAAAGCAACGACCAAATTTTCGCCCGCAACCTTCTTCATCCTCGCGGCTCTTGTCGCTGCTCCTGAAGCTTGGCAAATCAATCCGAGCATCGGGGTTTCGAGGATGCAAAATTCTCCGTAGGGTCCCTCGATGTACATGACGGGTTCTCGAATGCCGTACTGATCATTGTGGTAGAAGACGCTTCCCTCGGGCATAGCGTAAACGTCAACGTGGCATCCCTCAAACAAGCGAGCCTCCTCCTCAATTCCACATAAGACTCCCCAAGGCCACTTTCTAGGAAGCCTGCCAGAGGTGACTTCAGCCACCGCCTGCAATTTTTCCAATCCTTTGGCTTCAAGGATTTTTTTGGTTCTCGTAAAGTAGATGTCCGTGGTTTCTCCTTTCTTTATCTCGTCGTCCGTGGCGTAGTGGAAAAGGCGCATCTTTTAGGGCTCTCCTAGATTACTTAGTTTTCATAGGAACATGAGTATTAGCGTTTCACATTCATAAATTGTTTCCAAGGATTGAACCTCAGCTTGCTGAACTTTTCAAAGAGCTTTCCGCATGAAGAGATTTAGAGCCCTGATCCTCTAGTCATGTCTATCTTTGAGAGGCATATATAAATGGAAATGTATCATGCTCTTCGTACGATGACAAGATTTAAAAACCATGCTCGAAGACCCCTATGTTTTGAGGATGAGGAGATCATACATTCATGGAACGGCAAGGTCCGGCGATAATCGGCGTGGGTAGAACAAAGTTTGGTGAGCATTACGAGATAGCACCGGAGAAACTTGTTGAAGAAGCCTGGCTAAGGGCCTCGGAATCAGCTGGGATAGAACGGAAGGATCTAGAAGCAGGATACTTTTCGGACTACTTCCTTCAACTCACGAACAAGATAGGCATCGAAGAAGGGTTCTTATCCGAGCTCTCCGAACTGCACATACCTATGGAAAAGATGAGGTCATTTAGCTCCGCCCTCCTCAACGCATGTAATGCCGTTCAGTCGGGAAGGTACAGCTTCGTTCTTGTGGGTGGAGTGGAGAAGATGACTGATCGCTGGGACAAGATCAGAGACGATCTCATGCTCCTCGAGGATCCGTGGAGCTACTATGCAGGATGTACTCCTGAGGCAAACCACGAACTCATGCTCCGAGAGTACCTCAAAAGGTACAAGATTTCCGGAAAATCGCTTGAGACCTTCAACATAGCTCTTGCTCAGATCGCTGCAAAGAATCATTACCATGCAACGAAGAATAAATACGCCCAATTTCATAAAGAGGTAGCCGTTGAAACAGTGCTCGAAAAAAGACTTCAAACATCCAAGCCCCTAGGACTCTACGACTTTGCTCCGATCTCAGATGGAGCCGCAGCCTTGATCTTGGCAAGTCATGAAATCGCCAGAGAATACACGGATACCCCAGTCTACGTAGCAGGCTCCTCCTCAGCCACAGACTACATAACCTTCCCTTCACGTGAGGATAGAACAGGATTCGTCGCAAGCACAGCGGCGATAGAAAGCGCGCTTAAAATGGCCGATTTAGATATAAACGAAATAGAAATAGCTGAGCTTTATGATCAATCCACGTTGTTAGAGATGACATCCCTAGAAGACTTGGGGTTTTCTAAGAGGGGGCGAGCATGGCTTGACATATATAACAGCTGTAAGGATTACGAAGGCTTCTATCAAATCGATGGAAAGAAGCTTTTTGTGAACACCAACGGAGGGCTCAAGGCAGACGGCAATCCGCTAGGAGCAACGGGTGGAGCCCAGATCTTCGAGATCGTAGGACAACTCAGAGGAGAGGCTGGGGACAGACAGGTGAAAGCAGACGGAGACCTACGGTTCGGTTGCACACTGGAACTTGAAGGGTTCGGAACGAAGGCGTACATCCACGTTCTGGGGAGAGATTGACATGACCAGCGAACCAATCGAAAGAAGGGTTTCGTACATCGGCGATAGACTCAGAGGCAGTCGGTGTATCGTCTGTGGTAAAGAATACTTCAGAACAAAAGACTACTGCGGGAAGTGTGGAAGGAAAAGCTTTGGCAAGATGGACGAAGTCGATTTCTTTTATGAGAAGGGGAAACTGGAAGTCTGCACGTTAATCAAAGAGCCAACAAATAAATTCACTAAGCTAGGACCCTTCATCTACGGTATTATCTCCTTCCATGATGGAAAGGTGAGAGTTCCCGGTAGACTGACCGATCTCATCCTGAGGAACAAGCAGATAGAACTATCCCGCTTTGAAGAGAGAGAAGTTGTTCCTAGGTTTAGGAGAAGACACGCCGTAGGACAGAGTGACATTATACCGACAATCTCCTTAGCCTTCACGTTTGCAGATGAGTACTATCCACATCAGGAATATGACATAGTCAAACCCAGAAAGGAGTATGATACGCCAGGAATCGTGGGATATGGGGTATACGTGCCCAAATTCAGGATCAAAGAAGGGACTCTGGAGAGATCTATACCCTTTATGGACGAAGATTCCATCACGGCGGCGGTTGAGGCTGGGAAGACGGCTTTAATTCACTCGGGCGTTGATTCTTCCTCTATCGGAAAGGTCTACGTCGGCTCAGAATCTAACCCCTACGCGGTTAAACCTATAGCTTCCAAGGTGGCTCAGGTGCTGAAGCTCGGTGAGGAGGAAAAGACGGATGGCCTGCAGAGTGTGGACGCCGTAGACACAGAGTTTGCCTGCAAGGCCGCCACGAGCATGTTCAAGGATGCAACCTCACTTGTATATTATCCTGGCGCCACCACATCCTACGCGATGGTGATAGGCACTGACAATTCTCAAGCCGCACCGAGAGATGAACCTGGTGGAGAGCTAGATTTATTCGTTGGTTATGGCGGTTCCGCCTTCATCTTCGGTATGCGTGACGTCATCGCTGAGATTGAGGGATGGTACTCCTGCACATCGGACACGCCAGACTTTTGGAGAAGAGACCTTGAATCTTACCCTAGACATGGCGGTCGATTCACTGGCGAACCGGCTTACTTCAAGCATACAACTAAGGCGTGCAGAAAGCTTATGGAAAGGTTGAGTCTTCAGCCAGAGGATATCAGCTACTTTGTTTCTCATCAACCAAACATAAGATTCCCCGTCAAGGTGGCTAAGGAACTTGGATTCAGAGAGGAGCAGTACAAGGCAGGGTTGCAGGTTGCCAAGTTCGGTAACACTTACTCTGGTGCTTCACCTATTGGGTTGGGGGCTATTCTGGATAATGCGAAGCCTAATGAGAGGATTGTTGTTGTGAGCTACGGCTCTGGAGCAGGTAGTGATGCATATTCTCTTGTGACCACTAGCCAGATAGAGGAGAAGAGGCATCGGCAGAAGTTTACCATAAGGCATCAGGCCGAAAATGAGTACGTGGAATATGTGGATTACGACACCTACAGGAGACTCAAGCTGGGACTTTAGAAGCTATTATTAGGAGCACTTGAGTACTGCATCTTTATTGTGGGAGGAAACTCAGCGGAAATTGTTCGCGCACGATGTTCTCAAGACCCTCTATTCGCCAATAAAGGCATTCGAAGAGATCGTTAAAAAACCAGATCTAAAAGGACCTCTACTTGTTCTAATGCTGATCTTGATCATTACAGCCGGGCTCCAATACACCAGCTCTTCAAAGATTTTTGATGAAGAGCCGATGACTGACAGAGATGAATGGACAGAATCAACTGCGTGGATACCACATTGGACTTCTAATGGAGAACTAACAAGAGACGCGGATGCGCTTGTCGACAGCTACGCTGGCAACTATAGCATCGCATCTTCTGTCGCTAATAATACACACATCTGGATGATGTTGACAGGGGTGGGACCATTCAATTGCTCTCGAAACGCGGAGTATGAAAGGTTGTCGTTTTGGATCAAATGGAAATATCCAAATGAAATATTAGCACCACCTAACGCAACTTTGAAGTTATTTTCTGACAATAGCAATGATTGTTTCAAGTTAGACTTTGGGAAAAGGTTGTCGAATTCAAGTAATGAATGGAAAATCGTTAAGGTTGATCTTGGCCCAGATAGCGAAGGGTGGGAAGGCGTCAGTTCTCCGGATTGGGAAAACATAACCAGATTAGAATTCAGATTGGCTCGGTCGGTTCCCGCAAATCTGACAATGAAAATTGACGATCTATACTTCGCAAAATTTGTTTCGCTGACGAAATATTTCTTTTCGGGATGGTTTGATTCATTAGCTATGTCTGCCTTCAGCTTTTTCATTCAGTGGGGCGTGTTTGGCGGTGTCCTATTGTTAGTTGTTAGACTATTTGGCGAAAGAGTAGGCTCTTGGAAAGCATTGTTGGTGGTGGTTGGGTATCTCTTTTCGGTTAGAATAGTCTATCTCTTGGTTACGGCGGTGTTGATACCAATTCTTCCTGAAGTACGTTTTGAAAACTTGGCCCAAATGTGGTACTCCACCTTGCCATATCAGACGATACTTTATTTCGGCTTTGTTTCAGAGGTATGGATGGCAGCGCTATGTGCGATCGCAGTGCGTAACTTCTACGCCTTTACATGGAAAAAGACGATAAGCATCGCTATATTTGCGAGCCTGCTCAACTTTACTCTGAGACCTTTAATACCGATCTAACTGCGTTCGAGTTTAAGCCTTAAGAGAAGCACCATTCAAATAGCGCGTAATCATTCTTTTTTTTGAGCAAAGCTTATATATCACGTTTGATATCAAATGCGATATCGCTGGTGATATTACGTTTGGGCGTCGCGGTGAGATAAGAGCACGGCTGCTTAGGATTATCCAGAAGTTCCGTCAGAAGGGAGCCGTCAGCCCTAGTACGGCCATGAGTGTTGAGGAATTGGGACTTCCATCAAGGTTCAAGGATTTAATGGAAGGGCGTCTAGGGCGGTTAGGCGTCTTCGTAGAGGTCGATGGCAAGTACTACCTATCAGAGGAAAGGTTGAGGGAGGTTGAGGAATTGTTCGAGCATCCACCACCACTTTCACCACCGCTACCTCCATTTCGGCATATGATCAGACATACCGCAAGCGTTCCCAAAGGCTTTCTTAGATACTGTGTGCTTAGGCTCCTGAAAGAGAAACCTATGTCTGGATCGGAGATAATGGATGAGATGGAAAAAGAAACCAACGGACACTGGAAACCAAGCCCTGGCTCAGTTTACCCTCTTCTAGCATGGCTCCAAGACAACGGCTACACAAAAGAAATACCAACGGAAGAAAGCGTAGTTAAGCGTTACATGCTCACAGAGAAGGGCGCGAGGTTTCTTGAGGAGCAGACCAAATTCGGAGAAAGGCTGCGGAGAAAGTTAGAGTTTCTCGCACCTCCATTCTTCAGCGGATTCTGGCTTAGTCCTCATTCCGAGAAACTGCGTGAACTTCGAAAACCTGTTAGGCTATTTGTCAAAGCCCTTCTCAATCTTAAAAACACATTAGAAGAGAACTTGACAGAGCAAGCCTTGAAAGAGGTTGGAGAGTTCTTGAACAGCACTGCTGAAAAGATGGAAGAAATAAGCAGTAAGCTTAAAGAGAAGAAAAAGGGCTGAACCACTCACAATAATAGGAGGATTGAGCAGAATCAGCATCATAGAAGTCAAAGCGTTGACCAAGGTCTTCGACAACGAGATTAGAGCAGTAGATGGTATCAGTTTCACTGTGGATGAAGGCGAAATCCTGGGGTTCCTGGGTCCTAATGGGGCTGGTAAGACAACTACCCTGAACATGCTGGCAACATTACTGCGGCCGACCAGCGGCACTGCTACTGTGAATGTTCACGACATTCTCGCAGAACCCGACGCTGTCCGCCGTAGCATAGGCTACGTGTTCCAAGACCCAACTCTGGACTTGGAATTGACTGGCCGCGAGAACTTGGACTTTCACGGGCGCCTATATAGTCTTAAGCGAGATGTGCGACGACAACGGATTGAAGAAATGTTGGAGTTGGTCCAACTCACTGATCGTGCCGATGACCTCGTAAAGACCTACAGCGGCGGCATGAAACGTCGACTGGAAATCGCCCGAGGGCTACTCCATCACCCTCAAGTCCTCTTTCTGGATGAACCAACGCTGGGTTTAGATCCCCAGACACGACGCTCCATCTGGGAACACATCCAACGCCTGAACCAAGACAAGAACATTACCATAATCCTGACCACTCACTACACGGAAGAGGCCGATTATCTCTGTGACCGCATACTAATCATCGATTTTGGCAAGATTGTGGCACTGGACACCCCAGACAATCTGAAGGCTCGCCTCGAAGGAGACATTGTTAGTTTGGCCTTCAAAGACCCGGCGAAGATGGTAAAAATCCGTCCCCTCTTAGAAGAAAAGGATTGGATACGCCGCATTAGTGTGGTTGCTTCTGACAATAGCCATGCCACGATGAGTCACATGATGCAGATGATGCGAGGAATGTCCGGTGGAGTCGGCATGGGCGGAATGATGCCTGGAATGGACTCTGGCAACGTTAGAGGGGGTGGCAAGATGCCACAACGCATGCGGCAAATGCTGGCTCAGAGTATGGGTGGTGAGGACGACCAACGCGGTCTTGAAGGAGGTTCAAAACGCTTGAATCTATTGGTGGACGACGGTGGACATCGAATTCCCGAGATTGTCAAGCTGGCAGACGCAAGTGAGGTGGTCCTCGAGTCAGTTGAGCTACATAAGCCTACCCTTGATGATGTCTTCCTCTCAGTGACCGGGCGAAACATACGTGACGAACAGGGCAGTTTCATGGAAACCGTGCGACGCCATCGCATCATCCGACAAGCTCGTGGGCATCGGGTCAGAGGTTGAGATAGCCAAGAAAGGTAAGGTGGAATGTGAAATGGTTCAGCCATTGTCTGGACAAGCAATCTATGTCGTCCTGTTACGCGAATTGAAGCGCTACTGGCGAGCCAAGGCACGCATAATCTCGTCGATGGCGCAGAGCTTCTTCTTCCTTGCTATCTTCGGTTTGGGACTTGGGGGTTTCCTCGGCGGATTCGGCGGCATTGACTACCTCTCATACTTGGCACCTGGCGTCATAGGTATGGGGCTCCTCTTTGGCTCTGTGTTTTCTGGTGTCTCTGTTATCTTTGACCGCCAATTTGGCTTCATGAAAGAGATGCTCGTTGCACCTGTTAGCCGCACTAGCATCGTTCTAGGCAAAATCTTGGGTGGTGCAATGACTGCATCGATCCAGGGTGTGATACTGATGATAGTTGCTGGGCTTATGGGCGCCTTTACACCAACTCCAGCGCTTGTAGTGGGCGCGCTTTCAGCGGTAGGAGTCATGCTCCTCATCACTGCTGGCTTCGTCGGCTTAGGAGTCGCCATCGGTTCAGTCCTCAGCGATTTTCATGCATTTCAGTTGCTGGCGACCTTCGTGATGTGGCCTTTGTTCATGCTATCAGGCGTGTTCTTTCCCATAGAAGTGGCACCCTTTCCGCTTCAGGTCGTGATGTTGTTTGATCCTCTCTTTTACGGGGTCGAGCTGTTGCGGTGGTGTTTGTTGGGAGCCGGAACGCTCATTCTAGGCCCCTTTGGGTGGCTGATTGCCGTGGGAGTACTAGTTGGCTTCGCCGCGGTTATGGTGGGCATCGGCGCTTATCTCTTCTCACGCGCCCAAGTGTAAAGGATGGGATCTACATGACGACACCGATTGTTGAAAAAAACCTCAAGAATGCCATGATCCTTCAGAGGAACAGAATGATTTCGTCTGCTGGAGATGGGTATGGCATCACATATTCTTGTCTCCGGAAATGGAAGAGAATCACGCTTTGTTCAGATGATTTTGGAGAAATTTTGGAAAAGAGTAAAAAGGGAGAAGAAATCGCTTCTGTGTTAAATGGGGCAAGGACTAGGGGATCAGGTTGAGTTTGGTGATTGAGACGCAAGACCTGAAGAAGAGGTACAGAATGGGTGATGTTGATGTCTCCGCGCTCAACGGCGTAGATCTGCGAGTTGAGACTGGTGAGTTCATGAGCATCATGGGGCCGTCAGGCAGCGGAAAGACGACCCTGCTCAACCTCATCGGCGCTTTAGATAGACCGACTGAGGGAAAGGTGCGCATAAAGGGAACCGACATTTCAGGACTCAACGACGATGAGTTAGCCGAACTCAGAAACCGCGAGATAGGCTTCGTCTTTCAGTTCTTCAACTTGGTCGCCCGAATGTCTGCCTTGAAGAATGTTGAGATGCCGATGGCTTTTGCTGGTGTCTCACCGGATGAGCGAAAAAGACGGGCAACGGAGCTTCTAGAGAGCGTTGGCTTAGGTGATAGAATCGATCACAGGCCTACAGAGCTGAGCGGTGGAGAACAGCAGAGAGTTGCTATTGCTAGAGCGTTGGTTAATAATCCTTCGGTGGTGCTCTGTGATGAGCCAACTGGAAACGTAGACTCAAAGACAGGTAAAGAGGTTGTGGAGATCCTTAGGAAATTGAATAGAGAACAGCAACAGACTTTCGTGATCGTTACTCATGATCCGCTAGTAGCTGAGTCCGTTGATCGCATAGCACATATGCAGGATGGCGTGATTATAAGGGAAGAAACAATCAGGTGATGAACCATGTCCAAAAAGATGAGGTCGGTAGTTTTGTCGATGTGCCTTCTGACTTTGTTTATGGTCTATACGCACCCTATCAACGCGTATTATAATCCTGTGCTAGAGGTCAAAGTCTTTGGATATAACCTCACAGCTGGAGATGAGAACGAAATGCGTATTTCCATCGATAACGTCGGGCGGTCATACGCCTACGACGTTAAGGCGAGTTTGACAGTTCCTTCAACTGTTTCAAGGATATCGATTGTAAATGGATCGTATGCGGTCTTTGAGAGAATACGTGGAAGTGCTGTTTACTACCATGAAATAGAATGGATGCATCCGGTTTTGTATGTTTCACGTGACTGCCCAATGGGCGCTTATTCTCTGACTCTCACGCTAGAATATACTGACAGTGAAGATAGAGTATATGTGGACGACGTGCAGATTGGCGTTGTCGTAGACGTCCTCAAGCCCATAGAAGTGGATCTTTCCGTTGATGTGGAGGATTACCATGTAAAAGCTGGTGCAGAGAATGAGATAAACATAACCGTAAACAACGTTGGCGAGAAGGCAGTTTACGATGTTGAAGCGGTGTTAAGCTCAATCAGTTCAGGCATAGTCGTCTTGAGAGAACTATCCTATCTGTTTGATGTTGTAGAAATAAACTCTAGTGTTCACTTTGCGCCGGTGCTTGGCGTGTCAAGAACTACATCCTTGGGAGCCTATTCCCTAACGCTTACACTGAAGTACAAAGATCCAGACGGCGTCTCCTACTCTGACAGTCTAATTATAGGATTGCTAGTCGATTCCGTTCAGCCAACAGAGCGTACAAGAATCGCAGTTCAGAACTTCCAAGTGACACCCACCGAAGTTTTTCCAGGCAGTGAATCGACTTTGGAAATGGAAGTGAAAAATTGGGGAGCAAACGCTTACGAAGTTCAGGTGCAGCTGACAATCGACTCACAGAGTCCATTCGTCTCTCTTGGCCCTACACTCGTTTTTGTCGGAGACTTGAGATCAAACAAAACCGCGAAAGTCATCTATAATCTCCGTGTCAGTGGAGATGCAGAGGCCAGTCTCTATGTCCTTCAGCTGCTCATCTCCTATTTTGATGTGGACGACCAACCTAACAGCCTAGCTGAAGCTGTATCAATAGCTGTGCACAGCAAAATCGAATTCCACTTGCTTGATATTCAGCCTTCAATTGTGACAGCGGAACTTGGAGAAACGGTGACGATTGAGGCTGATCTGCTTCTGCTGGGAACCGAAACCGTTGATTTTGTTGAAGTCAAAATCCTCGAGAATCGCCCCTTCTTAACCATCCCCGAAAGCTACGAGTATATCGGCCGTGTAGATCCAGACAGCCCAGTCTTGTTCACCGTCCAGTTCATGGTCGACCCGAATGCTACTTCTGGAACCCATAATCTCCAAATGAATGTTAGCTGTTGGGATGGATACAATCAGCCACGCCATGTCATGATTGAGCTTCCTGTTGTCGTCGAGGACTTCTCAAATCAGAACCAAGAGACGAGTCCAACATTGTGGGATATGATCTGGACTGTAATCAGGATATTATTCGGTTTGCAGCCATAGGGGGTGTGTATGTGAAGCTTGGGGATGTAGTTTTCATGGCTGTGGATGGAATAAAGGAACGCAAGTCGAGAGTGTCCCTAAATGTGCTGGGTATTTTGATCGGAATCGCAGCCATAGTGGCGCTTCTCTCCATCACGAACGGGGTGAGCATAGCCATAAGCGAGCAGTTGGAAGTTCTGGATCCCCAAACGATAACTGTTACCCCTGGAAGCTTCATGGGAATGCCTGGACAAGGTGAACGAGGTGCGAGCACAGGAGGAGCTACTCTAACTTTGAGAGACATCGACCGAATAGAGAGAATACCAAGCGTGGCTGTGGCAACTCCTGTGATAAGCAAAACGGTTGAAATCCAAATAAGTGGTTATTCAGACTATGTAACAGTTGTAGGCATGATCCCAGAAGAGTATACTCAGGCTTTCCGAACCGTTGAGGTGGAAGAGGGCAGGTTCCTACGGGGAAGCGATGGCATGTCTACGGTGTTAGGAGCCAGAGTTGCCCGCCCCCAACACCTTGAAGACCCCATAGCACGCCTTGGAGATCGCGTAACGCTGGATATCATCGGACAGGAAGAAAAGGAGACAGTCACTCTGAGAGTGGCCGGTATTCTAGAGGAAATCGGAGGAGGAATGATATTTGGCTCCGCAGATACCCAGATATATGCTACCTTCTCAACCGCACAGCGGATTTTCCACACTGGCAACACAGTCGATCAGATTCTAATAAAAGCCGAGAGCACAGAATCCGTCGACCAGATTGTCAAAGAAGTCCAAGAGGAACTCGGTGAAGACGTGATGGTACTGTCGTCTCAGGTTATCACCGAGATGGTCGGAAGCGTAATGACCATGATGGAGGCGATACTTGGTGGAATAGCTGCAATATCCTTAGTTGTTGCGGGGATCGCAGTCATCAACACTATGACTATCTCAGTTATGGAGCGGACACGTGAGATAGGAGTTATGAAGGCGCTGGGTGCAAAGAGCAGAGATGTGTTGACGATGTTCCTCACCGAATCTCTCTTAACAGGATTAATCGGAGGAGTGATCGGCGCAGTCTTCGGAGTCTTCCTCGGCCAGATAGCGTCGACCCTCTTGACGTTTACGATGAATGTTTCTCTAACATCTGTGCCATCACTGGAAGTTATATTAGTTGGAATAGTATTTGCGGCAGTAACTGGAACCTTGTCCGGGCTTTACCCGTCTCGGAAGGCATCAAAACTAGCTCCTGTGGAGGCTTTAAGATATGAATAAAAGAGAAAGTCAAAAATCGAGTTTCATAAGAGACATCATAGGATGCCTAACATCTCCTCAAAGTTCGTTCAAGTCAATACTGGAGAAACCAAGCCTCATGAAGGCGACTGCCCTAATTCTCGTGATAGCCATGGTTGCGGCTTGGGCAAGCCTCAATTACACGAGTAAGCTTCCTTCACTGGAAGGGCTGCTTCCTGGGCAAGGAATCCCTGTCAACCCTGAGCAACTCCGCCCAGCGCTGACAATCATGAGTGCGGTGACAGCGTTAACTGGCATTTTTGGAACTTGGCTAGCAAGCTCAGCTCTTGTTCACGGCTTTTCGAGGGCGCTCAGAGGAAAAGGAACCTTCAAAAGCATGCTAACTCTGGCGGGATACGCCTCAATCCCCCTGCTGATACAGCATGTACTCCGTCTTGCAGACTCGTTTATGGTCAGCGAGGAAGCACTCCAACTCGCAACAAATCTTCAGATACCAGTGATTGCAGAGGCTGCTGTGGGCATCTTCACAATCTTCGGAATATGGTCAATGATTCTACTCATAATTGCAGCCCGCGAAAACTACAAAATATCAACAGCCAAGTCAACAGCTGCCACCATCCTATCATTCATTGTCTTGATCTTCATATCAGCATTCCTTCCCTTTATGTAAAGATGGAGGCGATGCATGCATGCGCGCATTGAAATACATGTGTAGTCGAGCTGGATAATATGCCATGGAAATTGATACAGATCAGGAAGTCAGGTCACGAACCTTTGAATGGTCGGCAATGCAAGATTTGTAAACGTGAACTCGTTGGTGAGAAAGCTTGGCGAAATCGGAATAAGCATCGTTCCAAATATATCTGTAAGATTTGTTTTCCCAAAATATGGGTCTAATGCGCGCACAGGCGTTATACGCCAAGGGTCAAAACCAGGAAAAAGATCTTCGAATATTAATCTGCGTTTTTCGCGAGATGCTTTCTAAACAGCTCCATACACCGCCTGAAGCCAGCATCCACATCTCCTACTCCGTTAACTCCCGCCGAAGTTGAATGCCCTCCACCCATGCCCTTGAGATACGCACCGAGTGGCTTGGCTATGTCTCGACCGAGATGCATCCCCGTTTTTCTATAGAAGTCACCATCAGCTCTTAGACTGATGCGAAGCGTATCCTCTCTCCTACCCGCAACGACTGCTACATGAGCCCCAAGTCTTATGAGTGCTCTGGCTGCTGAGGCCTGATACGCACCGACATGGGATAATGCAATCAGCCACTCACCGACCTTCTTCAGCTTGACTCGCTCAGCCGCTTTCAGCCGTGCCACTCTTTCAGAATGATTTGTTGGTAGAGAGAGCAAAGCCAATGTTTCCTCGGCATCTACTCCGAACTCGATGAGATCAGCCACGACTTTGAACGTGTTGGAGTCGGCCAAGATGAAGTGCCGCGTGTCGAATGCTATCCCGAGAAAGAGCGCTATCGCCTCGATTCTATTTAGTTCGACTCCTGCTTCCTTGAAGAGTCGATGAATTATCTCACAGGTAGATGAAGCCTCTTCGTCGGCAACACAAATGGTCGCCAAGCGTTCCGTATCCGGATGACTCGCGTGATGGTCAATGACAATAAGAGGTGCACCAGATGCTTCAACCTGCTCGCGCCATTCGTCCAACTGCTGAATAGTATTAGTGTCCAGTAGCACGATGGTATCTGCCTCCTTAATATGTGGCTCAGATGTTAGGTCTACGGGCAGTGAATTGAGTAGGTGTTTAGAAAGTCTGCTTGGTCCATGGGCTGCCGCAATCTCCACAGTTAGTTTGGGATGTAGACGCTTTAGCAATCTAGAAAACGTGAATGCGGAGCATATAGCGTCTGGATCGGCATTATGATGGCACAATAGAACTACCATCTTAGCGTTGATCTTGTCTATGAGGGAATTTATTTCATGGATTTGCATGCAATTTTCCTCAGGTGTTTTTCAATGGAGACGAAAGCTTGCTGTGTGGCTTCGTTTGCGAGCTTTTTGACGGCGTAACCTTTCATCGTAAGCATTGTGTTAAGCTCTATGTCAACGTTTATGGTGATAGGTTTCATTCCTTTGGTGTCAACAGTTATGTTGAGGACTGATATCTGCTTGAGAGGTATTCTTGATACGATGTATTTTCTTGCAGCGTTCTCAGCGATCTCGCACAGCCCTTCAACCTGCTCAGGAGTAAGCCGCGGTATTCCTATCTCTTCCAAAAGGCTTTCACCTAGGAAGGTGGAGGCGAAAGTGGACGCAGATCGCGCTGCAGTTTTGTCTGCAACTCTTTCACTTGACTTCTCAGCCGTTCTTCCTGCTTGCCTAGAACGTTAATCCTCATATCCAGAAGCTCTTTTCGCTCTTCTAGGTCTGTTGTCACCTTCCCCTTCTCAGACTTCACGAGGAGGGAGCCGATAGATTTGTAAATGCTCGCCTTGTCGGTTAACTTCTCCAGCTCGTCTAGGGCCTGCTCAACTTCAGTGAGCTCCAGCTCAAGCTGTTGCTTCTGAGTCAGAACTCCCTGCAGCGTCTGCTGTAATTGCTGAAGCCTAAGCAGCCGCTGCTGAACCTGAGGCGGAAGCTTCGAAATCTCATTACTACTCACGGAATACACCCACTATTTGCGTTTTCTGAACAGCTTAAAACTGTCCATATCAACCACATACTCAAAGCCAGCCTCTATTAACTCCTTCGCTTGGTCCAGGGTCTTCGCGGTTCTACATATCCACTCATCGGGGTTCTCAAAGTCGAGGAGATGCGTATAGATCAGGGTTGAGTTAATGGTTCGATGCCCGAGCAACTCCTTGACGTGGAGGATGCTTTTGGTCTTGTGATATTCTATTGTGGCCTTCCAATGGCGTAGCGTGTGGAAGGTGATTTTCAGCAGCCGTGGATTCTGGAGCTTGGATGCGAGTCGTTTTCGCTTGCGGTGGAGGTTTGATCTGAGGGATTTGGTGGTTGTGCCACCCAGTGCATATTCAGATGTTTTGGGTAGGGCATGCAGCATCGCCATGAGCTTGTTTGTGACCTTGAACTGTCTGGGGTGCCCATGTTTGAGGCTAGCACAGGTTATTGTGTTTCGCTCTGCGTCTAGATCTGTCCATTTTAGCCTTCGTGCCTCGCCTATTCGCATCGCGGTTTCTTTAGTAGTTGAAGGGTCGCAGCAAGTTTCTTGCCGCAAGCAGCAATTAAGGCGTCGATCTCTTGAACTCGATATTCGTTTCCTCAAATAGATGAGTAATTACATCAGTGACAGGTGTGCTCAATATGTCTCATCTTCTGAGAACATCACTCAGGAATGATTAACATCTAGACCATTCTACTTTATATCAATAAGGTAGAATTAATGTTTCTTTCTTGCTCCAATTCAGTTTTCAGAACCCCTTTTATTATTATATTATCTACAAAGTGACCGTATAAAAAAACAGAAACTGGAAAAGTCATGTAGATTTTGCCATGAAGGCTTTAACCCTTCGGCATGCGGTTGTGTGGCCACACTTGAACCATGCATGCATGCATTTCTTTAGGGACCAAAGAACCGCCTTTCTCATCAACTCCCAATCCGAGCCATGATCATCTGATTCATCAGCAAAGGCTACTCCATCGCGCTCACTGTCCTCCTCGATTTCCGAATGCGTGCCGATGAGAAATGCCCTGCCGAGACCATAATCAAAGGCCAACATCGTGGGCTGATTCCCCCTGTCATACCTCCCCAAAATGGTTATATTAGCATCCTTGTTCGGTATTAACACCGGACCCCAGTAATAAAGCATCCAAGCAGAATCTGGTTCAGATTGCGTTATGGGATGCGCAGAGTCCACGATATTCACTTTGCACATAGTGTAATTAGGATAAGGAGCGATTTCATTGATGGGACCCTCGGCTGTGCTTGGAAATACTCCTAAGGGCCTCATGGGAAGTTGATTCCCTCGCCAGACGACTTTCTCGCTGGCGAAGTAGGCTCCAGCACAAATCCCAATGTAGCTTCCACCGTTACCAATGAAATTCTTTATATTCTCCATACCTCTTGAAGAAATATCCTGAACATACTGATACATGTTACCCCCTGGGATACATAAAATACTGAAATCGTCGAGCCCATTGTTGTTGATGTGATCTGCATTGACCAACTCAACGGTATAGTTCATCCATTGAAACATTTTCTCAGCGGCTTGAACAGATTCCTCCCAAGTGCCTACGTCTGAATATAAGGCCGCGACAGCGGTTTTATTGGGTGGAGGTGGATTATGGCTTATGCTAAGGAGGATTATGATAAACAAAAGCGACAAAAAAACGCATAACAAAATCAGCCATTTCATTGATTTCCCCATTTTCTCTACTACCTGCTGTCTCATCTATTCCCCTTAACATAAAATGATGCCGCATGCATGCGAGCATTACAAGTCTGATACTGCGGGAATTATCTCATTCTGGAAGATCTCTAATGGCCTATTCTCATCGAGGGGATATCGCATATTGACTATTGCGTGCTCGATGCCGATTTTGGCTAGTTCTTCCAAATATTTAATGGTGTCTTCTGCCGTCTTCAATATTGGTGTTCGATAGCTAGTGCCATCTCTCCTTTTTGATTCGACGAAATCTGGCAATTCTGAATGCCCTAAATATACTGATCCTAATGTTGTTTTCTCAATCTGATCAAAGGGTCGTCCAACATCCTCACAGTGCTTTTCAAGAATTGTCAATGCATTTTTAACAAGACCTGGTCCGCCTCTTGTGAAGAGGTTGCAGGCGTCTGCATATTTGGCAACAAGACGTAGAGTCTTCTTCGGTCCCATTCCGCCAATGAGGATAGGGGGATGCGGTCTTTGAAGGGGTTGAGGACTGCAGAGGGTCTCTTTCAATCTATAGTGATTACCTTCATATTCCCCATTGTTGGTGCTCCACATTTGCTTCGCGATTTGAAGGGTTTCCTCCACCATCTCGAAACGGGTTTTCCAGTCATAGAAAGGGATACCTAATCCAACAGCTTCTCGCTCAAACCAGCCCGCACCGATGCCAAAATAGGCGCGTCCCCCGGACAACACATCCAAAGTTGTTACAGTTTTCACTAGAACTCCAGGATGTCGATAGATGTTCCCGGTAACTAACGTGCCAAGTTTGACTTTTCTTGTTAATGCAGCAATGTAGCTAAGCAGAGAATAGCCTTCATGCATTTCATCCTCTACGGGTCCAAGAAGGAGACCGGGGCTTCCAAGTTGAAAGAAATGATCCATCACCCATATGCTGTAGAATCCTGCCCTTTCCGCCGTAGTGACAATGTCTTTCATGTCATCAGCAAAGCACCCAACTCCTTTAGGAAACGTAAAATTAGGAATCTGAAGTCCAATTTTCATAATAGCAAATACAATCCTGCAACTTATAAGCCTGAACAGCGCGTGCTCGGATCGGTGCTAGCTCTGAAAAGTAGAAAAAGAGGGGTTTTGCGGGGAAAGTGGAGATATCACCACTAACATTGTATTCTTCGAAATCTCTTCACTCATCATCATTCCTCAGACTTCGTGTGCGACTATCTTGCTTATCGTATGATATTAATTAAGTATTCTCATGTGGAGCCTTTCCACTCTCTCAGTTTCGTGGCTATTTGTTCAATGAACCTAGCAGTTTAAGAATTGAACCAGCGCCGGGTCACCCAGTCTTATATTTTAGACCGCCCTAGATTTGTTAGGGATTCGAAAGATGATGGAAGAAACTCTTTCACGAAGGTCTGAGGATTATTTGAGAGGTTTGCACGAGATTATGGAACGGAAGGGGTACGCTCAGATAAAGGACGTCGCGAAGGTGGTGGGTGTACAGCCGTCTTCAGCTGTTGAGATGATGAAGAAGCTGGATCTTAAGGGGTTGGCTAGGTATGAGAAGTATGGGGGCGTCACCCTCACTCCCGAAGGGGAGCATATTGCTCGAGCCATTAGAGAGAGACATGAAACTTTCAAGAAGTTCCTCGAGATAATTCTGGTACCGGAGGACATCGCGCTGAAAGACGCCCATGTCCTTGAGCACAGACTGGACCCAAGGACGATACTACAATTCACAAGATTCGTTGATTTCATCACAAGTGCCACAAAACATCCAAAATTCGTGAGAAGATGGATTGAACAGTTTAGAAGCTACTGTGAGAAGAAGAACCATTAGCTTAGAAGCGCCCAAATAGTTGGAGCAGAAACCATATTCCTAAACTTTTTCGGTTTACCGCGAAATCCGAACTTCTTTAGGGTAGTCTACAAATATGCCTAACAGCACAGTAGCTGTTGGCTCCCCAAAATCTGCAGATTGAATCCTGACCTTGGTTGAGGTGAAGAATTCAAGAATGGCTCTTAGAAGAGGCACGGGAGACGGTAGAAAGAAAAGCGGAGAGGTGGAAGAACGGAGTTACGTTTGTCTGATCTGAAGGACGGAGAGAGCGGCATTATAATTTCTATAAGGACACATCATAGAACAAGGCATGGACAACACCGAAGAGCCGCGAGAGCTTGGGGATTTAGAAAAAGGCTTGAAGATATGGGTCTAACCCCCGGCACCAAAATAACTGTAGTGAAATCGGCGCCTTTTCGTGGCCCTGTAGAAATCCATGTGAGGGATTCTAGGCTGGCCATAGGCAAGGGGATGGCCGAGAGGATTTTCGTGGAGGTACAGAGATGACCAAAGGGAAGCTTGTCATAGCTTTGGCAGGAAACGCGAACGTTGGAAAATCCGTAATATTCAACCATCTGACGGGTTTACACCAACACATCGGAAACTGGCCGGGGAAAACCGTTGAAAAAGCTGAAGGAACCCTCCACTTTGAAGGTTACACCATAGATATCATCGACCTGCCTGGAATCTATTCTCTGTCTACCTTTTCTATTGAGGAGCTTGTTTCAAGGATATATATCGCAGTCGAGAGGCCGGACCTGGTCGTAAATGTTGTGGATGCCTCAGTTCTTGAAAGAAATCTCTTCTTCACACTCCAGTTAATGGAACTGGAAACGCCAATGGTTATCGCTCTAAATCAGGTGGATATGGCGAAGAAGAAAGGCATAAAGATCAACTCCAAGAAACTGGAAAAGACCTTGAGCGTACCGGTCATTCCCACAGTGGCAACGATGGGAACAGGTCTATACGAATTGCTGCGGAGATCTGCTGAGACCATCGAAAAAGGGGGCAGAAATCCTCCCAAAATGAAGTATGGAGAAGAAGTTGAAGAGAGAATTGAGGCTCTGAGCGAATTGATAAAAAAAGTCCATTATCCCTACCCGGCCAGATGGACCGCGATAAAGCTCTTGGAGAAAGATGAGCAGGTGGAGAGGGAGATTCATGAGATAAATCCTGAAATCGTCTTTGCCGCTGAAAAGCTTGCAAATGAGATCGAAGAAATCCATGGTCATTCCTGCTCAACCGTAATAACATCTGAACGATACGAGATTGCAGGTTGTATTGCTAGAGAGGTTCAGTCCATAGTGCTGCCGACAGAGCCGCCGATGAGAGAGAGGCTTCACGCCTTAACAACACATAAAATCTTGGGATATCCGATTTTGGCTGTCTCGTTGCTGTCAATCTTCTATTCCATCTTCACTTTCGGAGACTACACGTCTGGATTGCTGAACGATATTTTCTATTGTTTGGAACCCATCTTTGAAAGCATACTCGGATCCGGAATTGTGGAAAAACTGATTTGGGGGGGAGTTATGGAGGGTATCATAGCCGGCGCTACGATAGCGCTACCATATATCATTCCATTCTACCTTATACTATACCTTCTTGAGGACTCCGGTTATCTCAGCAGAATCGCGTTTCTGCTCGACAATGTGATGCATAAGATAGGCTTGCATGGAAAAGCCTTCATCCCGCTAATGCTTGGCTACGGATGTAACGTTCCTGCATGTTTAGGGTGTAGGATAATGGAGACTGAGAGGGAAAGACTTATCGCTGGTTTCGTTGCGACTTTGGTACCCTGTGCCGCACAGACAGCCATCATCCTCGGTCTGGTTGGGTCATTTCTTGGTATTCAATGGGCCTTGGCGTTGTACATCATCAACTTGTTGATTATCTTCCTTCTAGGAAGACTGGCATTCAAGGCGTTGCCTGGTGAGCCAACGGCACTGATAATGGAGATGCACGACTATAGAGCACCTCATCTGGGGACAGCGTTGAAGCAAACCTGGTTCAGATTGGTGGAATTCATAAAGATAGCCTTTCCCCTCATAATTATAGGTAGTCTCTTAATCAAGCTCGCAGAAGTTGTAGGCTTGTTGAACTCCATTGCAGGCGTCTTTAGTCCCATAACTGTCGCTTGGCTGGGGTTGCCTGCCATCACTGGGATAGCGTTGATATTTGGAGTGCTAAGGAAAGAACTTACTTTGATAATGCTTGCGAATCTTTTCGGGACAACCAATTTTGCAGACGTTCCAGGCTTCGGAGCGGTAGAGATGATCGTGTTCACTTTAGTAACAATGCTCTACATACCATGTATAGCTACCATAGCTGCCCTAGTTAAAGAGTTTGGATGGAAGAAAGCATTATTCATCACAGCATTTGAGATAGTCTTTGCAATCGTTGTTGGTGGAGTAGCATACAGATTGTTGATGTTAGCAAGAATTTAGTAGAAAGTAAGGTTATTTATCATCTTCTTTGATCGAAAGGCTGTCAACTGATTCTAGTATGTTCCGCGTTAGACTGATCCATCGGAGATATGCATTTATAGCCGCTCTCAAAGCAGATGTGTCTCTCGCTTCAAAAGTTATGATTAGGCTACCGTCTTCTTCCTCGACGGTGGTTCTAGAGCGGCTACCAGGCGATTTTCTGGTTTCTGGTCTCAGGGAATTCAACATCGTCTTCAGATACCTCTTAGAATGAAAGCTCAGCCGGATGACAGCACGCCTCTTCATTTGTGGATTCCCGTACTACAGTCCTCTGCGTGGAAATGTATAAATGTGATTCTAGTGTGGGAGAGGCATTTGAATTTCGACGCAACTTGCAGTATCAAATAGTTTATTATGTCAATCAGCCTCACGAACTGCTATGAAAATTGTGAGTGCTTGCTTAGTTGGATTAAACTGCAGGTTCAATGGACAGAACAAAATCAGCGAGGAGCTGATTGACGCCTTAAAGAGGGGAGAGTTGATTCCATTATGTCCCGAACAGCTGGGTGGTCTACCCACGCCCAGATCTCCATCCAGAATAGTTGAGGGTGATGGATACGACGTTCTGGAGGGAAAAACAAGAGTTGTTAATCAGAGAGATGAGGATGTCACAGAAAATTTTATCAGAGGAGCGATGGAGGTGTTGAAAATTGCAAGAACTCTGGATGTTGAAGAGGCTATTCTGGAGAGCAAGAGTCCGTCTTGCGGATGTGAGAGAATCTATGACGAAATCTCTGGCGCGTTTATTGAGAGCGACGGTGTTCTTAGGGCTCTATTGAGAAGAAACGGCATACAGGCTATCCGGAAATAGCTGAGATCACTCTTGTTCCTTTTCATTGAGGGATTCTGGCGCTTCTGGTGATGGCAAGCCTTTTGCAGCACGCTTTGCAACGACTCCGAGCTTTGTGACTGGAGCGTAGGCACCGCCAGTAAAGGTTAGACCGCATTTTCTACAGATCCAGACTCCGACGCTTTCTCTTTGAACCATCTTGGAGCCGCATTGGGGGCAACTGTGGGGCTTCTTCATTTCTGATAGCACTTTTGCGTATCGTCTTCTGAGAGTTGAGCCGTAGCGAGCCCCCAGTCCCCATGGTGAGCCAACTTTCTTTTTCCGTTTTTTCCGGACCATCACTCTTTAACCACGAGTTTTCGTAGTTCCTTAGCCTTCTCCTTGGCAATTATCACGGCTTCCAAGATTTGTCCCTTGGTGAAGTATCCGTAGCCACCCTTCTGGACAGCGCAGACCTTGCCATCTTTCCCTGTAGTTATCGTGAGGCGGGCATCCATGATCTGTTCCTCTTCAAGTGAGGGATCCACGACGAGTTTATCGTTTATCTTTGCAAGCGTGACTGCGATTGGGTGGTTTGCCACCGGAAGCTGGGTGTAACCCGATTTCATCTTGACTCCCTCATCTTTCACCTCGTACTTCCTCATCTTGGTGTTAAGCAAAGCGGCGAGCGCCGCCAATGCTGAAGCATCGATAAGATTCCCATCGTGGTTAAGAACGTAAACATCGACAAAGACGACAAAGACCTTCTTTCCAGGCACCGCACAGAGCTTTTCCAAGGCGATCGCTTTAGACTCCCTTACTCCTCTGTCGACGACTCTCGCGATTTCTATTGCGTTTTCATTTGGTGGTCCGGGTTCAAAGCTGGGTGACGCGAGGGGCACAAGTTCCGTGTTGACTGTGAGGACTCCTTGCTCGGGGGCATCAGCATAAGGCTCACCTAACTCGATTTTTATTCCAACCATCACTTCGGTTTTGCCTAGGCGCACGTGAGCTGAACCCTCAGCGCGCTCAACAACTCCCATCTCTAATTTGACTTCACGGTACTCTGTTATGTCCCGTCCGTCCAGTCTCATTCCCTTGGAAATTAGTTCCGCGATTCGCTTCTGTTTTATGCGTGCCACCATAACTGACGACACTATTCCTTAACCTCCTCCTTTACAGCAACATACTTCGACTTTAGGGCTTCCTTTTGGAGTATGTATAGCTGCTTGCAACCGTCTAGAGCCAGGTTCAGCACTTTTTCAAGATCCTTGCTCGTTAGCTGTCCGTCCATCTGAAGTAGCGTTATGGCGTTATAGTTGGGCATCAGAGCCACAGGCATATCTGCCTCACCCATCTTGTCCTCGACATCATTCAGATCAAGCACCAGTTGTCCATCTATCTTCCCCGCAGCGCATGCCACAACCAGATCTCGCATGGGAATTCCAGCGTCCGCCAATGCAAGAGAAGCTGTGGTGATGCTTGCACATCTTGTTCCACCGTCCGCCTGCAAGACCTCGGTGAAGATGTCAATGGATGTTCGTGGGTAGTATTCGACAAAGACAGAGGGCTCAAGAGCGCCTCGAACCACCTTAGAGAGTTCTATTTCCCTTCTTGAAGGGGCAGGATGTTTTCTCTCGTCAACCGAGAAAGGCGCCATGTGATAGCGACAGCGGATCAAGGCGCGATCTGGGATGGTTAAATGTCTCGGATGGACTTCCTGGGGTCCATATACAGCTGCAAGGATTTTGTTTTTGCCTTGCTGGAAGTATGCGGAGCCGTCGGCGTTGCCTAGGACGCCGACCTCAAGCTTTACGGGTCTCAACTCATCTGGTTTTCTTCCATCCGCTCGAATTCCATTTTTGTCTATTAGTTTTTCACTCTTCTTTCGAGGTATGTTCAACACCTCCTTTTTCTTTTCGAACCATTTCCGTTACGCGGTCGGTCAACCCGCTTGTGTGGGCTTCTTTTTCGATTTTGCGAATTGCCATAGCGGCGATCTGTTCGTCTTCGAGTGTCTTTCCGTTTATGAGGATCAATCCGTTTTGACCGAGGGTGATTCGGCATCTCGTTTCCTTTTTTATCATGTTTATCATCGAACCTTTTCTCCCAATGACTCGTGGAATTTTGGTGGGGGTGATCTCTACAACCAGTCCGTGAGTGACCTTGCCGAGACCGGGTTCACGTACTGTTAACATGGGGTCGCGTGTTCGGTCGTAGGCGACTATCTTAGCGATAAGAAGATCACCTGTATCAAATAAGGAGGCCAGATCGTTTTTTTGCGGTCTGAAGGGTCTATCGAGGACGTCTGAGGCGCGGAGCACGGCTAGATGGGGCGCGTTGATGTCAACCATCCATCCGCCTACGCCGACTTCAGCTACTTTGGCAACAACGGTGTCTCCGATGCTGGGAACATAAAACGCCTTTAGCGCAGTGACGGAAATCTTTCGTCGTTCACAGTCAACGAGTCCAACTCTAGTGGCGTAGATCTTGTCGTCTTCTTTGTGGGTGTTATCGCCTGCTATGTAGTTGCCTTCGGCCAACAGATCACCAGGTGTTACAAGTTGTCTACTTTCATAGAAAGTTGGCAAATTAATCACGTCGTGAAATTAAGTTTATCTCATCATTTTCGCTTCAAGATTTCCCTTCGTCATCTCTCCAAGTTTCTCTAAGAAGGAACCGTACAGCCCAGCGGGCATCTCCACGATTGTGAACCAAGACCCATCAGCCTTCCACTCCTCCTTTTTGATTGTACCGAATCCCTTAACGGTTCCATATACTCTACCAGCGTACTCAGGAGGGATACGCACAGCCACGGAGACCTGTTCCATTTTGAGAGGTAGGATGGGTCGTAGAAGTTTTATAATCTCTTTTGCCTGCTCTTCAACTTCTCCGAAGGGGTCTATCGGGTAATGCACTTGTTCCATGGCTTTTTCTATGCGCAGAGGGGGATGTGGAAGATTTGTCTTCGGATCGACGCATTGACGGGTTATGAAGGAAACGATTTGCCTTCGCTTGTTCTCGGTCATCTTTTTCCGTTGTTCCGTGGTCAACTGCAGTGAACCGTTTTTTAGGATCACATCAGCGATTTTGATTGTGTTCGATGTTCCGAAGGCTTTCTGCAACTGATCTTCTGAAGGCTTAAGACCCTTGTTGGCGTCAGTGAATATGGTCTCAGTGACGAGTACCTTAGAAATCGAGTTAGTTTTTCCTGTGCGATAGGAAAGTGCCGGTTCGGGTTTCACAAGAATTTCGAAGTGTTCTCCCTCTCTTGTTATTCGCGCAATCGTATAGCGTTGGCTCATGGGGCTTCACTGCCCTCGAGACCCTTTCGGTAGCTTTCAATTTCTTTGTCGTTTAGGATTCTGAGCTTTTTCGTTGCGGAGGGGATCACGGTTATTTTGACTCTTGTAGGCTCCCCTCTCGTCTCAAGAGCCTTGACAAGACATCTTATGGCGAGTTTTATTGCCTCATCAAGTTTCATGTCTTCATGATACTCTTTCTTCAAGATATCTGTCACTTGTTCGCGGCCAACACCGACAGCGACAGCCTTGTAGCCATGGTAGGAGCCGCTTGGATGGGTCGCGAACACTCTGCTTCCAATCTTGTCCACGCCGCCGAAGATTATTGACACTCCGAAGGGTCTTACCCCTGCGTGCTGGGTGTACAGCTGCTTTAGGTCTCCTATTCTCTTTGTTATGATCTCGACATCTATGGGTTCATCGTACATCAATTGGTTGCTCTGGGCATAAACCCTAGCTTGGTCAATGAGAATGCGGGCGTCGGAACTTAAGCCAACAATCGCTGCCCCAACATGGTCATCTACCTTGTAGAGCTTCCATGAAAAATCTGGATCTTCCAATTTCGTTTCGATGGTCTCTTCTGCTCCCAAGACCACTCCCTCGGAGCAGGTTATACCGAGTATGGTTGCTCCACGGTTCACTGTTTCAACAGCATATTCAACCTGAAATAGGCGCCCATCAGGGGAAAACACAGTAATCGCACGATCATAGGCCCCAGGCGCGGCAAATACAGACAATTATATCACCTCATGTTTGGAAATACGTTTTGCTTGTTCTCTTGTGGAGATGAAACTAAAAACCTTTTCTATAAAGTTTTAGGACCTTGGATGCACCTTTTTCATGCGTGCATGCGCCGCCGCTAACCTAGACTACTTGTCAAGTAAAAACAAGCTTTATACACATCTAAACGTGTTTTCGCCAGCAGTAAGGAAAACCGAAAACACCGCTGAGTAGAGATTGGTTCTCATGCAATGTTCGAGTTGCGGTATGTGTTGTGAAAGAACTGAAATGTTGCTTTCAAAAGAAGACGTTGAGAGG